>Ga0075467_10001396_pt1 | contig 19981 bp, 14 predicted proteins | sample DEB08_DNA_9_FD_75067 | JGI IMG/M metagenome (GOLD analysis project Ga0075467, IMG submission 75067) | Aqueous microbial communities from the Delaware River and Bay under freshwater to marine salinity gradient to study organic matter... | ecosystem: Environmental > Aquatic > Marine > Coastal ... | reverse complement strand
CCCCGGGTTGTTGAAATATGCGCATTATTTATTATTAACCAAATAGTATTTATGGACCTTCTCCACAAAGAAGATGAATTTGTACACTCTGCCCAGCAGGTGTACTCAGAAGCAACCTGGGCCTACCTTCATTCCCACAAGGTAAGGCCCCTCGGACAGTTTGATTAAGACAGAGATTGTGACCACCTCGAGCTCAACCTTAATTCCCACCCTACTAAGGCTTAGGGGATAGCTGCCAATCACGGTGGTCAGGGTACCAAGAGAGAGCCCATTGAAAGATTCGCATCCATCGTCGACACCGAAGACCCGAAGTTTGAAAAGCAGAGGCAAGAAAACATCAAGTCCAACGCTCAGCTGGTGTCAACCACTTGTGAGGCCAGCGTGGCCGCCCTGGACGCCTTCTACTAGAGGAAGGTAGAGACCCTTGCCTCAATCCTCAGCTCACAGCACGAGGCTCGTGATCTGCACGCCCCCAAAGTCGCAGCGAGGGAGTTCGACGAAGTGCGCCACCTGGACCTGGCGCTCGCTCCCTGGTTGTTCCAGTCGATGCCAGGCGCAAGGGCTGCCCTGTGGCCGGCCGGCCTGCCGGAGTTCGTGGAGCGCCTCGAATCGATGCCGCGTCTCGCCCTCTGGGCGGAACCCCTCGAAACTCTGGGCTACGGGGTGGAGTTCTTGGACGGCGCTCGAAACTTCATCAGCTCCTAGATCGAGGCACTTGCCTCACTCTCCAGCTCCGAAGGTCAACCTGACGCAGCGCTGCCGACGCGCGACCTTGGCCTCGCACTGCGCGCCTTCTTCGGAGTGGCCGTGCTCTCAGCCAGCAGTGACCTCCTGATGGAAAGCCTCGCCATGCTCTCGAAGACCGACCATGACTGCGGGAGGCACTCTGCTGATGTATTTGGCTAGAGCAAGGCGTCACTCGCGCACTTCCTGCGGCTGATTCAAGACGAGCTCTCCTCGAGGAGCACCGCGAGGTATCTGGACACGACTAACGCCTGTGGAGTGTTCTCAGTGTCCAAGTTCGTGTCCTTCGCCCAGCAGACAGAGCACAACACCTCCATCGCCACCGACGGCGAGTACCTCTACATGTACGTGGCCATCCCCCAGAAGGCCGTCGTGTACAAAATCGGCACTGGCTCCTCGGAGTCGACCATCCCCGGAAAGATCTACTTGGAAAAGAAGGCAGAGCGAGACGGTGACGTGGCTTGGACATACGCCGACGGCAAGCTCTTCGCCAGGAGGGCCAGCGACGAGTTCGGACTCCTCACCCTCTACGACGCCGAGACCCTGAGCACCATCGGGGATGCCAGGCTGCTCTGCAACGACATCTTCACGTCTTCGAACTGCCTGCAGGCCAACCGCTCCTGCCCCATCTTGAGCGACGGTCGGAGCCTCTACATGGTGACCATGAAGGTGGTGCAGAAGAGGAGGCCAGTTAAGGCGGATATGAGACAGCAGTACGCCCAGCTCCAACAGAACAAGAAAAAGCAGGCCACGAAGTCCGCCGAGGACGCTCCTAGGGCTCGGCCTCAGCCAGTGCCGCCTTCGGCCCAGGACCTCCAGATCAGCAAGAAGATGGAAATTGAGAAGAAGCTGCAGGAAATGCAGGCCAGGGAGGAGGAGCTGCTCCGTAGCAGGGCAGCGCCTTCGCGAGGAAGGGATGGACGCAGAGGAGGAAGGCGTGGGGGAAGAGAGTTTGCCAGAGGAGGGGCAAGGGCGCAGGCCGACTCTCGGAGAGGAGGGTTCCCAGGAGAGGACCCGCACGATCTCAAGCTCAACGGAGGCCCCAAAGATTCCACAGCAGCTGACCCTAGCTCCTACAAGGTCTGCTAGTTCTACCTGCATGAGTTCCAGACGAGCTCCCCAGCTGCAGCTACCAGAGCGTGCGCTCAGTACGGAGAAGGAGCCGGAGTGATCACCGAAATTGAGCAGGCTTTCTGCGGCTTCTTCGAGGCCGGTGCGTGCGACATGGCCTACAAGGACCACAACCTTGACGCATGCGAGGCTGCCTACCAGCTGGCTTGCGATGCAGAGGAGAACAGGTACAAGCTGACGCTTCCACTCAGCAAATCAGTGCTGCTGTGCGAGTCGCTCGTCACGCAAGAGTCGGCTGCCAGCAAGAAGGGCTGCGAAGGTGAAGTACAAGTGGCCGAGGACTCGATCCTGACGCCTGCTTGCCTGACCTCGGGCAAGTGGGTAATCAACGGTGAGAGTGTCGCCTACCACCAGAACGTGATGCAGGCCAACACCATGATCCACGTGTTCTCAACCAACGATCAAGACGAGAAGCCGATGTCCCTGATGACCAGGACTCGCTCAACCCCACTGCCAGCTGCCTAGCCACTAGGTGGGAGCTCGACTGCCATGCAAGTCGGCAAGAGCGGGGCTCTCCCACCAACTGCCGCTGCTCAGCTCCTCGCTAAGGACTTCTACGAGCAAGGTCTGGAGGTGATGGCCAACGGCCTTGACCCGAGCGGGCTGTTCGACTTCAAGCAGCCCGACCTGCAGCGAGACAGGGACTTCTTCAAGCAAATGATCCTCAACGGAGAAGACTTCGATGAGTTCGGAGACGCACCCATGGACTTCTTCGCCAGCGATGCCAAGCACCATGCTATTGGCCAGAAGAAAGGCAAGTCGAAGCCAAGTCCCCCTGGGCAGCTGCCCCCGGAGGAGAACACGGACGAAGAAATCCCAGAGGCAGACATGTTCGAGGAGATACAGCTCTCCGGCACCCACTGCCTCTCCCGCAAAAACCAGGAGGGTCTCAACCCCAATTTCCGAGGCACTATCACCTACGATGGGGCTTCTAAGAAGTACTACGTCCTCGTACTGGCCAACCAACAGCGGTACGTGGCAGTTGTCAGCGATCTGCACCGCTTCGCCGAGCACTTCTAGCAGTGTGGCGAGTCAGAGAGGAGCCCCCAAGCCTCCCTGGGCGACTTGGTCGAGCGGTCTGTAGCTTCAAGCAAAGACTTCTTGGTCGCGTGCCTCAGCCTCCTACAGGAGCTCGAGCACGAGCGCTTCAACCTGGCGTGGAGATGGAACCACTGGAGCAACCTCTACACCCATGCCATCAGCTACAAGCACCTCCATGACCAGGCCATGTAGGACTCGGCACACTAGCATCGGCAGCTCCTCGCGGGGCAGCCCAAGTAGCACGGGAAGGCTGAGGGCCTAGGCCAGAGTGGCCCCGATAAGCAGGTAGAGCAGCCGATGACCCAGCAGAAGAGCAAGCAGCGATCGCAGAAACTGCAGACAAGGCTTCAGAAGCTCCTCGAGGCGGAGACCGAGCAGCTCCGCAAGGAGTACTGCTTCGAGTACGACCCTGAGCAAGGCAAGTGGCTTCAGGAGATCCTCGACAGGAAGGCTGAGCAAGGACGGGGCAGCTAGCAAGTGGCGACAGAGGAGGTCAAGGTGAGCCACGGCAAGCCCGCACGGGGACGGGGACAGGCCAACGCCTAGAGTAACGGCGGAGGCAACCAGCCGAAGAGCCTACAGAAGCAAGAGGAAGCTCTCAGGACAAAGACCAAGGAGAAGTTGAGTGACCTACTCGAGAAGGCTTAGGCCTTCGCTGAGAGCAAGGACAAGGCGTGGCCCTCCTCGCAGATTGCAGCGAGCCCAGCGAATCTCGGGCAGCCAGGAAGCTCTCTCAAGAAGCCGCGCGCGGCCAGTGCCGGTGAAGGCACCGCTTCCTCCACGAAGGAGCTCACAGGTGACGGGCTGGTCCTCCCAGCAGAGCACCTCATCGTCCACAAGGAGATCAAGAAAGTCTACGCGTTCTGCCAGTCTGGCCGGGTGGCTACCCTCAGCCTCCTCTTCGGCCTGCTTCTGGACCTGGACGAGGCTGGCAGTGCTGAGCGCAGCACAGAGCCCTCGGTGAGACAGGAGTTAAGGCGCTGTGTTCTCCGCCAGCTGCTCGTGTGGGCGACCTTCGCGGACCAACTCGCCGCTCTGCGAGAAGCTGACAGGTGTCTGCTAGACCGAGTCCATAGGCACTTGCTGGTCCAGCTCTCAAGGCAAGACGAGGAAGGCGCGTCCGCTTGGCCAGCTGAGGACGCAGCTCTATGCTGGCAGGTCCTGCTCGTGGGCTGGGATCACTTCTGCAGGTCGACGCACCAGCAGCTCGATGTCCTCGCACTCGCTCTGAGACAGTCGGCGACGGATGCGGACTCCCTCCACACCGCCGAAGTGGCTGCTGCCCAGAACTCCGTGGCCGCCTCCTCTCCTCAGGCCAGGCTTTCACCATCGCCTGACAGCGCTGCCCCTGCTCACCCGGCGCCACACCCTAGCCTCTACACGCTCCTCCTCGCAGAGCCCTCAGCACTAGCTCCGTCCTCGGGTGGACTCAACACCTCCGGCCGCACCGGTCCCCTCCCCTTGGAGCTGTTTCTGGCTCGCTTCATCAATAGGCACCCCAGCTTCTACGAGTTGGAACTCCTGAACAAATCTGTGGTCAAGAGCTACCTCGTGGCCCTCGACGCTCGGGTCTACTAGAGAGCGATTGGGTACCTCGCGGAAGTCAGGGAGGGCCTGTCGAGCGAAGGTGGGCGTCGGGCTGGAGCGCCGGGGCAGGTCGCTGCCGGAGATGACTCTGAGGTCGGGCCCTCCGCTGGAGTCCTCGCGATTGAGGAGTAGGTGTTCATCCCTGCTAGGGCCGGTGCTCTGGCTGAAGCTCCCAGGCGGGTCTTCGATGCTTTCCCGACAGTGCCAATTACCTTAGCGGCAGTGGCGTCCACGGTCAAGGCTGCCGGCCCTCCGCCGACCACCGCGCTTGGCCTCGCCGAGCAGCCTCCCCACCACGGGAAGCACGGCAAGAAGGGTGCAGCCGCGAAAAACGCAGCGAGAGCCCTAGAAGCAGGCCCGGCTCTCCAGCGAGGCTTTGCCCTCAAGGAGCTTTCCTGGAAGGGGGCCAAGGGAACAGCGGACTCGGCAGCCTCGCCCGGTGGCGGCATCGTCCCCGTCAGCCTGGCTGCTCGGTTCTTCTCTGCGCCGCTAGGCTCCTCCCTGACCAGTGACCCTGCAGTCCTCGAGGGTGGCTCGGTGGGCCAGCTCGCCTCATCGGACCCCACCGTGTGTGCTTCGTGGGCTCGTCAGCGACCTGCGAAGGAGAGGCTCGTGCTGTTCGGCGGGGCAGCGGCGCAAGAGCGCGAAGAGGCTGGCGGGAACGCCGCCGACTGGGCGGAGGCGCTCAGCGAGGCGCAGCGCACCCACAGCCAGCGGTCGGAGGCCCTGCTCGAGGCCTTCACCGCTCAGATCGAGGCAAGCTTCGCGGCACCCAAGACAGCAGCCGGGAAGGCCGGGCAGCAAGCAAAGCAGCCGGTCCCTGCAGTTGGGCCTGGGCTGGGGCAGTACCCGGAGATGCTAGTCAAAGCTTTTGCTGGCCTCTGCACTCGCGCCCAGGCGGAGAACCCGACGCTCAGGACTCTCGCCGACCTCCACCTTGTCTCCAAGGTGCTCAAGCTCCTACAGCAGCTGCTGAAGCAGGAGCTGGCACTGGCCGATCTGAAGAAGGTCGAGGTGCTCCGAGTCTCAGCGATGTCCCCGTTGATCCACTTCGTGATGCAGACTCTCTCCATGAGCATCCTCCGCGAGCCCTCGACGATCCCGCTGGTCGGCTACCAGCTGCTGCCAGGCCTCGTCAACGTCATCGCGCTCTTGAAGGAGGCCTTCAAGGTGCACGACCAGGGCAAGGAGCCAAGCACAGCCGGGGCTCTACCCAAGAGCGGGGTGAACCTGCTCGACTGCCTCCAGGCCCTGACGAGCGAGGGGATCGACTTCACCCGGGAGCGAGTCTTCGAGACTCCGCACCCGTACCCGCAGAACGATTACTCCCAGAGCGAGACTATCGAGGTGCCCAAGGCAATCGGCTTCATCGTCGAGCTCGACAAGCGGTGCTCAGCCGAGCACGCCACCGACTAGCTGGTGATGTACAGCGGCTCCGACCACATCTTCCAGATCAACCCCAGCTTTGCGACGCAGATCAAGCTGTCCACGAAGCCCAGCACTCGGCAGCCCTACCTGCTCCTCGGGAGCCGGATGAAGATCGATTTCCGCTCCTACAGCCAAAGGCAGAGGAGAGGAGGGCGCGGCGGCGGTGCAGCTGCAGCCTTTCTCCAGACCACGAACGGTGAGGGAGGCCAGCGGAGAGCCGGCTCGCGCAACCCGTAGAGCGAGGCCCGATGGGGCTTCAGAGTCGTCGTGCGGCCGATCTACAGCGAGCCACAGAACATCGTGCTCAGCGGCCAGGTGCGCTCGAGCCAGAGGAAAGCGATCTATCAGCAGTTGGGAGGGGATCAGGCTTGCCATGAGGCCGAAGTCATGCTCAACTCACTCGTGTGCCTGGCCTCCCAGTTCTCGAAGGAGCTTGCGTGCGTCGAGGGCTTCCTGCCAATCCGAGAGCCGGGCGCTCCGGCCGCAGCCAGCGAGGCCGCTGGAGAGGGGCAGCTGGTCCCGGTCACGTCCGTGAAGAACCCAGCAATCCAGAAGCTCGCGAAGCAGCAGCTCTTCAAGGGAGGCATCGCGAACGCCCAGCTGCTGGTCTCTGGCCCCCGCGGTGGGCCTGCTGCTGCCGGCGTTGCCAGCGCCTCTCGGCCAGGTGCAGGCTCTGCCCTGAACTACCACGACCTGATCCTGCAAGAGCTCAAGATGCAGCAGGAGGTGCTGGCCGGCCAACATGCAAGGCGAGGCCGCGCGCCTCCACCAGGATGCTCCTCACCACTGGAGGAGAGGGCCAGCCAAGCGCGTGGGGCGGGGCCCTCCGTGCTGTCGGGTGCGGCTGGAGACCCTGGGCTTGAGGAGAGCAGGGCCCTCGCACATTTCCTGCCCGACCCCGAGCTGTGGACCCTGAGCGTGCGGGACCTCCTCACGGTGGAGCAGGGCGTCGAGCAGCCATCGGCCCCTCAGAGCCCGCTGGAGGCCGGGGCCACCGAGAGCCCGAAGGCCAGGAGGACCTTCAGACTGGTGCCCTCGCAGCTGCTGGACAAGGTGTACGCCAAGATCAGGGAGCTGGTCCAGTACCCTATCGTCGTGCGGCAGAGGTTCTTCCTCGCGAGCGCCAAGAAGCACCAGCCCGCGTGGTACGACCTCGAGAAGCTGATGGTGGTGGCCCTGCTCTACCACTCCCAGTCGCTGCACCTCGCCCGGAAGTTCGCAGAGATCAAGGTCCCGAACCTGAAGTCGAGCGGCGGCGTGTTCCAGTACGGTACGGGGCTGAAGTCTGGCCTCCTCTCAGACGAGGGCCGCTTCCTGATCGACCAGCTGAAGCTGATCGGGCACCAGCTCAACGACCTGCTGATGTGGCTCATCCTGCGCGTCCAAGGAGAAATGGACGCCCAGCAGATCATTGCGTCCGCCTTCGAGGCCACCCAGCAGATGATCGACGCTCGTCTCGAGCGAAAGGCGGCAGAGGAGCTCGAGCAGCAGCGCCAGGAGCTGGAGCAAGAGAGGCTCAGGGAAGAAGAAAGGAGCCGCGCGGCGGTGCTCCAAGCGGAGGCCGAGGCCGCAGAGCTGAAGAAGGCGGAGCAGAGCGCGAAGGAGGGGAAGCTGGGCCCAGCTTGCCCTTCCGAGGCGGCCCCCGAGGTACCGGCCAAGGGGCGCAAAGTGGTCTCCGAGGCGGTGCTCGTGACCGGGAGCAAGAATCGCAGGATGAAGCGAGGGAAGATTGTGCGGAGCGCGCTGGACACCTCCAAGGCCAAGCAGCCTGCCAAGCAAAAGAAGGCACCGGAGGTGCCGCAGGAGTCTGACGAAGCCTCGAAGCAGGACCAGGGCGGGTAGCCAGCTGTGCAAGAGGGCGCGAAAGAGGACGCGAAGGCCAGCTCCGAGCCGCCAGTGGAGCCAAAGGAGCCCGCCGACGAGTACGTTGACCTAAGCCTCGGCCAAATCAACGAGCTCAAGAACCAGATCGAGCAGAAGGTGTACGCCGACTTCTCCGGCAAGTTCCTCGGGGCTGGCGCCGACCCACTGAGCCTGAAGCCGCTGTGCCTGCTGTTCCGCCTGAAGTACGATGCGGAGGACCCTACCGAGACCGTGAGGCAGCTCTTCAGGAAGATCAAGGCGAGGATCGGCAAGGTGATCGACCTGGACGACACCGAGGATGCGCGCCTGCGCAAGAACATCGACGGGGAGGGTGCGAGCTTGGAAGCGTTCATGCAGAGCCCCTACGTGGAGGTCTGCAAGGACGTCAAGAGCAGGCTCCTGATGCTGCTCGAGATCAAGCCCAGCATCGAGTACCTCACCAACGTCACCAAGATCGACTCTGGCAAGTGCTTCTCGAGGTACGGGTCCATCAAGTTCTCGCAAAAGGGTGGCCTCATGCGGGGCGGCGCCAGTCAGGCGGCTGGCCAGGAGGGCGCCTCTGAGTCGGAGGAGTGCAGCAGGCAGGAGCGGCTCTCACCGCAGCAGCCCCGAGAGGGCGAGGGCAGAGAAGACCGGGGCGTCGAGGGCGACGGTGCGGAGCACAGCCAGCACGACGACGAGCACGATGACCAGGTAGTGGACATCCTCGACGTGGACCAGGAGGATGACGACGGGGAGAAGCTGGTGCCCCTCGGCGTGGAGCGCTCCAAGTCACAGCAGATCGGGCTCAGGCAGGGTCTCAAAATCAAGCCTAGGGCCCCACTCCTCCAGAAGGGCGAGTCTGCACGCCCGACAGGCAGGCACGCCCAGGGCCAGCGGCAGCACGTCCCCTTCTCGGACCAAGAATCGCAGGGCGACTGGCTGGAGATCCACCGCAAGTGGAAGCAGTGGAACCGGTTCCACAAGCAGGCCGGCAGCGCCGCCGAAGACCGCGACCTGACTTCGCCGTTCTGCTCCCCGCTCCACTCGGTCCTTCAGTTCGCCAAGAACAGCGAGATCGAGGACCCGACTCCCCTGCGCTCCCTGCTCTGCGAGCAGCAGAAGCGAGCGGCGTTCCGCCTCTTTGCGCTCAAGTACCAAGGCAAGCTCTACGACATCGTCCAGGGCACTCCCTACCAGCGCTTTGTCTGGGGCAACCAGAGCCGCTCCCTCGCGGGCTCGGCCCTCGACAGAGTGGAGGCATGCGGAGAAGCGCTCGTGAACAAGATCAACGAGCGGTCGAAGAAGCTGGTCAGGCGGCTGATGAACTACACCGTGGTCCAGGCGGAGAACATGAAGCACTACCAGGACATCCTCGAGAAGTACTTGAAGCAGCAGGACGCCAAGCCCGCGGCCTCCAGTGCGCAGCCCTCGAAGCCCGGCAAGCAGGGTGAATCGCACTCGGCCAAGAAGGCTGCGAGTCGCGCTGCCCAGGGGAAAGACGCCAAGAACCAGCTCAAGAGCTCGCCAAAGAGCGCCTCGACGGTGGACAGCTCTGCCACCTCCGGCTCGGCACCCCCGAGTTCGGAGCAGCAGGACCGCCGCATCCAGAAAATCACCTTCGACGACTTCATCCCCTGGCAGATGAGAACCGTGATGCACTCGCTGAACGACCTCCGGGTACTCCTCAGCGACCCGTTCACCCAGGCCCACGTCCTGGAGGCGCTCAAGGAGGACCAGTTCAAGTTGCTCGACGCGAAGCTCGAGAGGCAGATGAAGCTCACAGCGCAAGAGCGGCACCCAGAATCAGTGCAGGACGCTGGGCAGCGGAACGCAGTCGACCTCGAGGGGAAGGCAGAGCAGGCCGCCGCAGGTCGAGAACAGGAGCTGGAGCAGGCGCTCGGCTTCCAGAACATCAAGCAGTTCCTCAAGGCCCTGATCCAGATCATGCTGCAGAGTAACTCCTCCTCGCCGCTGGCCGAGCAGTTCCCCAACTCCTCGCGCCTGTGCCAGTCCGCCTACCGAGTGGCCAAGATAGTCCTCTCCCAGTTCGTGGGCGACAAGCAGCAGATTCGGGAGGCCGAGACGGCCAAGATCCTCCAGGAGATGATGCTCGAGATCCTCGTCTCGCACATCGAGAAAGTCTGCGGCTTAGACGGGGCCACGGCCAAGCCCGGCAGCTCCGACTCGCAGGCCGCCGAAGACCCGGAAGACGAATAGCCGAGGGCCTCCGACCTCCCCGCAAAGCCAATCGAAGACACGAACCTCGACGAAGTCGTGCAGCTCCTGAAGCTGCTCCAGGAAGTCATGCGGATCTCCTCGGACGCGGAGAGGGCGCACGCCAGGCACCAGCTCGCTACCCAGCCGCCGCTGGAGACCCAGAGCAGCGGCGCAGCCCAGTAGCCTCCCTTCGGCCTGGCTCTGCAGCAGCCTAGGTTCTTGGCCGACGGGAGCGTGCAGGCGATGAGGTGCGCGAAGCTGCTCGCCTACCTGATGGTGGAGTTCGAGGTGCCGGTCGTCGTCAGGCACGCCATCCGTTGCGCCAGGATCTTCTTCTACGGGGCCGTTGACTTCGAAAAGCTGGACCTCTACTCGCCGACCGAGCTCTCGAAGGCCCTCCGGAAGGCGGGAGGCCAGGGAGAGGCTGGCATGCCGGAGGCCGACAGTGGCCCGGCGCAGGAGCCAGTGGACAGGCCCGAGAGCGAGCTCAGCGGCTGCTGCCAGAACCAGTTCCTCGTCGCGGCGCTGAAAGCCATTGGAGAGCGCATCTCAAACACCGACCGGCGCTCCGCCGCCCTGCGTGCCGAGCCAGCCGTGGCCTCGCCGGAGGAGCCCGCCTCAGGCGCGATCTCGGCCCCAGAGCCCGAGGGCTCGTCGCTCGTGGAGGCGCAAGAGGAGGCAGGCGCTCCGGAGGAGGGGTGTGAGCACCCGCGTGGAGCCCCCACCGAGGCGAACGGAGGAGCAGGGCCGGAAGCGGAGCTGGACGACACCGAGGGCAAGAAGTACGTCGTGTACGCCAACATCAACTCCCAGACCGAGGACTTCACCTTCCTCGTCACGGCCCTGTACCACTGGGAGAAGCTGCGGCCCACCATCAGCCTCACCCAGCCCACCGACCCAGCGGCGCTCGCGCAGAAGTCGACCAAGGAGGCCAAGGCAGCGAAGAAGGAGGCTCAAGAAAAGGCCGATGCTCCAGGGCAGGCGGCAGAGGAGGCGAAGGCAAAGGGCAGCCCCGAGAAAGCCGAAGGAGGGGCAAAGCAGGCGCCAGGAGGAGAGGGCGCGAGCCCAGTGGAGGCGCAGGAAGCAGCCTCGACTCTAGAGGCGGTCGCAAAGCTACTGAGCGAGCCCGAGAGTGCAGCAAGTGAGGCCGCCCAGCCAGAGCCTGCCAAGGTGCCCGCGGAGGCCGCAGAGCAGGCGCCAGAAGAGGGAGCACAGGCCGCCAGCGCGGAGAGCAAAGAGCCGGCTGCGAGCCACGAGGCCGAGCCCGGGCAGCCAGCGATGGAAGCCATCCCCGAGGAGGCGGAGGCGAGCTTCGAGAACAAGGAGGAAGTCAAGGAGCAGGAGGAGCCAAAGGCCTCCGAGAGCGAGGGCGCCAATGCGGGGAGCCAAGAGAAGGTCGGCGAGCCAGTGCCGGCGGAAGACGCGAAGGACGAAGGCCAAAGTGAGGCCGCAAAGCCCGAGGAACGCGAGGGCCAGGTGAGCGACCAGTAGGACGCCCCCGAGAGCCTCCAGGACCAGTTCGAGCTCTTCAAGAGGAAGCAGGCGGCGGAAGCAGAGTGCGTGTCCCTGCTCCGGGACATCCGCCGACTCGAGTCGAACGCGGATCTACGCGAGCTTCTCAAGGAGCAGGAGAAGCACAGCTACACTGCCATCCTGAGCGACCTCCTCAAGAAAGACGCAGCTGCGAGCGCCGGAGCGCAGAAAGAGCCGCGGACCCTGGCACAGGCCCTGGCCGAGAGGCGCAGCGGTGCGCCTGGGCTCCCAGATAGCTCAGACGCCCTCAAGCTCCTGCGGGAAGCTCAGCTGGGCTCGATCAAGCTGTCCCTCGACAAGCGCATCGGCAAGCTCTCCGCGCAGGCGGGCTCCCTCGCGAGCCTCATGGCCGCCGCAGGCCAGCCCAAGCCAGGGGCCGGCGCGGTCATTAAGGGGGCCATCGTCGGGAGCGGCAGCCAGATGTCCGAGGTGAGCCTCGTCCCGAACGGAATCTTGATGCTTGCCTCCCAGGCCCAGCAGGCAGCCTCCCACTCGATCAGCCAGAAGCTCAGCATCAACGCGCTTCAGTCCGCTTTCGTCGAGATCGCCAAGCACTCGGCCGAAGTGATCTACGACGACGACACTCCGGAGGAGCAGCAGAGGAAGCTGGACTCGAGGAACTTCACCGAGAGGGTGATGCACCATCTTTTCCAGGCCATGTGCATCGCCAGCCAGCTGCAGTCGCGCTACTCCGTGCCCGTGACCGAGCCTCTCAGCCACGCCGAGGCGACGGACTTGGCTCAGCTCCTCCAGCAGGCCTACAAGGGCCAAATCGGAGCGGTGCCGATCAACCCGTACCTCAAGGAGGAGTTCCACGACAAGAAGCTGGCCGAGGGCAAGAAGCTCAGCCAGTACTTCCCCTTCACGCTCTCCAACGTGATGGCCGGCGCTAAGCAGCCCGAACTGCCGCCCGGCCACGCGCCGCCTGTGGTCATCTGCCAGAGGTCCCTCGTGGTCTCGGTGATGACGGAGAAGTTCTCGAAGGACATCGAGAAGGTCCTCGAGAGCCGGAGTGCGAACCTCAAGGCCCTGGAGAAGAATCCCGCCGACGGCTTCAGGCTCAACGTCTGCAAGAACAACACGAAGCGCCAGGGCTCCTCGGTCTCGACCTGCATCCTCACCTTGATCCAGTTCGTGCGAGAGCTCCTCGTCGGGCAGGCCACGCCAGCCGAGAAGCTTGCGGGGCAAGCTGGCGGCATGAAAGGCCTGAACGCAGAGCAAGCGTCGGCCTTGCAGATCCCCAACGACACGGCCTCCCAGAAGAGCAGCTACGCGGGGCACTCGGAGAGCAACCAGAACTTCAACTTGTCGGAGCGACCGGACGGGAGGGCCACGAGCCGTGCTCTGTAGCAGCAGGAGCTGAGGCAGAAGGAGATCATCGCCGTCATCGACCACTCACTGAGGATACTCAAGACCCGCAGGTGGCGGACGCTCGAGCCCGCGGACAAACAGATCATCCTAGGCTTGTTCGCTGTGATTGGCGGCTGGTACGGCTTCACTCGAGTGGGCGCCGGAGCCCAAGTGCTGGTGCAAGTCAACGGCTGCTGGAGCGAGGCCACGGTCATCGACGAAGGAGTCGGGAGGAGAAGAGTCTCCGTGGTCCTCAACGATGATGCAACGCTCGCACTGGTTCGCGTCCCTCACTCGAAGGTGATGCCTCGCCAGACTTCCATCGACAAGGGCATCAACGAGAAGCTGAACTTCGACGACCTGTGCGAGGCCATCACCTTCCTGCACAAGCAGCAGCAGGAGGCCACCGGCCTTGGGGAGCCAGCGGGGGAGAGCACGGACAGCCCTGCAGCCCCTGGCGGCTCTATCAGCATCTCCGAGGCCATGGTCTCCGAGGTGGTGCTCTTCCAGATGCTGCTGAAAGTGTGCTCCAAGCTGGACTGGGGCAAGATTGACCAGCAGAGCAAGAGCTTCGGCCAGTTCAGGCAAATCCTGATCCAGGTCACCAGCCAGTCGCCTCAGCTGGAGGGCCAGAACCACGAGGACAAGAGCAAGGACTACCTCGAGAAGCAACTCATCGAGTCGTGGGAGCGCATCGTAGACCGCAACGAGACCAAGAATCTCGAGCTGTACTCGCCCAAGGAGTTTGCGGACCAGACGGATGAGAGGATCGCCCTGGACCTCAGCGGCGCGGACGCGCGAGGCCAGAGCGCGAAGAAGCCGGGCAGGGAAGGGCAGCCAGCGGGAGTGCTCCCGGGCCTGCGCACTCCTTACATCGACACGGACTACGTGCAGCCGATGAGCTCCTACCTCAGAGGCCTGCCAGAGCCCACCGTCAAGAAGAACCAGAAGGAGGCCGCCCTCAAGTTGCTGTTCTACTGGGAGAAGAACGTCCTGCCCACCACGCGGGAGTTTGTGCGGTCCACGTTCCAGAAGTGGGAGATGAACTACTACTTCGAGCAGATCAGGCACCACCTGCGCCAGGGCGATCAGCGGTCAGCCATCGCCGACGCGCTGGTCCTCTGGGAGAACAAGGTGCCCAACGGGGTGGCCTTGCCGAGCGAGAACACCGACTGGACGGCCAAGGTGGCCGACGAGTGCATCGTGGACTCCTGGGCGCTGGCAAAGATCTCGTTCTCGAAAGCCAGCGCAGGAGCGGGCCAGAGTAGTTCGCAGGCTGGGAAGTCAGCCCACTCACCGGCCCCAGAGGCCGCCTTGCCGCTCATCATCCGCCTGCAGAACCTCGGCGTGCAAGCGATCGTGGTCCAGATCAAGGTCGTCGACGCGAGGTACAACGTGGTCTTGGGAGAGTACTACGATGCCGAGAACTTCTGCTCCCACTTCATCTGGTTCCCGATCAGCCACTTGTACGAGCTCGACCATCCTCTGCCCCCGAGGTCGGTGGGCTGCAGCCGCAAGAGCCTGACCCTGAAGTACCTCCAGAGCATCTCGAGCATCAACTCGCTGTACGCCAGACAGACCTTGATCAAGTTCTTCTCGGCGCGCCACCAGCCCTCGCGCGAGCCTGGCGTGGAGCCAGCCGGGACCCTCGCTCTGCCCGCGAGTGGAGCTGGGCACCCAGCTTTCGGGAAGGCCCAGTTCGGGGAGCTGAAGCTGCACGAGCTGATCTCCTGGAGCGTGCGGGAGGAGTTCAGCCACAGCCCTTTCGACGGCTGGATCCAAGCGCTCAATTGCGCGATCCCAGTCAAGGCCCCCGTGGCGCAGCAGCCCAAGGGCGAGCGACCGGTGGTGGCAGGCCAGACTCCGACGCAGGAGCAGCTGAGCATGCGCAAGATGGTCGAGGAGACCAGCGACAGGATCATCGTGGAGAAGCTCCTGCAGAAGGAGAGGCAGAGCCAAGGGGACCGCCAGGCCTCGGGGGGAGCTGCCCTCTTCGCGAGGGCTGCGCACGCACCTTCGGGCCAGGACCCGGAGTCTGCCTCGAGCGACCCACTCGGCCTGCTCCGAGACCTCTGCAAGAACTGCGTCAGGGCCCTGGGCGAGTTCAGCGGGCCCGAGCAGGAGCAAGCTCAGAGGGAGTGCGACGCGTTCTCGACCCTGGCCGAGCTGGCCGACTGGGTGGCTCTCAACTGGATCCAGATGTCCGAGCTGGTGAGGGCGAACAGAGCCGTGTTCGACCTCTGCAAGCAGCAGCGCCCCGGGAGCGGCGAGGCAGCCGAGGGGCAGTCCGCTGACAGCCAACTCATAGCCCTCCACTCGGTGATCGAGGAGTCAAGCAGCGGTCTGGGTGGACCGGAGAGCCTTGGCCAGAACTCGATCGCTACGCTGCTGATGTTCCACACGGTCGGGTGCAACCTCACGCCCTGCTCAAAGATTTAGTTCTATTCGGACCCCGACTAAGTGAATCTAGTCAGCGAGATCACCGCCGGAACTGAGGCCAAGACGACCCTCCCGCCTCTGCTCCTCAATCACGGCCAAATTTGGGCAAAGGTGCAGCCAGGGTCGCTGGCTCTCCTGCGACGGGAGCAGCAGCTCGACGCTCGGTCCAGCCTGCCCTGCGCTGTGTTCCAAATCCCAAAGCAGTGGAGCGTGGTGTGCTGGCTCACCGACACACTAACGACTTCCTTCCTGGAGCACGCCGGGCACTCAGTGGGACTCGCCCAAGAGATCTTCGGGAAGCTGATCACGGCTACAGTGCAATTCTACGAAGAGTCGCAGGCGCCTCAGATGGTGAAGAGCCAGGTCCTCAGCCTCCTCACTCGGCTCATCCGCAAGCTGCGGTTCGTCCTCAAACACCAAGCTGGAGCTGGGAAGCAGCTCGAAAGTGGGGCGCCCACGCTGACCCAGGAAGCCCACTTGCGGCAGTTGTTCGTTCACGAGGGCTTTGTCAGGACCATCCTGGAAGATATCGACACCGTCAAGCGGCAGGAAGAGAAGGCCATGCAGGCCAGTGAGGCGGGCGCGACCCAGATGCTGTACAGCTCGTTCATCCAGGACAGCCTCGAGTTCCTGATGACTCTCGTGATCCCCATCGACAAGGGATCTCACCTGAATTCGTACAAGGACCTCCTCAGCATCAACGCTGAACCCTTGCGGGAGCTGCAAATCTGGCTTGAGCCCCTGATGAAGACTTCCATGTTCATGCACTTCTTCAACAACGAGTTGCACTGCCTGCCTCTCGACCTGCTTCGGGAAATCCACGACCAGACAAAGCTACAGAGCCACCACGCGGTTGACCAAGTGCTCGTCATCGACCGAGTGCCTCGCGGAGAGGAGAAGTTCCCCGAGGCCTGGCTGAGAGGGCAGGTGCTGGAGCTGTGCCGTAAGCACCACGCACGAATCCTCAACCCGGAGAAGGATATTCACTTCGAGGAAGACGAATACGAAGCTGCGTAGCCCGGGGCTGGAGACGGAAACGGATCTAAGCGACCTGGGTACAAACTCGTGGTGCTCCTCGACGGCTGGGACCACATGCACCCGCTTCCCGACCTAGAGGAGGCCGCCAGGCAACGCGGTGAGCTCTTCAAGGGCTACGCGTCTGTCACATCTGCAGAGTACCGGGAGTTTGTCGACCTGCTCGAGTCGGACTCGGAGGAGGAAGTGGACGAAGGTGCCGCGGCGGCAGCCAGGGCAGAAGAGCAGAAGCGCAAGGAGGAGGAAGAGAAGAAGCAGCTCGAAGAGGAAGTCAAGCCGACCGAGTGGGGCTGTGAGATTTGCACGTTCATCAACCCAATGTCGGACGCAGCCTGCGGCATCTGTGGGCAGGGCAGGCGGCCTTCGATGGAGCAGTTGATGGCCGCAGCCAGGGCACAGCGCCAGGAGGAGGCCAAGCAGCAGGCAGCCACAGACCCCAAGGCCAATGCCGCTGACGCTGAGGCACCCGCAGAGGAGCCACTGCCCAACGAGGGCGCACTCCGGCTGAAGTTCCTCGCTCGTGACCTGAGCAGGTTCGTGAAGGTGGAGCAGAAGCGACAGAAGGAGCAGCGTGAGGCCGAGAACCTGGCGCGACTGAGGGCGCAGGAGGCAGAGGCAGCCGCGCTGGCCAAGGAAGAGGGGCAGCCTCCACCGGGCAAGGAGGCGCCGGCTGGCAAGCAGCAGGCCAGCGAAGAGGAGGAGAAGAAGCACCAAGAAAGTGACGCGGAGAAATCTGAGCTAGACGAGGACGAGGAGCAGTGGCAGGACGACGACGAGAGCGCCGAGAGCGGGGGCAGCAGTGCCCTCGGGGACCCAGGAGACATTGGGATGGCAGGCGCGAGCGCTGCGCTGCCGGACAAGGCAGATCAGGGGGACCCGAGCTCTGGCCAGCAACAGGACCCGAGACTCAAGCAGCTTGCCGACCTTGGCTACGATCTGTCCATCCTCGATGCGGACCCCCAGTTCGCTGCAGCCCTCCTCGCCAGCGCCGACCTCGAAGCCGAGAAGCAGCGGGAAGAGGAGCGCAAGCAGAAGGAGGAGGCCGAGGCCGCCAGGAAGAGAGAGGAAGAAGAGCAGAAGCGGCTCCAAGCCCAGCGAGAGTTGGAGCGGCTGAAGGAGCAGGGCCTGAGCCCGGAGAAGGTGGAGTACCACTACCTCGAGGTGCGACGCGGCATCTCTCAGATCTCGGAGGACCAGGGCTCAGTCAGGGCGCTCTTCAAGCTCTTGTCGCTGCGCCTGATGGACCCTGCGAGCGGTGAGCTGACCGAGAGCTGCAAGCGGGTCCTGCAGCAGATCTACTCCGACCTGCAGGGGGCAGGTGAAGAGGCATCGGATTGGCTCGAGCAACCCTACCAAGACCAGCTCGCCGACTACGGGCTGACCCAGGAAGCAGCCAAAGACATGGAGTACGAAGAATTCGAGCAGACATGCTGCCTGCTGGCGGCTGCAGACGTCGTGCTCCTGTTCCGGTTCTTGGGCTCCCAGGGCTACGACTTCTGGCTGCAGAAGCAGGCCTTTGCGTCGCCCAGGAACCCCAAGCGTAGCCCTCACTTCCAGACCTCGCTGCTCGAGAAGCTCAAGGAATTCGTTGAGATCAGCTTCTGCGAGGAGAAGAAGGTCATCCAGGGCCTGCAGCCGTACCAGCTCAGACTGCTCTCGAAGGTCACAGATCGGGAGACGATCTTGGCCAGCCATGCAGCCGCTGCTCCCGGTGGAGACAGTTTGAGCCCAGACGCCGGCCCCGCGCAGGTGAAGCCCCTCGGCTACTACGACGACTCGATGGTCCACATCAACGCCGCCCAGCAGGGCGAGCAGCATTGGTTCAGCCAAGTGAGCCAGCCCGACGTCAGCTACTACTGGGCCCTGATCAAGACGTTCAGCAAGTACTTCGCTATCGCCGTGCCGTTCATCAACTGCTCGACGAGCATCGCCGACAACCCCGAGGAAGGTGCTATCCCGGTCACGCTCTCCGCCTACATGAGCTCGCTCAGGAACTTGTGCCTCTCCAACACCAAGTACGAGCTGAAGCACCTTATCCTCAAGCAGACGAGCGTGGAGCGCGAGAAGACGCCGGTGCTCCACTTCGAGAGGCTCAAGCTGCACTCCGACAACCAGCAGAGCCCCAAGCCACAAGCGGACGACAGGCACGCCGGACTCGGTGCCAGTGCCACGGCAGAATCGGGCGGGGACCAGGCTCTCCGCCATGGCCCGAGAGGAGTCAGTGAGGCCGCCTCCCACAGCGAGAAGCACCAGCAGAAGAACTTCATGTTCACGCAGGCGTACGAGCAGATGAAGGAAATCGACTCTGGAAGCCTGCGTCCACCCCAGCCAAAGGGCACAGCGCCACACTTGTCGTTCGAGATCTACTTCAAGGGCGAGGACGTCGTGGGCATGGGCGGGCCATACAGGCAATTCTTTTCAGACGTGTCGCAGGAGCTGCAGATAGTCGCTCAGAAGGCCAGCCACGAGGAGGACGAGGAGAGGGAGGAGGCCGAGCAGGAGAACGACAATGCTGGTCACGCCCAAGACGAGGGCGAGGTGAGGAGGCAGTCACTCGGCCTCCTGTACCCGAGTCGCAACATGCAGCGCAACTCTGAAAGAGGCAAGGACAACTTCGTCCTCCACCCGCAAAAGGTCGGCTCGCACGACCTGAGCCTGTTCAACTTTTTGGGAGTCCTGATGGGCGTGTGCATCCGCACCAACACCAACCTGGCGATCAACCTGCCCTCATTTGTCTGGAAGCAGCTCGTAGGCCAACGACTGACGATCGACGACATCGAGGAGTTTGACGACGGCATCGTCGCGGAGCTCAAGGAGCTTCTCCTGGCGCGCTCGGAAGAAGAGTTCGAGAGCCGGTTCCCCGACCAGCACTTCACGACCACTCTCTCAGACGGTAGCACGGTCGAGCTGGGTGACGGTGGCTCAAAGAGGGAGGTGAGGTTCTCAGACAGAGAAGCCTACGTGAGGAAGGTGCTCTACGCCCGCATGAAGGAGTGCGAGCAGCAGAGCGACGCCATCAAGCGGGGCATCTGCCAGATCATCCCCGAGGCGCTGCTGAACATGGTCAGCTACCAGGAGCTGGAGGAGTGGATCTACGGGAAGAAGAGCATCGACGTCGAGCTGCTCAGGCGCCACACGGAGTACGCCAAGGGCTACAGCCCGAAAGAGAGCGACCAGATCGAGTGGTTCTGGGAAATCCTGAAGGAGATGACCCAGGAGGAACGGAGGAAGTTCATCCGCTTCTGCTTCGCGCAGTCCACGATCCCACCCAACGACGAGGAGTTCGAGCGCAGGCAGATCAGGTTCTTGATCAAGCCGGCACTGGCAGCTGGCGCAGGGAAAGAGGCCGGAGCCGGATCTGCGACAGCGATGGACCAGCGACTCCCCAAGGCGGACACGTGCTTCTTCAACTTCGAGCTGCCGAAGTACTCGAGCAAGGAGGCCATGAAGCGGCAGATCCTCTTCGCCATCAGCTTCGACAACGTCAGTCTCAACGCCGAGCAGGAGGACATGCAGTCTGCAGGTGGCCTCTCGCAACGGTCGCAAGGCGATGGAGACGACTATGAATGAGCAGAAAACAATTTTCTCAGGAATAGTAAAATCTAAAAATTAAAATTTAATTTCAAAATTT
>Ga0075467_10001395_pt1 | contig 19992 bp, 18 predicted proteins | sample DEB08_DNA_9_FD_75067 | JGI IMG/M metagenome (GOLD analysis project Ga0075467, IMG submission 75067) | Aqueous microbial communities from the Delaware River and Bay under freshwater to marine salinity gradient to study organic matter... | ecosystem: Environmental > Aquatic > Marine > Coastal ... | reverse complement strand
GTGTTTATACCGTTCTAATTTCTGATAACAATAATTGTAACACACAAGCGACTGGCGTAGTAAATCAACCGGATTCGCTCGAAGCTCGACTGACACAACAAAATATACTTTGCCATGGTGATGCGACAGGTGTTGCGACAGTAGTAGGTGTCGGGGGCGTTGGAAGTTATACCTATTCGTGGCAAACGAATAATGGTGTACAAATCGGAGATTCAGCAACTGGTCTAAGTAACGGCGTACAAATCGTGACGATTACAGACGGCAATGGCTGTGAAGTCATTGATACTGTGAATATTAATCAACCTGACGCACCGCTTACCGCAACGATAACAACCGAAAATATCGATTGTTTTGGTGATGAAAATGGTCGAATTGAAGTAACTTCTATCGGGGGAGTGACGCCTTATACCTATATTTTAAATGAAAATATGGTCACGACTTCTAATGTCTTCGTTGGGTTAAATGCCGGTGATTATAATATTACAATCGAAGATCATAACGGTTGTACATTATTACAACAAGCAACAATTACACAACCTGATGAAATCATCGTTGATTTGGGAGCCGATATTTTATTGAACGATGGCGACAATGCGGTTTTAGAACCTGAAATCTTAAATGGATTTGCACCATTTATTTACGTTTGGCAACCCGCAGATTCTACATTAAGTTGCGGCGATTGTTTGAATCCGATTGTTTCAGGAATTACATTCGATAAACGCTTTGATTTTGTGGTGACAGATGCAAACGGCTGTACCGGCGAGGATTTTATAATGATTCGCACTCGAAAAGTCAAAGAAATTTTTGTGGCCAATGCCTTTACACCAAATAACGATGGCAATAACGATGTCTTGTACGTTCAAGGAAATCCGTATGTCGCCAAAGTGAAAATATTTAGAATTTTTGATCGATGGGGCGAATTAATTTACGAAATGACCGATGTTAACCCGAATGATGAAACAGTCGGCTGGGACGGAACTTACAAAGGGCAAGCTATGAATAGTAATTCATTCGTTTGGTTTGCGGAAATCGAATACGCAGATGGTGACGTCCGAGTATATCAAGGAAGTACAATATTGATTCGATAAAATATTTTGTATAAAATCATGATTCCGTTGAGGTATTTTCTTCAACAACAGAAATAAATTAGTCAACCTATAAGAGGCTGTTTCGAAATAATGAAACAGCCTCTTTTCATATTAATCTTATTTTAAGTATTTCCGATTTTTTAGAAAACGCCATTGAGCGATTGCACAACGCCTCCTATTCCAACGTATTTCTAAATATTGCTGAACATATCTGAAGATTCAAAAGAAAATCACAAAAATTAACAATCGCTTTAGACAGCGTCACAATTGCTCAATGCGATAAAGTAAGTAATCATTCACACTATAAAATCTATATATTATGCTCAAACAATTAATTTTTATTGGCATATTATCTATGTTATCCGTGGCTACTTTCGGGCAAGATAAGATCACAATTAAAGCAGAAAAATTATCTGATTTAGTGCCACAAAGTTTTTATAAAACAAAGTATCAAGTAGGTTATTTGTTCAAAGTTGGTGATGGTGAATATCAACCTGTCGGATACAAAGCAGAAAAATTAGAAGCAATCCTCAAAACAGACGAAGCCGCCTATCAAGAGTTCAAAAGATTTAAACGAAAAAATGCTATTGGAAAAATAAGTTACTGGGCCGGAATTGGAGGTATGCTCGCTCTGACATTAAGTGTTGACAATAACGACTCTTTTCGTCAAGCAGAAAATAAAAGAATCGGTGCATTAGCAACTTTGCTTGGAGGAACAATAACTTATCTTTTACTCAATAAAAATTCTACGAAACATTTAGTCAATGCCGTAGAAATTTATAATCAAAATTTGAAATAATAAATTAAGATTCAAAAAATTGCAAGATACTTTTAAAGTGTCTTGCAACTAAAACGGAAACCTTTTCGAGCATTCCTTTTTTTGTTTTTGATATGATTTTGGTAAGTCTTTAAATTTTTTCGCTTTCGCTCGAATAGAATCTGGAGCCTCCGAATGTTCATCTAAATATTGTTGACAAATTTTCCCTTCGCACAAGCCTTTTTTTGTCCAATAAAAATCCTCGTCCGTTTTCCACGATTCAAATAATCGAGCTTGCTTATTTTTTGTCTTGTAGGATTGATATTTCCAATCTTTAATTAAAAAGAAGATTTCGTTCCACGCTACATCATTCTTAACATTCATTTTGTAAAACCATTCTTTAAGCGTCACTGGTGTTTCACAAAGAGAAGGATCAAGCACCAAAGTATCGCCTTTATCACTCATCACGACTGGTGCGACATGATATTTCCAAGTCAATAAATCATTTTTCCCAATCTTATTCGCATCATGGATTTTAAGAACTTTCGGATATTGATTTTTAAAAATACCTCGTACAAAAATCCATGCTTTTCCGGCCTGAATACCTTGTTGAGCGATTTCGTAACTCATCGCATGCGCTCGGTCTTCGCAGTGATTATTGGCAAAACGAAATTCAATATAATCCAGACCTGCTAAAGAATCTAAAAGTGCCTGTGCTGCGGTTTCAGAGATTTTTGAAAATATAACGTCATCCGATAACTTCGTCCGATCATCCATCATCCAAATCTTAAACAAACAAGCAACAGCCGTAAAACTCCAAATGAATATTTTGTGCATTGTACCGTGATGAATTCCTACTAAAATCTTACGAAAAATAATACGAAATATAAAGTGTCCAACAATGTTAATGATTCTTGATTTAAAATCAAAAACCTGTTTCTAATTTGAATAAAGAAAAATCGACTGTAAGAAAATCGTTTAGAAATATCTAACGCTACAATTCCTAAACTCAAAATAGGTTCTAAGATTAGATATTTGCAAAAATCAAAAAATTATATGATTTTTAATATCTGAAAAATCAACTTTAAACACTCATCAACATAAATCATCGTGATATGAAAAAAGAAGGTAACGGATTATTTAGGATATTATCTATTGATGGTGGTGGAATCCGTGGGATTTTACCTGGCCAAATTATGGTCGCCTTGGAAGCAAAAATTCAAAAAAAGACGGGCAATCCCGATGCTCGAATTGCTGATTATTTTGATTTGATTGCTGGTACAAGTACCGGTGGGATTCTGAGTTGTGCTTATACTTGCCCCGATAAAAATGGCCGACCAAAATTCACGGCACAAGAAGCTGTAAATATTTATTTGGAGTTTGGCGAAAGTATTTTTTCTACTCCGATTATGGAGAAAATCACCTCCGCTGTTGGTCTTCTTGGCCCTAAATATCCGCCTTTTGTATTAGAAAATCTATTAAAAGAAAAATTAGGCGATGCAAAATTAAGCGACGCTTTGAGCAATATTATTATTCCATCGTTCACATTAGACGATGGAGATACAAAATTCTTCACCAGTTCTGATGCCAAAATAAATAAAAAAGATTACTTCATGTGGGAAGTTGCTCGTTCGACTTCTGCCGCTCCGACTTACTTTCCTGCCGCCTATGCGGGCAACCTTCGAGAACAAATGAAAGGCTTTATTGATGGTGGCGTTTTTGCTAATAACCCAACGATGTGTGCATTGGTCGAAGCCTATAAAGTAGATGTCGATTTGCATCGAAAATACCCTGTCGATTCGAGAGGCATTGCGGGATTAACTCCTGGTAATGGTCCTTTAGAAAACATTTTTGTCTTATCGTTAGGTACATCAAATCACGAAAATACATATCCATCTGAAAAATACCAGGATAAAGGGATTATCGGTTGGATAAAACCATTGATTGATATTATGATGTCGGGAGTTTCTGAAACGGTGGCTTATCAAACGGAACAGTTATTTCGTTTGTTACGCATTCAACAAACCGAAGCAATGTTAGATAATTTACCGGCTGACGGTACGGGGGCAGTTGAACTTATTCGTGAAGAATTGTTTGAAATATTGCGATACGCTCAAGATCCCAAGAAATACCATGAAGAAGGAGAGGCAATAATTCAATACGAACCTCGACCTCAATACGTTCGTATTGAGCCAGATCTTGGAGGGGCAAACACTGCCATAGATGATGCTTCAAAAGAAAATTTGCAATTACTAAAGGAAGCAGGTGCAGCTGCCGCTAAAAAACATGATCAATGGTTGGATTTAGTAGTAGAACAAATTGTAACGTAAAATTCAACACGGTTTAAAACCTTTATCAAAAACGAAACGAAATTTTTTATTACACATCGAGTTAAAATAGAATCCAGGTTCTCCTGATAATCACAATGTTTCCTCGAAAGCTGGTCACAAAGAAAAAGTTGTAGAAAAGCTCTTTTTGTTTATTGAAAAAGCTCAGCTGAAAGGCACTTTTAGAGTGCCTTTCAACCTGAAAATTTTTGAACTATATTAATTTTGTTACCGTCGTACTTGCTGTTATTTTCAAATCTTTACCTAAGTTCAATAAGTTCAAACCAGGTTTTTTTCCAACTTCAATACTTCCCAAAGTATCCTCAAAACCCAGGGCTTCTGCACCATTCAAAGTTGCCCAGCGAATCATCATATCAAATGGAATGTACGACTGATATTTCGAGATTGTTTTCATTTCTTCTAAAATACACAATTGCCAATTTGACGTTAAACTATCCGTTCCGATAGCGATATTCACATTATTATCAATAAAATGTCGATAATCGGGCAAAGTATTTTCAATATACAAATTAGCGTTCGGACAAGTGACCCAGTAAACCTTATCTTTCCCCCAAGCTTGTGCAGCTTGAATATCTTCAACAGTTGACTTTGTATTATGGACGAAAAGCGTTTTATGATTTGGATTCATATTTTCTAAAGCATAATGAATCGAGGTCTTTTCCGTAGCTTCAAAACTATCCAGGCTAATGCCAAAATTGCCATAAAAATCAATAAATCCACCAGTTTTAGTTAGGAATAAATCGTTTTCGTGTGTTAATTCTTGATTGTGAATACTTACAGTTTGTGGCGTTTCCCCGTTTGCTTCATTCAATAATTGAAACAATTTTTTAGAAACAGAATAAGGTGCGTGAGGCACGAGTGATTTTTTAGAACCTTCGGCAACTTCTAACGCATCAAAAACAGCTTTGAATTTATCAAATTCAGTTTGTGCAGTTTCGTCTTGAAAAAAATCAAAAAACTCTACAAATGTGTAATAACGTAAGTTCCCTTTTGCTTTTTGCGAAAATGTATCTGCAGTGTTAGAAATATCGCCAACAGCAACAATACCATTATTAATCATATCTTTTTCCGCCTTCGCAATGGCTTCCGATATTCTGTAGTCAGAAGCTGCTCGTTTAGTCACCACGTCTGTGATAAAAGGAATCAAGCCTTTTCCGGTATCAACTTTACCTTTCATGTGCGATAATTCCAGATGGCAATGTGCATTCACAAAACCTGGTACGATAACGCCCTGGTGCATTTCTAACTCTGACGCCTCATAGTTGCGTTGGTCATCAATTTTTAAAATTTGACCATTGTCATCTACGATAATAACACCGTTACGCACTGGTTTTAAGCTAATAGGTAAAATTAAGTCAGCGGCTATTTTTCGCATGATGGATTCGTTTTTAGCATTTTAATCTCCTTCAAAAGTGACAAAATTTGAAGTAAAATTGTTATCAATTCTCAAAACTACTAAAACTACTAAAACTACCAAAACCACTAAACCAAAGTTTCTAAAATATCATTTATCGTTCATAATGTAGAGAGTTGTTTTTATTCTAAATAAAATGGTTTTACCTTTGCCAAGATAGAAAAAGTCCTTAAAAAGATTGAAGTATTGAATTTCAGAGGTTTATAAAAATATCTTTCAAATTCAATAATAAAATCCTATACAAATAAATTAATGTCAACACTTCGTTATAAAAGAGTTATGCTAAAATTGAGTGGCGAATCACTCATGGGCGAACAAGAGTTTGGAATTGCTCCAGAAATGTTAACACACTACGCAGCAGAAATCAGCAATTTAGTCAATAAAGGAATTGAAGTAGCGGTAGTAATTGGCGGTGGCAACATATTCAGAGGATTACAAGCCAAAGATTCAGGAATTCCAAGGGTTCAAGGAGATTATATGGGAATGTTGGCTACGGTTATGAATGGAATGGCTGTCCAAAGTGCATTAGAAAAAATCGGTGTTTATACTCGATTAATCTCAGCTATTCCAATGCCACAAATCGCTGAACCGTACATCCGTCGTCGTGCTGTTCGTCATCTGGAAAAAGGAAGAGTCGTGATATTTAGTGGCGGAACAGGAAACCCATATTTTACCACCGACTCTGCGGCGGCACTTCGTGCTACAGAAATCAACGCAGACGTAATTTTGAAAGGTACTCGTGTCGATGGCGTTTATAATGCAGACCCTGAGAAAGACCCAGACGCTATTCGTTAAAATATTATTTCTTTTGATAGAGTTATCAAAGAAGGATTGAAAGTAATGGATATGACGGCTTTCACAATTTGTCAAGAAAACAATATTCCGATTATTGTTTTTGATATCAATGGCGAAGATAATTTGATGAAAATCATCAAGGGCGAAGATATTGGAACGAGAGTAGAAAATCAAGAATAGACCCTGATTTTCAAGCGAAAAAATTTAGCATAAGCTAAAAAAACCGTACATTCGCTAACCTTATAATTCCGAGATTTCGGGATAAGATGTTGTAAGATTTTGTAAGATTTTATGTTTATAAAAAATTATTTATCATGAACGAAGATATAGAGTTAATCATAGAAACATCACGAGAGTCAATGGATGCGTCAGTTGATCATCTTAAACACGAATTAACTAAAATTCGTACCGGAAAGGCTTCTCCAGCTTTGTTACAAGATATTCGAGTAAATTATTACGGTGCGCCGACTCCACTTCAGCAAGTCGCTAATGTGAGAATCGAAGATGCTCGTACATTAAGCATCGAACCTTGGGAGAAGAAAGTTTTAGGCGATATCGAAAAAGCAATTTTTGCAGCCAACTTAGGTCTAACGCCTCAAAATGATGGTAAAATCATCCGAATCAATTTACCACCTTTAACAGAAGAACGCCGTAAGCAATTAGCTAAACAAGCAGGTGCCGCTGGTGAAAAAGCCAAAGTCAGTATCAGAAGTGCAAGACGAGAAGCCATCGAGGCGATCAAAAATGAGGTAAAAAATGGTTATTCTGAAGATGAAGGAAAACGTTCGGAAGCTCAAATCGACGATATGATGAAGCAATATTACGGTAAAATCGAGGGCTTAGCCAGCTCGAAAGAGAAGGAAATCATGACCGTCTAAAACGTAAACATCAAGATTTCGAGATGAGCAGCATTGCCTTTATCACAATTCTCATAATATAAAAAGGGTTGATTTTTATACTAAAAATCAACCCTTTTGCATTAAAGATATAAACATATTATCAAGGATAATTTCGCTCCTTTCGAAACTTCGGTAATTTATCCTCTCTTTTACGCTCCTAAATATGCTTTTAATAATTTGCTACGAGAAGCAGAACGTAATTTATTAATCGCTTTATCCTTGATTTGACGGACACGCTCACGAGTCAATCCGAACTTATCGCCAATATCTTCTAATGACATCGGGTGTTCGACACCGATACCAAAGTATAATTTAATCACATCACGTTGTCTATCTGTCAAAGTACTTAATGAACGTTCAATCTCACGACGTAACGACTCCATATATTCTAACTTCGCATCTGTACCCGGTGTATTTCCATTTTCTAAAACATCCAATAACGAGTTGTCTTCGCCTTCTACAAACGGTGCATCCATAGAGACGTGACGAGCTGCAACCCCTAATGTCGTTTGAACCTCCGAGGTAGCAATTTCTAAGACATCCGCTAACTCATCTGCTGACGGCTCACGTTCGTATTCTTGCTCTAATTGAGAAAATGCTTTATTGATTTTATTCAAAGATCCGACCTTATTCAAAGGTAAACGAACAATACGAGACTGCTCTGCCAATGCTTGCAAGATAGATTGACGAATCCACCAAACTGCATAAGAAATGAACTTGAAACCACGAGTTTCATCAAAACGCTGTGCTGCTTTAATTAAACCCAAGTTCCCTTCATTGATTAAATCACTTAAAGATAAACCTTGATTTTGATACTGTTTCGCTACAGAAACAACGAAACGAAGATTAGCTTTGGTTAATTTTTCAAGTGCTAACTGATCACCTTGCTTAATGCGTTTTGCTAAATCAACTTCCTCCTCAGGGGTTAACAAATCTACTTTACCAATCTCTTGCAAATATTTTTCTAACGATTGACTCTCACGGTTTGTGATTGACTTCGTAATTTTTAGTTGTCTCATATTAGAGTAGCAATATTTTTATGAAAAAAAGTATTGTCCAAAACAAACCACAAAGGTAGCGTTTTTTATCGTCTTTTACAATTCCTTAGACAGAACTTAGCCGGAATAATGGTAATAAAAATTGATTTTTTGTCAAAAAAATCAATTTTATCGCTATTTAAACTCCATTTAAAATGCTTTAGTGATAAAATTAGTTCAATAATTTGGAAAAATGATTTTTTTATTTTTTATTGTGACTTAACCTCATATCATAATTACTATTGTAATCTGAGGAAAAATACAAAAATGCAATTCGTATTTTGTAGAATATATTAACTTTTAAACCTACATTTTAACACAGGTTTGGAACGTTTTGAAATAGTAACATAAGGTAATTATCATATAGATATTTATCGCATCAATTTCACACATAAATTTCTTTCAAGTAGTGAAATTAGCATGTAATTGGTTTGAGAACTTTCTAAATAATACAATTATAACAGATGAAACGAGTTTCCTTTACTTTGGAATTCATCATAAGGACCTCACCTACTATTGTTTATAAATTTTTAACAACACCGTCCTGTTTAATCCGATGGTTTTGTGACAAAGTAGAAATAGATGGAGAAAAATTTGCCTATTATTGGGGAGATGAAGAGGAAGTAGCGTATTTAATTGATGATTTTGAGGACGAATACCTTCGCTTTCAATGGGAAGAAGCCGAAAGTGATGAAGAATATTTAGAGTTCAAAATGAGTATTTCTGATGTAACCCGTGAGACCGTATTTGAAATTGTTGACTACTGTGATGAAGATGAAGTTGCAGATCAAAAACAACTTTGGAGTAATCAAATTGACGCAATGAAAAAAGCAATGGGCGTTATTTAGTCTTTTTAAAATATACCACTCAAAAAGCCGTTTTCAGTTTTTGAAAACGGCTTTCACTATTTTATAATTAAATTTTAACCAATCCTTCGACAGGCAACCAGCCCTGTTCGCCATTTGGTAAGCGGACTTTCTGCCACAATCCGATTTTATCCAACAATTCTACCTTTGTGCCCTCATGTAATAACAAGATATCAGGACTACTATCGTCTGCACCACTTTTTAGCGGATATTCTTTGATGAATAAAATCGCCTTATCACTATTTTGCTCATAAGCAAATCGTTGCCAAGCCGTTAAACTGAATAAAATACTTAGTGCCAAACAAGCAAATCCAACGATAAAACCGATTTTTTTTGTTTTCCGGCTTTCGCCTAATTGCCAGAAAGCTAACCCTGCACAAGCAATAAAAGCCAAGAAAATAGTTAGAATTGACCAAATTGTAGAGGAAAATAATCCTCGCCAGTTTATCCACCATTGAATCAAAAAAAACGGTGGCGTCTTAGATATTTGGTCGATAGTGCGTTGATTCGCTAATTTCAAATTGTATTGAGCATCACCGTGATGCGGCTTGATTTGTAATGCTCGTTCGTAGTTTAGAATGGATCTTGGAATTTCGTTTAAACGAAAATAAGCATTCCCTAAATTATAATACAATTCAAAAGAAACTTTTCCTTTTGCCAATATTTGCTCATAAATATTCGCTGCTTTTTCAAATTCTTGATTCGTAAAAGCCTCATTTCCTTTTTGAAATGCAGATTGAAAATCCGTTTCCGTTTGTGCAAACAGATTCCATTGAAAAAAACAGCAAAACAATATAATATAAAATCGCATACTTAAAGCATTGAAAATCAGATATAAATTATCTAAAGAGAGGACTCGATTCTACTTTTTTGTCAAACTTTTTATCTTTTCCGTAATTCGACCAGGTGTAGCTTTCGCATCTGCAAAAAATTGTTGTCCGATTTCCTTAGCAACAGGCGACAAATCCATAGCTTCCTTGATAATATTTTCTTTTTCGGCTGCGGTAATTTCACCATCTTTCAAAGCGGTAAAAATAGCCGCAATTAAATCCCCCATTTCCGTCAAAAGCTGTTTAAACTTACGAAAATAATATACCAGACCAACCATTCCGCCCGAAGCAATAATTATTAAGATAATGATTAAAATTGTTTTCCAACCCATTTTTTTTCAGATATAAGATATTAAATATGATACCGTTTCAACTCACATTTAATATGCAATATTTAAAAATAAAAATTCTGTTTTTATAAAGTAAAACTTGTCTAAAACCTTAGAGCGAAGCGTTCTCCAATCTAATCAAAAATCATTTTTAGATTTTTCGCATCGGTTGGCTTCATTCTTCCTGCTAATACCAAACGCATTTCACGACGACGTAAAGCCGCATCATATTTTGATTGTTCTTCGCCTGTCAATGGTAACACTGGTGGCACTTTCACAGGCTGAATGGTTCCGTCGGCTTGTTTTTCGACACCGACAAAAGTTAAATAAGCATCGTTACATTTTCGGTTATTGCCACCTTTTATATTCGCTGCAAAGACTTCTACGAAAATCTCGACCGAAGTATTAAACGCTCGTGTTACCCGTGCATTCATCGTCACGACATCGCCTACTTCGATTGGTAGAGCAAACGAAACGTAATCGACCGAAGCCGTCACGACCGAAGTATTTGTATGTTTTCCGGCACAAATACCACAAACAATATCCATCCAACGCATGAGATTTCCGCCCATAAGTTTTCCCATTGGATTAGTATCGTTTGGCATAACCATTTGTGTCATTATTGTTTCGCTTTCGCTAATTTTTTTAGCACCTAATTCCATAGTTTTTGTGTATAATTTTCAATCTAATCATTGTTCGACAAAAGTAACTGTTTTATAAAACAAAGGTTGTTTGAAATAAGTATAACTTTTTAGTAATTTCAATGTTTAAACTATCATAATTGATAATCCGACCATTGTTTACAACAAATAAAATAATATGACAACTGATAAACCATTAGTAAATAAAGTAGCAAAAAGCGGTTTAATCACAATAAATTTAGAAGAGTATTATCCTAAAAATCAGATAGTTACATTTGATCTAAAGGACTATTTATATATGGAATTAATACTGAAGGAGAAAGAATTTCGAACAGCATTAAAAGAACATGATTGGACGCAGTATCAAGATAAAGTCTTATGTGTTTTTTGCTCGACAGATGCGATTATTCCGACCTGGGCATATATGCTTGTAACGACTCACGCTGTTCCTTTTGCAGCGGATATCGTTCAGACGACAGCCGATAATTATCTAACTTTAGCGTATCAAAAAGCACTGTCTGCAATCGAAGGCGAAGAATATACGGACAAAAGAATCGTTATCAAAGGGTGTAGCAATAAACCTGTTCCTATTGCTGCTTATGTAGAATTAACAAAAAAATTGCGTCCGTTTGCAAAATCTATTATGTTTGGTGAACCTTGTTCGACTGTGCCTATTTATAAGAAACCAAGGAAGTAAGATTTCATTGTTGAATTGTTGAATTGTTAAGCTGCTTACCTCGAAACCTCGGTGGTTCTGACGAATTTCATCTACTTTTTTAACAGTATAACAATCAAATCATCGAGGCTTCGGAATGCCGGTAGAATCGGCACAATCAAAAACCAAAAAAATTGAATAAAAAACCATCTTTAGACTGGACATTACTCAAACGAGTTTTAGCTCAAGCGAAACCGTATAAAGTGACTTTTGCGATTGCTTCTGTTTTAGCAATTGTCTTAGCTCCGATTGCGATATTAAGTCCGTATTTGATACAACAAACCGTTGATAATTACATTTTGGTTTTTAATCCAGAAGGATTAAATCGAATGATTCTTTTGTTAGTTGGCGTGTTGTTTTTGAATGGCATTTTGCGTTATTCGTTTATTTATAGTACAAACTGGCTCGGACAATCCGTGATTCGAGATTTGCGAGTTCGAGTATTTAAACACATTACGAGTTTGCGTTTAAAATATTTTGATAAAACCGCCATCGGAACGTCAACAACTCGAACGATTAACGATATTGAAACGATTAATACTGTTTTTTCACAAGGTGTCATTACGATTATTGCAGATATTTTATCGTTAAGTGCCGTTTTGGCAATTATGTTCTATACCAGTTGGCAATTGACGTTGATTTGTCTAACGACTTTTCCGTTTTTGATTTTAGCAACCTATATTTTTAAGGAAAAAGTCAAAGTAGCTTACCAAAAAGTTAGAACGCAAATTTCAAAAATGAATGCGTTTTTGCAAGAACGCATTACCGGAATGCGAATCGTACAAATCTTCAATGCCGAAGAAAAAGAGTTAAAAAAGTTCAAGCAAATTAACCGAGATTATACGAAAGCGAACTTGGATTCGATTTTATATTATGCGGTATTTTTTCCTGTGATTGAGATTTTATCAGCGATTTCTTTAGGATTGTTGGTTTGGTGGGGAGCAAGAGGCGTGATTGCAGGTGATGTGACTTTAGGTGCGTTGATTGCCTTTCCAATTTACTTAAATATGTTGTTTCGACCGATGCGAATGTTGGCAGACAAATTCAATACCTTGCAAATGGGTCTGGTCGCTGCGGACAGGGTTTTTGCATTGATTGACAACAACGAATTTATAGAGGACGAAGGCGAAATTAAACCCGAAAAATTAGACGGTTCGATTGAGTTCAAAGAGGTGCATTTTGAATATAACGAAGGAGAACCGATTATAAAAGGTATTAATTTTAAATTAAAGCCTTCCGAAACTTTGGCGATTGTCGGTAGTACTGGCTCCGGAAAATCGACGATTATTAATATTCTAAATCGTTTTTATGAAATAAAATCCGGTGAAATTTTAGTCGATAATATTAATATTAAAGATTACGATTTGACGGCTTACCGCCAGCGTTTAGCGATGGTTTTGCAAGATGTATTTCTATTTTCAGGAACAGTTCACGAAAATATTACGCTTCGTGATGAACGCATTTCGAGAGCACAAGTTATCGAAGCAGCGAAATTGATTGGTGCAGATGCGTTCATTCAAAAATTGCCAGGTGCGTACGATTATCAAGTCATGGAACGAGGGGCAACTTTGTCAATGGGACAACGACAATTGATTTCGTTTGTTCGTGCGTTGGTCTTTAATCCTGACATTTTGATTTTGGACGAGGCGACATCATCAATCGACCCCGAATCTGAAAGTATTATTCAATATGCAATTGAAAAATTAATTACCAAACGAACGTCAATTATTATCGCACATCGACTTTCTACAATTCGTCATGCTGACCAAATTATGGTATTGGATAAAGGCAAAATCATGGAAATTGGTACGCACGAGGAGTTATTACAAAATGAAAATGGTCATTACAAAGAATTGTATGAAATGCAGTTTTTGGAGAAGGTGGAGGTTTGATATATCATTACACATTTTTATTTTGAAAATTCATTGCAACTAAAAATCATTTCTATGAAATATTCACTTCTTTGTATTGTAACAATAGTCATGTGTTCTTCTCCCGATAGACATTCATTTATAGAAAAGTATGAAGAGGACAACAATAAATTGATTGCTTTCTTTGAAAAAAGTATTTGTTCAGAGTCTGAAAGCCTTGATGAATGTTATGAAACCTTCTTTGAAAAAGAACTTCAAGATATGATTGAAAAAGGAGGTTATAATTTTACATTTGATAAATCAGGTGTAGATTCTCTTTTTTCAGAAATATCTCCAGAGTTTTGGAATGAAATATGGATAAAAAATGGGAATAATATTACCTTTAATAAAAAAGGTAAATATTTCAAATTATTAAAAAAGTTGTCGAAAAATAATCCTTATGTTCATAAATACATCAATTCATGTTCAATGTTTAAATATTTCATCATCACACCAATTATGCAAGAAATAGTTGGTGTTAATTATGATAGTTTTGATATGAATAATAAGGCTTATCGTCTTTTTGTCGCTATACATTTTATTTCAATAAAATCGGGAATGTAATTAGGAGTGATGAAAAACTTAACTACACAATTAATGTCAGTTGATGACCTAATTTCTAAAATTGATTTTATGGGTAAGGACACTAAACAACAATTAATCAAAAAGATTCAACAACCGTTGATTTCATCTGAAAAATGGAATACATACCAAGAGTTAAAAGCGAAACGAATTGATGGAATATTGACTGAAATTGAACGACAAAAACTTATCGATATTTACAGCAAAATTGAAGAAGCAAATTCAGAACGGCTATTAAATTTGGTTGAGCTCTCGAAATTGACTGGGAAATCTGTTAGAGGATTGATGAAGAAGTTTAAGGTTTGAAAAATACTAAATTTTCATCTTAACAATAATCAAAAGGCACGAAAAATAAAACTTTTGTGCCTTTTGTAGTTTAAAAACCTTCTCACTATGTGTTTAACACAATAATCCGTAATTTTGCAGTCTTTTATTAAAAACAATGATACTAACTACTCAAGGATTTCCTCAAAATCTGCGAGAAAATATATTTAAAGTTGTTCCTAGAATTATAAATGTACTTTTAGACAACTCGAAAATCATCATACAATGAGAAAAAATAACGCTTATCGCTGTTCGTTTTGTGGTCGTGGAAAAGAAGAAGTAATGATTTTGGTGGCTGGTATTGAAGGTCATATCTGCGAAAACTGTGTAGATCAAGCTCAAGAAATTATCTTAGAAGAATTAAACTCTGGTAATAACGATTCTACTTTTCACTTGCCCGATACCGTTACGCCTCGCAATATCAAAGAGCATTTAGACCAGTACGTTATCGGTCAAGATGATGCGAAAAAATTCCTTTCGGTTGCCGTTTATAATCATTACAAACGTCTGCGTCAAGAAGTACAGGACGAAATCGAAATTGAAAAATCTAATGTCGTCATGGTCGGTCGTACCGGAACTGGAAAGACGTTATTGGCGAGAAGTATTGCGAAATATTTAAACGTTCCGTTTGCGATTGTCGATGCGACTGTTTTCACAGAAGCAGGTTATGTTGGCGAAGATGTAGAAAGTATTTTGAGCCGCTTATTGCAAGTGTGTAACTACAATGTGAAAGCGGCTGAAAAGGGAATTATCTACATTGATGAGATTGATAAAATCGCTCGTAAACGTGACAATCCTTCGATTACAAGAGATGTGTCTGGCGAAGGTGTGCAACAAGGTTTATTGAAAATGTTAGAAGGAACGGAAGTCAGCGTGCCGCCTTACGGAGGTCGTAAGCATCCTGAACAAAAGATGATTACCGTAAATACGAAAGATATTTTATTTATCTGTGGCGGTGCTTTTGATGGTGTCGAAAAAGATATTGCGAAGCGTATGAACACGCAAGCAATCGGTTTCAGTAACGTAGATAAAGATCGTATTGATACCGAAAATATGCTACAATATATTTTGCATAAAGACATCAAATCTTTCGGAATTATTCCTGAATTATTAGGTCGTATGCCTGTTTTGACGTACTTGAATCCGTTAGATGCTCCGACTTTACGTCGAATCTTAATTGAGCCAAAAAACGCATTGGTAAAGCAATACAAAAAGTTATTTTCGATGGAAAATATCGAATTAACATTCTCTGACGATGCTTTGGATTTTATTGTTGAAAAGGCTTTAGAATACAAATTGGGTGCGAGAGGTTTGCGTTCAATTTGTGAAGCGATTATGACAGATGCGATGTTTGAATTACCTTCTGACCGCAATGCTCAAACCTTAGAAATTACGGCTAAATATGCAGAGGAAAAATTAAGCCGTTCCACGATTTCACATTTGAAAGCTGCGTAGCCGGACGGTTTGAACTTTCGGATAAGGAAATTGTTTTCGAATTGATATCGTTTTTTATTTGAAAATAAATAGGAAGTCATGTAAGATAATTTGATTCTTGCATGGCTTTTTTATATATCCGAATGAATTTTACAATATCTCAATGTTAGCAACCACTAAAAACTCGCCCGCACACTCGCCCTCCCAACATGAATCACATTCGCTGCCCCAGTTTTCCGACCTTCATACGAAATCAGCAACTGAATATTTCGAGCAATCGAACGATTAAAAGTCAAGTTCCAGATAAAATTTTGACCATTTTGTAAGCCTTCGAGCATCGTAAATTCTACGGGTGTATTCGGAACGCCAGTAAAATCGACATCAACATAAGAAAAATTCAAACGATACGAACTTTTTCTTGCACGATTGTAAGTGAGTTCCAATTTTCCTTCGTGAGCCGTTGCCGTTTCGCCAGTATTTTCCAGCGTGTTTTCGCTGTGCTTGTATCTATATTTGACGGAAGTCCGCAAACTGCGGTCAAAAGCAAACAGGGTAATTTCGGGTTCAACTTCTTGAAAATCAATCGAATAATCTCGATTATTAAACAATTCAGAATCGTTAATCAGCGAACCTAAATTGGCGTTAAATTGAAAATTCACCTCTTTGGTAATGTTCCAACGGAGTTTCAAAAAAGTTTCTTGTCGGCTGCGACTTTCAAAACCTGTGGTCAAAATCACTCGATTGCCATTATCAAAATAGCCTATTTCACCACCGAATTTTGGGTTGGTTCGATTAAAAAATACAGAATGTCGCACGTTTGCAGTCAGCGAAACTAAAGCCGTATCAGAAATTTCGGTCTGAAACGGATTCCAAGCCACAATATCTGGCGAAATCAATACTTTTCGGTTGATTTGCCACGCAGATTGTGTCGTAAATTTGGATAAAAACTTTTTAAATCCTTTTTGATTAAACCAAATCGCCTTTGGATTTAAGCCAACACTTTGATTAAAAATCACCGTATTTGTGCGGATAAATTCGTTGGTAAAAGTCGCTACCCGAATGTGATTTGCTTGATCTTGAAAAGCTGCAATTTCGAACTCATCGACTTGTTTGATGCTATCTTGATTTCGATCAATCCACGTATAAACACCTTGTCCAGCTTCGACTTCGATGTAATTAAATTGGATTTTTTGCTCTTGTCCCGAGCCGATTTGATAGGTTGTATTTGCTCGAACCAAGCCTTTTTTCAAGTTCAAAGCGTACTCAATCCGCCCCAAATAAGTTTCTTGTGGCTCGATTTCCGTTAAGTTTTCATCCGAAATATAGAGGTTTCGATACGTCAAATTAAACCGTAAATTAGAAGCCGTCCCCTTTTTCCATTCACCTTCTAAGTTCAAATCATCCGCTTCCGTGATTTCTTGAAAATCCGTATTTAATGGCAAATAATCGTAGCGTTTTTGATAATTAAACGTCAGTTGAAAATCGTTTTTTTGTGGACTTTTGAGATAACCTCGCACCAGATCGTAATAAAAACTGGTCGCAGAAAGCGTGTCTGAATTTTGTCCAAAACGTTGATTTTTCTCTTGTTCGCCATAAATACCAATTTGCCAATTGTTCAAGTTTTCAAAGGTTTTCGCAATATTGAATTTTGGTCTAAAAAAGGTCGAAGTTCCTGCGAGTTCATCCGTTCTTAAATGATTCGCTTCCAAGCGAATATCCCACGATTTTGGTCTTGAAACGAAAACTGCATAATTGCGAAAGCCATTGTATAAACTATCTTTTAAGAAGGTCGAAAAGTCATATTTCAAACTTCCAACGGTTCGATTTTTCAACGTAAAACCTGCCGTAATAATGTGTTCGTCCGTATTTTCCAAACCGCTTACGTTCCAATCTCGTGCAAATTCTCGCTTTCGGTAGGGATTTAATGGATTGAACGTGCGTTGTATAAATTCGTAATTTGTAGCTAAAGTCAATTCATTTTTTTTGACTTTCGTCGAATCATCGGAGCCGAATTCCAATCGGTTTTCGTACCCTAAATTAAACCCTAACCCCAAATTATCGGAACTTTGAACGTTCGACAAGCGGTTTAAATCTCGGTTACTTAACGCAATTTCTGAACGGATTTTTGAGTTTTTTGTCAGTTGATATTCGCCACCAAACGCAAACATCTGTTGTTGATTTGGAGCGACTAATTTGACGATCGGTTCGTGCGTTCCTTGCGGTTGTCCTGTCGTCAAATCGGGTGCAATCCATTGAAAAACCGTTCCATTTGCCGAAGATTGCACTCGAATATAATTGCCATTTCCTAAACCAACTTCCGTAAAACTCGCCTCAAAAAACGCACTATCTTCATTCGTTGAAAAGACCAAAATGCTATCGAACAACAAGCCATTTATCACCGTATCCACCATTTTATACAAAATCCTATCGCTACGAAATGCTGCCGTATCAATACTCGTCACAAAAGCACTTCCGACATCATCAGAAATGTTGCCCAAAGCCTGCTGCTGCACTTCACTCAACGTCCCTTGAATCGTTGGCGTTCGGCCATCTTGTTCGTTGTAAGCGTTGAAATGCAGGCGCATTTTCTCGGTTTCATACCCCAAATTCATCGCCAATAACGACCGTTGATATTCATTATTCGTATATTCAAATTCGACCAAAACACGGACATCTTTCGTAATCAAACGATTGGGTGTAAAGGTAATTTCGCCACGATTATAGTCAATAGTATAATCGTTTTGCTGACCACGAGTCAACAATTGTCCGTCTAAAAAAACCTTTTCTGTTCCCGATAAAACGATGATAAATAACTCGCCATCATTACCCAATAATTTGTACGGACCTTGATTACCTTCTTGAATTGGCAGCTGATTTCGACCAAACCGACCTCTCGAAATAGCAGCAGATGTCGAGTTCGTCAATTTTCCTTTTCCAACATCAAATTCGCCTTCAAAAGTTAATCCCTGTAACTTTTTGTAATAATTTAGAAAGTAAGCATCGGGACGTTTAAGTTCATAATCGCCTGCGGTAAGTTTGACGTTGTTGCGTCGAAGTTGTATAAATAAGCGGTCAAATTCATTGAGTTGTTGCGTGTTGCCTTCCGCTTGAAGCGGAATATTATTATCCGAAATCGCTCCTAAAATTTCAATATCATCGCCTAATTTCCCAGCCATTTGTAAATTAAAAGTAGAATTGACAACCAAATCTTGATTGTTTCCAAACGAAATTCCACGCTCAAAACTCCCGTTATAACTCAACCCTGGCGCTTCGATAATGCCTTGATTCGCTGCATAAGGATTGTATTCAAAATTATCTTTTCGCACATCGTCCAAACCTCGCCAGGTCGAATCTTTACGAACCGTGACAAATTCTAAATCCATCGGAAATACTCGATACGTAATCTGCAATTTGGCGAAAGCCTGATTTTTTAAGTTTAATAAATAAGTATTTTCTAATCGAAAATCGGTAGAATCTAATTGTTTATTATTCAATAAATCATCGATAATTAGGCTGCTTGGTAAAATGGTCAAGGTGTCTAAATATAAAGTGTCAGCGTTAAAATTGATGAATTGTTTGGTGCGAAGATTTGATTGAGTTTTTAATTCGTTGGATTTAATTGTCGAGGTCTGAATTTGAGCGAAAGCGGAAAAAGAAAAAAACAGAAAAAATATCGTCCCTATGATTGACGCTTCCCTTAGGAGTAAAAAACGCCTAACGACAGTCAATTTAGAGAAAGTTGAGTGTTGTTCCCTTCCATTTTTAGGGGAAGGATTAGCAATGAGTTTAGACCCACGATATAGAATAAATTTATTCAGTTGATTGTATTTTTTGTTAAAAATGTTGCGTGAGTATGTTTCACCATTCAACACAAAATTAACGAAAAAACGATGTAGAAAGTCGCTTTGTCCATAACTGTAAACTGCCGGAAGTGTCGTTATGTTATTTTGCTGACGAAAACGCTGTACTATTTCCAACTTTCCGAAGCAGGTCAGAACCTGCTAAAATCTTAGGTTGTGATTT
>Ga0075467_10001394_pt1 | contig 19994 bp, 15 predicted proteins | sample DEB08_DNA_9_FD_75067 | JGI IMG/M metagenome (GOLD analysis project Ga0075467, IMG submission 75067) | Aqueous microbial communities from the Delaware River and Bay under freshwater to marine salinity gradient to study organic matter... | ecosystem: Environmental > Aquatic > Marine > Coastal ... | reverse complement strand
TTAATGCGCAATGGCACTAATAATCGCACGAAAGAGCAGTTAGATAAAGAAGTAGACTTTATTGGTGCTACTTTGTTTACCGGAGCAACCAATGCCTACGCCAGCGGTTTAAGTAAATACAGCGAAGAGATTATTAGCCTTATGGCAGATGTGGCTTTAAATCCTTCCTTTCCGCAAGAAGAGTTTGATAAGCTTAAAAAACAATCTCTTTCTGGCATCGAATCAGCAAAAGAAGATCCCAACTCTTTATCTAGTCGTTTATTCAACTCTAGCCTTTATGGCTTAAATCACCCTTACGGTGAATTGGAAACCGAAGCCAGTATTAATAATATCACTTTAGAGGATTGCCAGAATTTCTACCAAGAAAACTGGAACCCGAATAAAGCCTATATGGTCGTTGTGGGTGACATCAAGCCAAAGAAAGCTAAAAAGCTAATCGAAAAGTATTTTGGCGCTTGGGAAAGTAAAGAAGTTGCGAAGAGGGAATACGAAATGCCAGCTAAACCAGCAGCTAGCGAGGTGAAAATAATTAACCGCAATAGCTCTGTACAATCGGTATTAACACTGGGAAACACTATTGAATTACAACCAGGAAGCCCTGATATTGTAACCGTTCGCTTAATGAATCAAATTCTTGGTGGCGGTATGACAGGTCGTCTATTCCAAAATATCAGAGAAGATAAAGGTTATACTTACGGTGCCTACTCTAACTACGACAGCGATGAGTTAGTAGGTTACTTTAGCGCTAGCGCTAGTGTAAGAAACGAAGTTACCGATAGCGCCGTAGTAGAATTTATCAAAGAATTCAAAAGCCTTCAAACCGAAAAAGTGGGTGAGCAAGAGTTACAAGATGCTAAAAACAACATTATTGGTTCTTTCGGTAGAAACCTTGAAAGCGCTCAAACTATTGCCAGCTTTGCCTTGAACCGTGAGCTTTATAACTTGCCAGAAGACTATTACAAAACCTATATCCAGCGTTTAGAAGCCGTAACAGCAGATGATATTATGGCTGCTGCAAATAAGTACATAAATACTGATGCACTTATAATAACGGCCGTTGGAAAAGCTGCCGATATCGCTACTAGCCTAGAAAAATTTGGTCCTATTACTTACTACGACTTTAATGGTGAAGAAACAGGTCCCCCCAGCTTCCCAGTACCCGCTGGCATTACTGCCGAAAGCGTAATTAATGGCTACATCAACGCTATTGGTGGTCAAGAAAAATTAGATGCCGTAAAAGACATGAGTATTATAATGTCTGCCTCTATTAGCGGTATGCCCATGGAAGCGCAAGCGAAAACTTTAAAGAAGCGTCCTAATCTATTCTTAACTGAAATGACTGTTGCTGGTTTTGGTACCGTGCAAAAAGTGGTTTTTGATGGTAAGAAAGGGGAAACTTCTGGTATGCAAGGATCGCAGGTATTGGAAGGTGAAGAACTGGAAGAAATTAAAAGTCAGGGTGCCTTCTTTGGCGAAGCAGAATACCTAAGCAATGGTTATAAATTAACCTTAGTAGCCATTAATATGGTAGAGGGCGAAAAAGCTTATACCCTAGAAGTGGATAAAAACGGAGATCTTTCTACCGAATACTATTCCGTAGAAACTGGTTTAAAACTATTAGAGGAAGCCACAGTGGAAGGGCCTCAAGGGGAAATCACTGTTTCTCAAAAATACAGCGATTACCGCGCAGTAGATGGAGTTATGATTCCTTACCAAATTAATATTAGTCAAGGTCCACAGCAGATCAGCATGACTGCCACTGAAGCGAAAATTAATTCCGGTTTAAAGAAGTCTGACTTCAAATAGACTTTCACTTTAAAAAATTTAAGCCACCTCTCGGGGTGGCTTTTTTTATGCTTCTTTTTTAAGCCGCCGTTTACGAATCCTCTCCGCCGGACTGCCCTTAAAGTTCACCAAATAAACGCCCGCTAAAATACAAAGCATACCACCCAAATGCTCAGGACCAATGCTTTCGCCATCCCAAACGCCCCATAATAGCGCTACCAACGGAATGGCATAAGTTACACTAGCCGCAAATAGCGAAGTCGTTCCCTTAATTAGGATATTAAATACGATAATCGCTAAACTACTCCCTACAATTCCTAAAAGCGAAATATAACCTAAGCTTTCCCAGGCCGCTGGCGCAGATTGCATCACCTCAAGAAAATCCGTAGTAAATAAATAGCCTAAAGCCAGAGGACCCACTGCCGTTAAGCTAAGAAGCGTAATGGACAAAGCATCCAAACCTGGTAATTTACTATTGATTACATTGATGCTTATCGCATAGCATACGGTAGCAATTATAGGATATATCCCATAAGACAAACGATCGAAATCAACTTGCAAATCTGGCAGCAGCAGCCATAAAGCACCCGCAAAACCGGCAGCAATACCTAAAGCGCCAATCCAAGAAACTTTTATTTTAAACCAAATTAAACCGATCATTAAAGTGAAAAGGGGCACCAAAGAATTAAGGATCCCCACCAAAGATGAATCTAACTTTGTAACGGCTAGCGGGAATAAAACATAAGGAATTCCATTTCCGAAAAAACCAACTGCCACCAAGGCCCACAAGTACTTACGCTCGTATTTCTTAAAGCGATTTAGAGCCACCAAAAGCGTAAATAGCCAGGCGGTTGCAATACGGATGAAGCCAATTTGCCCGTAGCTAAAACTCTCTAAACCCCTCTTCATTAAAATAAATGAACTGCCCCAAGTAAGAGCCAAAAGAATAAAAAGGGTCCAAGCTTTTAGCGGACCAATGGTGTTTTCCTTCATGCGCCAAAGATATCATTTGCTTTATACCTGAGTCGGGCGTAAAATTATAGTCTTAGATTTTCAAGAAAAGGAAAAGACCAATCTAGATCGTACAGCTGTAGCGGGCTACAGCAAATGAATTAGATGCAGGATATTTATTTTTATTGTAAAAACATTGGTAAGCCTACTCTAAAAAGCGTTTTCCTGCGCCTTAGCCCTTTGCAATAGCCCGCTATTGCTTTAGCGTTTCGGCTTAAAAACCGCCTATCAATAAGAGGTCTAATGCCTAATTTTAAGTCGAACTCAGGTTTCATGTCCTTTCCCTATTATCTTTGTTGTACATAGCATGCGTAAATTAAAGTCCAAATATTTCTTAGCTCTCTTACTAGGTCTCAGTCTAATGGCGCCCTATTTCACTAATTTCATCTGCTTTAAGCAAAGCCAAATTGCCCATAAAAAAACGGTGAAACAGCATTTTAATGCCACCTTGAAATTTGAGGATTTGGAAAAATTTAGCTTAAGCCCAAAGGACTTTAGCAATTTAAACTGGGATGGCGACAACGAATTTTACCTCGGCGAAAAGAAATACGATGTATACAAGGTAGAGCAAAAAGGCGATAGTTTAATTGCCTGGGCTTGGTGGGATCACAAAGAATCGCAGCTGGAAAAACGTTTTCATCAAATGTTGCATCAAAACAAAAACGAGCCTTTAAGGGATAAGCCTAATATTAGCCTCGATAAACTTTCTAAATACCTAGCAAATCAAAGTTTCCGCTCTGCTCTTTTCGCTTCCGCAGATGACTATTCAAACGATTATCAAGCTAAAATATGCATGCCTTTCCTTGGCATCGACTCCCCTCCGCCCCAAATGTTTTAAATGACTACTGATTAAAATCAAATTCATTTAAAACATGAGTTCGACATAAAATTATAGACTGAGATTTTCAAGAAAAGGAAAAGGCCAATCTAGATGATGCAGCTGTAGCGAGCTAAAGCAAATGAACTAGTTACCGGATTTTCATTTTTATTGAAAAGATACTGCTAAGCCCCTTCTAAAAAGCGTTTTTCTGCGCCTTAGCCCTTCGCAATAGTCCGCTATTGCTAAAGCGCTTTGGCTTAAAACCCACTATTTACGAGAGGTCTGAGACCTAATTTTAAATCGAACTCGGGTTAAAAACATTTCACATGAAAAAAATTATCTGCTTAGCAGTAATAAGCCTGCTAAGCTTGGGCGCTTATGCCCAAAATCTTCTCGTATATGATGCGGAAGAAGGACAAGCTCTTGAAAGAGCGACTGTCTCTATTGAAACAGATCTATTAAGTAGCCTAATCACCAATGATCAAGGTGTGGTTAATATTGATCCTTTACGAGGGGAAAAGTCCATTCAAATTTATTCCCTAGGCTATGTTCCTAAAAATTTAAGCTACGCCGAATTAAAGGCGCAGAATTTTAAGGTTGGCCTGATCGCCGAAGTTTTAGCCCTCGATCAAGTAGTGGTATCCGCTACGCGCTGGAGTCAATCTTCACGGGAATTACCACTAAATATAAAGACCCTCAAAACCAAGGATATCTATTTTAATAATCCCCAAACCAGTGCCGACCTTTTAGGAAGCAGTGGCGAAGTGTTTATTCAGAAAAGTCAGCAAGGTGGTGGTAGTCCCATGATTAGAGGTTTTGCTACCAATCGCTTGCTAATTGCCGTAGACGGTATTCGTATGAATAATGCTATCTTCCGCTCAGGAAACTTACAGCAGGTAATTTCTTTAGATCCATTTGCCATTGAACGCACCGAAATCTATTTCGGTCCAGGATCGGTAATTTATGGCTCAGATGCCATTGGCGGGGTGATGAGTTTTAGCACCTTAAAACCGCAGCTAAGCCAAGATACCAATACTTTGGTCAAGGGCTCTGCTTATAGTCGCTTCGCTTCTGCCAACCAAGAGCGCAGCCAGCATTTCGATACAAATGTAGGCTGGCAAAAGTGGGCATATCGGGCAAGCATAAGCTATTCTAATTACGGTAACTTACGTATGGGTTCGCAGGGTTCCGATGAATTACTAAGACCTTGGTCGGTGCAGCGGATTGATAGTACTGACCGTGTAGTGCGTAATACGGATCCCGAACTGCAATTAAACACGGGCTTCGAACAATTCAACACCCTCCAAAAATTACTCTTTAAGCCCAATGCTAATTGGGATTTCGAGTATGCCTTGCACTATTCTACCACTAGCAATTACGATCGTTTAGACCGTTTAATTAGAACGAGAAATGCTATGCCGCGTGCAGCCGAATGGTATTATGGCCCGCAAATTTGGCTGATGAATAAATTGGAAGTTAATTATCGAAAGAAAACTTTGCTGGCCGACAAAATCACCCTTCGCTTGGCTCAACAAAGTTTCGAAGAAAGCCGCAACGATCGTGATTTTCAAAGCCCTGATTTATTTAGGAAAACAGAGAATGTGCAAGCCTATTCCTTAAATTTAGATGTCCTCAAAAGACTGAGTCTCCGCCACAAAATATTTTATGGCTTGGAAGCAGTTTATAATGATGTGCAATCGAGCGGTATCGTAGAAAACATTGTTACCGGCAATATCGCCAATGCTGCCAATCGCTATCCGCAAGCCAATTGGCAATCCTTTGCTGTTTATCTAAATCACGAATGGGAATTGAATGAGAAATTCACTTCACAGTTAGGCTTGCGCTATAATCACTTTATAGTAAACAGCGATTTTAGTGATAATCTCGATTTCTATCCTTTAAACTTCCGCGAAAGCAGTCTGAGCACCGGTAATTTAACGGGAAGCCTGGGTTTTGTCTATCGTCCCTCAGAAGCTTGGAAATGGCGCCTTAATTTCGGTAGTGCTTTCCGTGCCCCTAATGTAGATGATATCGGAAAAGTCTTTGATTCCGGCGATGCCATTGTGGTGGTGCCTAATCCAGACTTAAAAGCGGAATATGCTTATAATGCCGAATTCGGTTTAGCTACGCTTCTTGGCGAAAGCCTAAAACTTGATTTAAGTGCCTATTATACGTATTTAGATCACGCCATGCTGCGTCGTCCTGACCTTTTAAATGGCGCCGATAGCATTTTATACAACGGCGAATTAAGTCAAGTACAGTCCGTGCAAAATGCTGCTAGTGCCAATGTATATGGGTTTCAGCTGGGGCTAGATTGGCAAATTGACCATCATTTCGTTTTACGCAACTCTTTTAACTGGCAAAGAGGCCAAGAAGAAAATCAAGATGGCAATGTAGGTCCATCGCGCCACGCCGCGCCCATGTTTGGTACTAGCCGTTTAAGTTTTGAAGAGAAAGCTTTGCGTTTAGAGCTCAATTTACAATACAGCGGAGCGGTAAAGGCCGAAGATTTAAATTTTGAAGAACAAGGTAAAGCCTATATCTACCAATTAGACGAAAAGGGCGAAGTTTACTCGCCTGCTTGGTACACCTTAAATTTCAAAAGCAGCTATCAGTTAAATGAAAGCTGGAGCATTAATGCTGGACTAGAAAATATCACCGATCAGCGCTACCGCACCTACAGCAGTGGTTTGGTAGCGGCAGGACGAAATTTCATTCTTGGAGTTCGAGCTCAGTTTTAAACCCGATAATTTAAAAATACAAAGGCGGATTCTTTTGGAGTCCGCCTTTTTTATTTCGGGTCTAGCTAAACCTTTTTTAGAATTATTCTGTCAAATAAGAGCATTATAGAAGATCAACTTGCACTAATTTTGCGCTATGAAAAAATGGCTAATTATCCTCAGTCGCATTGAGATTGCTCTCTTATTCTTGGTAATCATTGCCGGCAGTGTGGTGCGTATGACCGATTCGGGCATGGGCTGCCCCGACTGGCCTAAGTGCTTTGGCCATTTAATTCCTCCTACAGAAAGAGCGCAACTAGATTGGCAACCCAATACGCAATTCCATAAAAATCAAATTATTATAGTGAACGAGGCCCTTTACACTGCCGTAGAAGCCTTTACCACTAGTGAGGTTTACCAAGCAGAAAATTGGGCGAAATACACCAAGCACGATTATGCCTTATTCAATCCACTGCACACTTGGATTGAATATATTAACCGTCTTTTAGGCGCTTTAGCAGGTTTACCCATGCTCGCACTTTTCTTTATCAGCTTAAGTTTTGTGCGCAAAGACTGGCGCTACTTTGCTTTGGCCGCCGCCGGACTTTTCATGCTCGGTTTCGAAGCTTGGTTAGGTAAGTTAGTGGTAGACGGCAATTTAATTCCGGGAAGCATCACCATTCATATGTTGGGTGCTTTAATCTTAGTAGCTATTATGCTTGTATTTAATGGCTTAGCTAGTAGGGAAGATATTAAACCCGTTCTTCATACCAAGCGATTTCTTAGCTTAATGTTAATTGCCTTGGTATTTACGCTTTTGCAGATTACGCTTGGAACCCAAGTGCGCGAATTAGTAGATGGATTGCACCAAAGCGGCGTAGAACGCAGCGAATGGATGGGGCAAATGGATATTTTCTTCTACATCCATCGTAGTTTTTCGATTCTAATATTGGCCTTAAACATCTACCTCTGGTGGACAAATCGCAAAGATAATATGGGCTATTGGCAGTGGAATTGGGTAATAACTCTTTTAGGACTGGAAGTGTTACTAGGGATAATTCTCGCTTATTTCGATTTACCAAAATTTGCACAACCCTTGCATTTACTATTAGCGGCAGTAATCTTTGCCTTTCAACTACATGCGATTATTCATTTAGCCTTAAAAGGGCAAGTGAGTCCGCTAAAAGCTTAATCGCTTTCGCGGGGATCTTCCTCTTCGTAAAGGATGTCCATGGCTTTAAAACTATCGTTTAAATTTACCTGCAATTTAACTTGGGTAAAGCTTATGCTCGCGCCAAATATGGAGTTTAAATTTTCATTAGAAAGGTAGCAACGAATTCCTTCCGATTCTAAACGAGCCTTTATTACATAGGCTTCATTTACGTTATCGAACTCGGCGATGCTAACTAACGTGAGTTCGACGTGAAATTAGGCCTCAGACCTCTTGTAAATAGTGGGTTTCAAGCCGAAGTAGTGAAGCAATAGCGGGCTATTGTGCGCTACTGAGGCGTGGAAAGTCGCTTTTTGGAAGGGGTCTAAACGGATTTTCCAATAAAAATGAAAATCCTGCATCTAGCTCATTTGCTGTAGCCCGCTACAGCTGCACGATCCAGACTAGTCTTTTCCTTCCATTGAAAATCTGCGGCTCTAATTTATTGTCGAATTCACGTTAACTAATTCTGCCATTTTAAACTTTCCATTAGGTGCTGCATTTCGCCTAGCATAAACTCATTAACCGGTTGTAAGGAGTCGGCATTAGGAGTAGCATAATAGTATAAAACGCCCCTTAAGAAATGCTCCGTACTATCCGTTACAAAAAACTGCATACTGGTAGCAGCGTTGCCCTTTAATTGAAAGAGAATGCCATAAACATTATCTTCCTCATTAAGGAAAAGTTTTTCTTCAATGCCATCAGCCTTAACGGTGTGCTCGTAGGCAAGATTATGCCCCTCGGCGAGAAGCGTATCTAAATTAGATTCGGTAACCGCTTTATAGGTTAATTGTAGTGTTGCTCTTAAGTTTGGATACTTCAAATCGTACCAACAATTTTTCTTGGCTACTATTTTTGCCTGCTTGTTGTACTCAAAACTATAGGCACAAGGAATAGATGAGCTTTGATATTCTTTAGCAGGAGTCGCTATTCTAAAATAACCTTTTGGCTTAGGGCTATAATTGTTCTCACAAGAACTAAGAATGCCTAGCAAAACGGTGAACGCGAAAAAAATTCCTGTCTTAAATATCTTCATCCAAAAGAGTAACTTTAATTCGTTTTATTCTTCTCCCCTCTAAGCTTTCTACCTTAAAAAGGTAGTTTTTGAATTTGATTTCCTCGCTTACCTCAGGAAATTTACCCGCCACTTCTAAAAGAAAGCCAGCTAAGGTATCTGCTTCAGCAGTCTGCTCGGCAAAATCACTTTCTTGCGCACTTACTACCTTAAAGAAATCGGTGAGGTGAATTTTGGCTTCAAAAACGTAGGTTTTTTCGTCCAGCTTAGAATAGAACAACTCGTCCGTATCAAACTCATCGCTAATCTCGCCTACAATTTCTTCAATAATATCTTCTAAAGTTGCGATTCCGGAAGTGCCACCGTATTCGTCAACCACAATGGCCAAGTGAATTTTCCGCTCTTGAAACTCTCGTAATAAGTCGTCTATCTTTTTATTTTCCGGCACAAAGAAAGGCTCGCGCACCAATTCTTGCCAAGCAAAATTGCTGCTAGCATTAATATGTGGCAGTAAATCCTTTACGTAAAGAACCCCTTTAACTTGGTCGAAATTCTCTTCGTAAACCGGAATACGTGAATAACCTGATTCGAGAATGCCTTTCATTATTTTACCATACTCCCAGCTTATATCAACGGCTTTCACATCAATACGGGGTTTCATAATTTGGGTAACATTTGTAGAACCAAACTTCACGATACCCGCTAAAATTTTCTGCTCTTCGTCGCTACTCTCTTCGTTCGAGGTTAATTCCAAAGCTTGACTTAAGTCATCTACCGAAAGGTTTTCCGACTTATGCTGCAGACGCTTTTCGATAAAACTACTGCTGCGTACTAGTAAAAAACTAAGCGGCTTGCTTATCCGGCGCAGAACGAACATGGGTTTAGACATTAACAGTCCGAAGTTAATCGCGTTTTTTGTAGCATAAACCTTCGGCAACACTTCCCCAAAAAGCAAGATTAGAAAGGTAATTGCAAATACTTCCACTGCGATTTTCAAATTTGAAGAATCGCCAAAGTCGAAAAAACTTTCACTAAGGTAAGATGAGAGAATTACGATACCTACATTAATGAAATTGTTCCAAATTAAAATAGTGGCCAGAAGGGTCTTAGGACCTTCTAATAAATTTGTGAGCGCGTCGTGTCCACCTTTATCAGCATCTTTTAAAGTATCAAGATCACGTGGTTGTATGCCAAAGAAAGCTACTTCGGAGCCACTAACCATGGCTGAAGCAAAAAGCAAAAGCACTAAGATCGACAAAGGCACTAGACTTAGTGGCTCAAAGGGTTTTAGAATATCTAAAAGAAACAAGAAACTCGAGGGGTCAGGATCCAAATTGTGGGTTCTTGGTTAATAATCAAAAAGGTAAATCGTCCTCATCTTGACTCTGCTCTGCCGCTATATTTAGGGTAGCACTAGATAAGTTAGATTCTCCATAAGACTGAGGCTTCGCGGGAGTGCTATTACTTTGATCATTGGGACCAGCAGCACGCGAGCCTAACATAATAAGGTTATCGGTAACAATTTCGGTGGCATAACGCGTTTCCTTACTTGCTGGATCTTGCCAACTACGCGAGCGTATGCGACCTTCGATATAAACCTTGTCGCCTTTTTTAAGATATTTCGAAACCACATCCACCAAACCACCGCGGGCAATAATGGTATGCCACTCGGTCAATTCTACTTTTTCGTTTGCTTTATTGGTATAAGACTCTGAAGTTGCTATTGGAAACCGAGCTAAAGAACCACCATTATCGAAATGTTTTACCTCGGGGTCGGTGCCTAGATTTCCGATGAGTTGCACTTTGTTTAATGATCCGTTTGCCATAAATTCTAATTCTTATCAAATATAGGAATTGAGAGGTATAAATCTACCTGCAAAATTAAAAGGGCAAAGTTAGCTGTTTTTCGTCCAAGAACTTGCGCAAAGGACGGGGAAATGCCAAATTATCTAAAGCACTTATTGGCCTAAGCTCCAGTGCTTCAAAAGAGTCTAGTTTATTAAATTCCAATGCTTTAAAATACCAAACCTTAATGTAAAGACTTTGATGAGATAGTTTGTGCAGAGGCAAGGTATAAACCCGATTTAGACTCCACAATTCTATGGGCAAGTTTTGTTCAGACAAGTAGACTTGAAGCCCTTGCTCCTCTACGGCAGTGTTCGACTCTAAGAGCGGAAACTGATAAAGGCCCTGCCAAATGCCAGTAGCACGTTTTTGCACCATTACTTTATCATCCTTTTCCAGGAAGAGGTAATTCAAATAACGCTTGCGATCGTACGTTTTCTTCTCCTTAAAAGGCAGCTGGCTAACCAGATCATTTTTGTACGCAATGCAAGCAGCATTAAAAACGCAATCTGCGCAAGCGGGATTTTTAGGGACACAAAATTGGGCACCAAACTCCATGATTGCTTGATTATGGGTTGCGGGGTCTTTGGGATCTATGAAATCATCTGCCAATTTTTGGAAGAGTTTCTTGCCTCCAGTGCTATTAATGGGAGTGTTTTCACCGTACAAACGACTTAAAAAACGAAAAACATTGCCGTCTAAAACCGCTGCATTGATATTAAAAGCAAAAGATGCAATGGCGGCGGCGGTATAATCGCCCACCCCTTTTAAGCTTTTAATTCCACTTAAGGTAGAGGGGAATTCTCCCCCAAAATCTTCTACCAATTGCTTGGCACTATGATGCATATTTCGGGCTCTACTGTAGTAGCCTAGACCCTCCCAATCTTTTAAAACTTTTTCTTGAGTCGCACTTGCTAAATCTTTCACTGCAGGATAATTAGCAATAAACTTATTATAGTAGGGCAAACCCTGATTTACCCGCGTTTGCTGTAGGATAATTTCACTTAACCAAATATGGTAAGGGTCCTTAGTTTTACGCCAGGGTAAATCCCTTTTATTCCACATATACCAATCGCGAAGTTTTACTCTAAGAGATGCTAAATCCAAAATATTTGTTTTTGAGTGCTTTAGGCTATAAAATAAATCTAATTAAGCCTTTCGAGGTTCTAGAAAAGTACTTTATATTTGCAGCCCTCAAAATTAGAGTTTTAACGTAAAAAATATACACAAATGACAAAAGCTGACATTGTAACCAGAATAACAGACAAAACAGGGATGGAGAAGTCTGATGTACAGGCCGTTGTGGAGTCTTTTATGAAGGAGGTCCGCAATAGTCTAGAAACTGGCGATAATGTGTACCTGAGAGGTTTTGGAAGTTTCATTATTAAGAAGCGTGCTGAGAAAACAGGACGTAATATTTCTAAGAACACCACCATCATTATTCCTGCACACAACATTCCTTCTTTCAAGCCAGCGAAAACTTTCGTTGACTCGGTAAAGAGAAAAGTGAAAGTTGGTTAATTAGACCATGAAGAAAGGGCCCGCTATATTAGTACTGTTGGCTATCCTCGTTACTGGGGCTGTTTTTTTATTACCTAAAACAGCACAGCCAGAGGAAGTTCAATCCATTGAGGCAGAGAGTGTAGTACACGATCATAGCGGGGGGAAGGGCTTTATTTCAATAGCAGATTCGCTAGTAGATGATGCTTTAAGTAAATTAGAATCGGGTGAACTGCCTCCAATGCAAGCCGTAATGGCCATTGCCGACGTCGCAGAGAAATTCCCCGAAAATGTTAAAGCGAATTTCACCCTTGGGGTAATGAGTATGCAAACTGGGCAGTATTCTAAAGCTTTAAATCGCTTTAAAACTGTAATAGACCAAGATCCATTAAATGGAGATGCTTACTTATTGTATGCCCGTTCACAAATGTTTCTAGGAGATAGCACCGCAGCTAAGTCGGTGTTAGAAGACGCACTGGAAAAACTTAGCGACGAAAAAACATTGAAAGCCATTCGCGATGAAATGGCAAGTATTATTAACAATTAAAATTTTTGGTTATGCCAAGTGGTAAAAAAAGAAAACGTCATAAGATGTCAACTCATAAGCGCAAAAAGCGTTTACGTAAAAACCGTCACAAGAAAAAATAACAGTGGAATCTGATAGAATCTACTGATTTATTTAAGCACCTTATTACAAGGTGCTTTTCGTGTTTCTGCATAATCTTCCTATACGAGTATAGGACTAAAATATTTTAAGGTGAGTACAGAATTAGTTATTAATTCTCGTACTGCCGATTCTGTAGCAGTATCGCTACTCAAAGATGGTAAGCTATCTGAGTTACATTACGATAATCAGGTGGACTTTTCCGTCGGTGATGTATATCTGGGCAAGGTAAAGAAGATTGTTCCCGGCTTAAATGCGGCCTTTGTTGATGTGGGTTATGAAAAGGATGCTTTCCTTCATTACCACGACTTAGGGCCACAAATTAAGTCGTTGAATAAATTTACCCGCCGCACGCTTACAGGCAAACAACGTTGGTCTTTGACCGACTTTCAGCCTGAGGCCGATATTGATAAGAACGGCAGTATAGATTCTGTTCTGCGCGAAGGACATACCATATTGGTACAAATCGCTAAAGAACCGATATCTACCAAAGGCCCACGTATAACTTCAGAAATCTCCCTCGCGGGCAGATACGTCGTTTTGGTGCCTTTCTCTAACCGCGTAAGCGTTAGTAGTAAATTACGAGATAAAGAAGAAAAGGACCGTTTAAAAAGACTGGTACTTAGTATTAAACCGGGTGGTTTTGGCATTATTGTTAGGACTGCCGCCCAAGATTGTAGCGTAGCCGACTTAGATGCGGACGTGGAAGATTTGGTGGGCAAATGGAAACAATTACATCGCAATGTGCAGCGCATGAAGCCCCCAAGCAGAGCTTTGCGCGAAATGAACCGAGTATCTGCATTACTGCGCGATGTGCTAAATGATTCTTTTAACAGCATTGCGGTAGACAGCCCCGAACTCTTTAACGAACTTAAAGAGTATATGCGCTCAATCGAACCTGAAAAAGAAAAAATTGTAAAGCTCTACCAAGGACGCATCCCCATATTTGAACAATACGGCATTGAAAGACAGATAAAAAGCAGTTTCGGACGATCTGTAAGCATGGGCAAAGGAGCCTATCTTATTATAGAACACACTGAAGCCATGCACGTTATCGATGTTAACAGTGGTAATCGTACGAATTCAGATGAAAACCAAGAGGCTAACGCACTAGCAGTAAATATCTCTGCCGCCGAAGAAATTGCACGCCAATTACGCTTGCGCGATATGGGTGGAATTATCGTGGTTGACTTTATTGACATGCACCGCAATGAGAACCGCAAAAAATTGTACGAAAAACTGAAGGAGGAAATGGCTACGGATCGTGCCAAACATAAAATTTTACCTCCCTCTCGTTTTGGACTAATTGAAATTACGCGCCAACGTGTACGCCCAGAAATGGACATACAAACGCGCGAGGAAAACCCTGACGGTATCGGAAAAGTTGAAGCTCCCATTCTTATTGTTGATGAGATTGAAAATCATCTCGACCTGATCTCCCAAAGAGATAGTTCAAAATTAATCTACCTCCACCTGCACCCCTTTATTGCGGCTTACCTTACCAAAGGACTTTTCAATAGTGTTAGAAGAAAATGGGCGAAAAAATATAGCAAGAACTTGAAAATCACTCCTCGTGATTCTTTTAAATTCTTGGAGTACGCTTTTTTCAACGACAAAGACGAGAAATTTGAGCTTAATTAATGCTTCGCAAAGCCTTTATATTAGGGGGATTTATTAATTTCGATTTATAATCAACAGCATGAAAAGAACATTAGCAATTTTAGGAGCGGTAGTATTACTCGGCTCTTGTGTAAGTAAAAAAAAGTATACTGAATTACAGGGTCAGTATCAAGAAATGGATGGTGAACTAAGTAAAACTCGTATGGAGTTAACCGCTTGCTTAGATAACCGCAAAAACGCCAATAGCGAAATTGAGTATTTAAAGAAAACGAATTATCAGCTCCTGAAAAATGTAGGCAACATGTCTACCTTAACTAAGAAAGAAGCCGAAAACTTAGAAAAATCTTTAGAACAAATTCGTGAAAAAGATATGACGATTAGCAGCTTACAAGCCGCAATTAACAAACGTGATTCTGTAACTTTTGCATTGGTTACCAGCCTTAAAGGTGCCACCGTTGGCATTAACGACCAAGACATTAGCATTAATGTTGAAAAAGGTGTGGTTTACGTTTCTATTTCCGACAAACTTTTATTTGAAAGCGGCAGCTCCAAAGTAAGCTCAGCTGCCAAAGACGTTTTGGGGAAAGTGGCGAAAGTTTTAAAATCTCAGCCTACATTAGACTTTATGGTTGAAGGACATACCGACAACAAGGCCGCTCGTAATGGTGCTCCTTTCAAAGATAACTGGGAATTAAGTACCCAACGTGCTACCTCCGTAGTGCGCATCTTAGAAGGTGACTTCGCTATTAATCCTGCACGTATCACTGTTGCAGGTAAAGGTGAACACGCTCCAGTAGCATCCAACGATGAAGCTGAGGGTCGCACTAAAAACCGTCGCACTCGTATTGTTATTCTTCCAAAATTAGATGAGTTCTACTCACTGATTGAAGAAGGAATGGAAAAAGCAAAATAGAATTTTAAAAATTTCTTAAATAAAGGCCGTCTGTGAAGACGGTCTTTTTTTTTACCCTAATCCAAAATAGCCATTTCTTAAACCGTTTCGCCAACTTTCACATCACCGTTAAATATTGATAATTCAAAACTGCTATTCCGCTCTTAAAAAAGCGATCACAGGGCTTATGCAAAAGCCTTATAATTGGTACCTTCGAGCGAATTAAATAATTGATCATGAAAAAATATATTCTTCTTCTCTGCGCCTTAAGCTTGGGTCTTAGCGGGCAAAATGAGGTAATGACGCCCCAAAAATTGTGGGAGCTCGGGCGAGTAAGCTTAGACGCGGTTTCCCCCGATGGGACTAGCTTCGTTTACGGTGTAACCTATTATGATACCGAAGCCAATAAGGGTAGCCGCGATCTATATCTCATGTCTGTAAAAGGTGGAGAAGCACAAAGAATTACGGATCTCCCAGGAGGAGAATACGGTGCTCATTTTGTAGGAAACGACATTGCCTTTAATCACGCGGGGCAGCTACACCTTTATAAAATGGTTGATAAAACTATCAGTGCCTTAACCGATATTGAAGGAGGCATTTCTGGTGCAAAGGCCTTGAAAATGGCCAATGGAGATATCCGCATCATTTTCTCGAAGTCCTTTAAGAATTCTAAAACTTCGTCTGATCTCTACCCCGATTTACCTAAAGCAGAATTTAAAGTTATTGATGATTTGATGTATCGCCACTGGGATAGCTGGGACGACCATGAGGGATCTTTAGTATGTATTACCGATTATAAAAATTCCTCTGCTACTTCCTTCGAAATTCTTATTCAAGATAATCAGTTCGAAAGTCCTGTTCCCCCTTTCGGAGGATCGGAAAGTTATGTTATTAGTCCGGACGGTAAAACCGTAGCCTACGAATTAAAAGCTTTAAAAGGAAAAGACTTCGCTGAACAAACCAATAGCGATATTTACCTCGTTGATCTTGAAACTAAAATCACTACCAACATTAGCACTGGCATGATGGGTTATGATAAAAACCCACAGTTTTCACCCGACGGTTCTAAAATAGCGTGGTTATCTATGGCTACTAATGGTTACGAAAGCGACGTAAATGACCTTATTGTAATGGACATTAAAAGCGGTTCTAAAACTCACGTTTTAAAAACTCTTAACAAATACGACGAATTAACCTTTCAATCTTTTGCTTGGGCTAACCAAAATGAAATAGTTACCGGCGTTCCCATCGGCGGCAGCAATCATCTTTTTGAAGTGGAATACAAGAATGGTAAATTAGAGCTAGAGAGAATTTCGCAAGGCGATTACAATTACAACCATTTTGAAATTGCTAAAGGTGGTTACGTGGTGGAGCGTCAAGACATGAATAATGCTACCGAAATCTTTTTCTTAAAAGAAAATGGTAAAGTAAGCCCACTCACAAGTGTTAATAAGGCCATCTATAGCAATGTAAAAAAGAGCAAAGTTGAAAAGCGTATGGTTAAAACTACCGACGGCCAAGACATGCTTACTTGGGTTATTTACCCACCCGATTTCGATCCTAATAAAAAATACCCCACCCTGCTCTACTGTCAAGGTGGCCCCCAAAGTCAGGTATCACAATTCTACAGCTTCCGCTGGAATTTCCAATTAATGGCGGCTCAGGGTTATATTGTAGTAGCCCCTAATCGTCGCGGTTTGCCCGGATTCGGTAGAGAATGGAATGAAGCGATTTCTAAAGATTGGGGTGGACAAGCCATGCGCGATTACCTCAGCGCAATTGATGCGGTTAGTGCCGAAGCTTATTCGGATGAAAACAATCTAGGCTGCATTGGGGCTAGCTATGGTGGCTATTCCGTTTATATGCTAGCGGGTATTCATGAAGGGCGTTTTAAGAGCTTCATTTCGCATTGTGGCCTTTTCGACTTGGAAAGCTGGTACCTCAGCACCGAAGAAATGTTTTTCGCCAACTATGATTTAGGCGGACCATTTTGGGAAGAGAAAAATACTGAAACCTACAGCAAATTCGACCCTAAAGATTATGTACAAAACTGGGATACTCCCATGTTGGTAATTCACGGTGGCAATGATTTCCGCGTTCCTATTAACCAAGGGATGGAAGCTTTTCAAGCCGCAAAATTACGCGGTATTCCCGCGCGTTTTTTATACTTCCCCAACGAAGGTCACTGGATTTTAAGTCCACAGAACGGCCTAGTATGGCACGATCAGTTCTTTAATTGGTTGGATACTTATTTGAAATAAAATCCTTCCTGCTACTATTTTCCCAAACCCCGGCTAACCGTCGGGGTTTCTTTTTTACCGTTCATTCTGAAATTTCTACGGTTCATAGATTCTGTTTTGGCAAAAGGAGCTCTCCCTCTAGTTTAGCCAGCAAATCAAGATATATAAATCGCTCTATGCTACTTTTTATCCTTCTAGCGCAAAGCTTATTCGCTCAGAATACTTTTAATGCTAAGGTCTTAGATGCCAAGCAAAATCCTCTTGCGGGCGTAAACATCTATTTACTGCATAGCTAATGTAAAAATCAGGCAGTAGCTATGGCTACGAATTGTAAGGGAAATAACTAATTTGCAGCATGAGCCAAGCATCACTCCTCGATTCTAAGAAACTATTAAAATGGTTCGGCATTAATGCCTTAATCGGATTCTGTGTGTCCCTATTTTATGCAGGTGGAAAATACCTATCCGTAGAAGGTTGGGGATCCATCTGGGACGATATTCTCTACGGCTTTATGATGTTATGCGGTATTAGCATTGCCGTGGGACTAAACGAAAGGTTTTTAAACAAACATTTCCCTTGGCTGGAAAATGCAGGCCGCCGTTTGTTTTTTGAAATTTTAGGAGTAACTGTTCTTGGCTTTAGTGCATCTTATAGTATGAATGTGCTTTTTTATAGCTTCTTCGGAATGCTTGATTACACTAACTTTCCTTGGAAAACCATGGCCATTTATGCGCAATACCCCCTCTATATAGGTTATGGCGTTACCGCCTTCTTTATTTCCCCAGGTTTTCTAAAACGTCTGAAGGAACTTGCTATCCGCGCCCAAAAACTGGAAACCGAGCGTTACCGTGGCGAAGTGCGTATGCTTAAGGATCAGTTAAACCCGCATTTCCTTTTCAACTCCTTCAATGCCTTAAGCAATATGGTTTATGAAGATGCCGATCAAGCAGCAGCTTATATCCAAAAGCTTAGTAAATTTTACCGCTATGTGTTAGAAGTACAAAATGAAGATGTGGTAACCATATCGCAAGAAATAAAATTCGCACGCGACTATTGGGGCCTCCAAGAAGGCCGCTTTAGCGCAGATGCCATGGAACTGAAGATTGATCAAAATACCATAAATGCCGAGGCTTTAATACCTCCCATGATATTACAGTTATTATTGGAAAACGCTATTAAGCACAATCAGCTTAAGGAAGATTCCCCATTAAAAATTAAAATTCACCAAGAGCAGGGCTATATTTTGGTAAGAAACAATCTGCAAAAGCGCCTAAGCCCTGCCGAAAGCTCCGGAATTGGCCTGAGCAATATTAAAGAACGCTATAAGTTACTGCGCCAGAAGGAAGTAGAAATTAGTGAAAGCGCCGATTATTTTACTGTCAAACTCCCCTTAATCCTTAGCTAAAATGCAAATACTATTAATTGAAGACGAAAAACCCGCCGCCAAGCAATTAGAACGCCTATTATCCAAAGCCCTACCCGATGCTCAAGTGCATGGACCATTGGAAAGCGTTGAGGCTAGTATAAATTGGCTAGAAAATAATCCCAAGCCCGACTTAATTTTTCTAGACATCCACTTAAGCGACGGGCCAAGTTTTACTATTTTCAAGAACCGCGAGGTTGATATTCCCATTATTTTCTGCACCGCCTTCGATCAATATGCCTTGGAGGCCTTTAAGGTAAATAGCATCGACTATCTTTTAAAACCCATTGACCCTGAAGAACTTTATAAGGCCATTGCTAAATTTATAAAGTTGCGCCAAAGCCCGGTTTCCCTAGATGGGGATTTATTAAAGGAGCTACTAGAACCTAAAACCAAGAAGTTAAAAGAACGATTCGTACTTAAGCAGTCGGAGAAGCTCGTATTAGTGGAGGTGAAGGATATCGACTTTTTTGTGAGTAGCGGCGGCAGTTCTTTTCTTCAGAATAAAGAAGGCACACAGTTTATTATCGATCAAAGTCTCGATCAAATTGAAAGCTACCTCGACGCCGAACGCTTTTTCCGGGTGAACCGAGGATATTTGGTGGGCTTAAATAGCATTGCAGAGATGCAGACCTACAGTGGTAGCCGTTTACGTTTAATTTTACGCAATTGCAAGGAGAGCGACATTTTTGTGAGTCGCGATAAAACTGCCTCTTTCAAGGCGTGGCTCGATAGCTGATTGCTATTGGTTAGCCGCGCATTAAAGCCTAGCTTTGCAGGCATTTAATTATCTTTAATGAAGCTCGAAATTTTTGAGTTAAGCAATGGTATGCGCGTGGTGCATCACCAAGTAAATAGTCCTATTGCCCATATTGGTTTCCTTGTTGCCGCTGGCTCTAGAGATGAGCTGGAGCACGAGCAAGGTTTAGCCCACTATATTGAGCACTGCCTGTTTAAAGGTACCGAAAAGCGCAAGGCCTATCACATCCTCAGTCGCATGGAAGATGTGGGTGGCGACCTTAATGCTTTCACCTCTAAGGAGGAAACCGTTATTCACTGTTCCTTTCTTAGCGCCGACTATAAGCGCGCCATTGACCTAATCTCCGATATTGCTTTTCGTAGCACCTTTCCAGAGAAGGAGTGCTTAAAAGAAAAGGAGGTTATTATCGATGAAATTCATTCTTATAAGGACACACCCGCCGATAGTATTTTCGACGATTTTGAAGAGCAGATTTTCCCCAATCACCCC
>Ga0075467_10001392_pt1 | contig 20007 bp, 20 predicted proteins | sample DEB08_DNA_9_FD_75067 | JGI IMG/M metagenome (GOLD analysis project Ga0075467, IMG submission 75067) | Aqueous microbial communities from the Delaware River and Bay under freshwater to marine salinity gradient to study organic matter... | ecosystem: Environmental > Aquatic > Marine > Coastal ... | reverse complement strand
GTCACGCGATTAGCCATGCGGCCGCGCTTTGTCGGCACAATAATCGCTTTCGCAGAAATGGCTTCCGCAAGATTGACGGCGGCCTTGGCAATCTGCTGTTTGTCCCCTTCAATCACTAGATTATCGGTGAACTTGAGACCGCGACTACTCTCGGTGGAGCGCGCAATGCGATCGAGGATCTCGACACATTTGACCGGGTATTTGCCCACGGTGGTTTCACCGGAGAGCATAATGGCATCGGCTTCCTCATAAACCGCGTTGGCAACATCAGTTACCTCTGCGCGGGTGGGGATGGGGTTTTCGATCATCGACTCAAGCATGTGAGTTGCGACAATAGCGCGCTTGCCCATTTCGGCGCAGGTGCGGAGAATACGGCGCTGGATGCGCGGCAGCACTTCGAGGGGAATCTCGACACCGAGATCTCCACGCGCCACCATAATGCCATCGGCCGCATCGACGATCTCTACCATATTGGTAATCGCTTCCTGATCTTCCAGTTTGGCGATAATTTTAATGTTGTCGGCTTTTTCTCCGAGCAGCTCTCGCAGTTCGCGAATGTCCTCTGCCTGACGAACGAAAGAGAGGGCAATAAAATCAACGTCCTGGGACATACCGAACTCTATATCGCGGCGATCTTTTTCTGTGATTGCGGGAAGGTTGACCCGAATGCCCGGTAAGTTGACGTGACGTTTACTTTTGAGCAGACCGCCATCAATTACTTTGCACTGCATATTGCGCTCTTCTTTGCTCAGCACCTCAAGATTTATCAAGCCGTTATCGACAGTGATAATATCGCCGATATCCACATCGTTAATGAGATCATCGTAATTGATATGAATAGATGAAGATTCAACATCTTCCGCCCCACGGGCAACAATCGACACTGTGTCTCCCGCGTTGAGGTGCAGGTCATTCGCCATATCAACGGTGCGAATCTCCGGCCCCTGAGTGTCGAGTAATACAGCAATCGGATGGTTGAGTTTGCGATTGAGAGCCCTGATCGCGTCAATCACCTTGCGGTGCGATTCATGGCTGCCATGCGACATATTAAGTCGTGCCACATTCATTCCGGCATTAGCAAGCTTTTCCAGCATTTCCTGTGAGTCTGTAGCTGGCCCAATGGTGCAAATTATTTTTGTCTTGCGCATATTATCTCTTGGTTAGTGGCTATTTTGTGCAGGGGAATATCCCAGCTCTGATGTGAAATGCTAGCAATTTCCTGGCACTGATGCGCCAGACCAACCAGCGTCGCATCACTCGATTGTCCTGAGCTTGATGCCAGAGTACGATCGTAAAAACCGCCGCCCATGCCGATTCGATTGCCGTCACGGTCAAAGGCGACCAGTGGCACAAGGATTAAATCAAGACTCCACAGGGGTGCAAGTGTTGCACAGTGGAGTTGAGGTTCTGGTATGCCAAAACGATTTTGTTGTAACACGTCGCCGTGGCAATACTCGGCAAAGTGCAGGCTGTTGTGCGTCAGTGGATCAATTACCGGCAAAAAGCAGGCTTTATTGTCTTTAAAGGCGGCGTCGATAATCTGTGCTGGATCAATTTCACCGTCGTTGGCTAAATAAATTCCAATTCGCTTGGCACGCAGAAAAAAATCCTGCCGGCACAATAGATCTGCCAGCTGCGCTGCTGCAGTGTCTTGTTGGGCGTCGGTCAATGCCCGTCGCTTGTTTCGGATGCTGTCTCGGATGTCGCCAGGAGTCATTGGCATATGGCCATGGTTAATATAAACCCCAGAGTGCCGCTGTCAATGTGGCCTTGAACCGAAAAGTTCAAGGTGGCTGCCCTCGCAATATATCAGGCTTTCCGACGCACGGAAGTGCACAACAATATTGACGGAGAGTAACCGGGTAATAATTATCGGCTCAGGGACTTCTTGACTGGCGCACACTCCAGGAGATCGAAGTATAGCAGAGCGCTGTAAAAAAGAACCCGCTAAAGGTGAAAAGATGTCATGGTCTTGGCCACAATTACCGGTTTAAATCGGAGAGTGCCGAGTTAAGTTTGGTGTTCATGGACTGCAGTAAGTGTGACGTTTCGGCATCAGCCTTAACGGTTTGTTCACTGCGAATTAAATCGTGGGCGAGGTTTAAGGCTGCCATCACAGCAATACGCTCAACACCAATAATGTGCGAGCCACGGCGAATTTCGTCCATTTTTTCGTCGAGCATTTTTGCCGACATAATCAGAGCATCACGCTCTTCAGGCTTACAGTTGACCTGATAATCTTTATCGAGAATGCGGATGGTGAGGGAAATAGATGACATGCTTACTCCGCATTTAAGTTTCTGAGGCGATGAATCATCGTCTCTATTTTTTGTCGAGCCATTTCGTTTTGCTGTAATAGTTTTCCACGCTCTCCAGTCAGGCTGGTTTCGCGCGTGCGCAGAGTCTGATTCTCACGTTTCAGTTCCAGACAGAGCTCAATTAAGCTATCCAGTTTATTTTCTAATTCTTGATAACTACTCATAAGTGGAGCACTTTTTAGGTTAAACGCCAAGCATCACAGCCGGCTAACTATAGGCATAGTCATAGTTTTGGTCAATCACATCATTAAGTCAATGTGGCGTGCAGTGAAATTATTAGGATGTTAGGATGCCCGCTGTGTTAACGAGGCATACAGATGACATTTGAACAACTCGAAGATCTATTTTTTAACCTGCAAGTAAAGGCCGATCCTTCTGGATTTCATGGGTTTCTGTGTGGGCGTTTATGTTGCGGAAAAATCCCCTTGGATCAGTTGATTGACACCTCCACCGATTGGCTGGGCTTATCTGAAGAGCAGGGCCAAGCAGCCGCTTATCCGCTGCGCGATTTTTATGAAGCCTCATTGACCAGTCTTGAAGATGTTTCTTTTTTGTTCCAGCCGGTTCTTCCCGATGACGAGCTGCCGCTTCCGGAACGTTTAGTGGCAGTGGGTCAGTGGTGTAGTAATTATATTTCCGGTCTCGGTGATGGCATGAGCGATGGCTTCTCGGTCTCTGACGATGTTAAAGAAGCGCTGGAAGATATCGCCGCCATTGCCCAAGTCTCCGTGGATTTTGAGACTGACGACGATGGAGAGCGTGACTTCGCTGAATTGATTGAGTATATACGTATAGCAGTGCAGTTGATTTTCTCTGAGCTGCATCCGGAGGCTGCTGCCAATAGCGGCCCGACTATTCACTAGTTATCTCGAGAGCTATAAGCCCCTCGAGGGAGAGCTATGATTACCGCTAAAGAGTATGCCGCACGACGCAGAGAATTAATGGCGATGATGGCGGCGAACAGCATTGCCATCGTCACCGCTGCGCCAGAGAAGATTCGCTCTCGAGACACACACTATCCCTACAAGCAGGCAACGAGCCTCAGCTATCTGTGTGGCTTTGCTGAGCCGGAGTCTGTTCTGGTTTTAATTCCTGGTCGCGAGCAGGGTGAGTGCCTGCTGTTCTGCCGTGAAAAAGATAAGCTGCGTGAGACTTGGGATGGTTATCGTTCGGGCCCAGCGGGTGCTGTCAGTGATTTTGCGGTCGACGATGCCTTTCCGATTGGCGATATAGACGAAATCTTAACCGGTATGCTCGAAGGCAAAGAGCGAGTCTATTACGCGATCGGTAAAGATGCTGATTTTGATCGCCACTTAATGGGATGGATAAACGAGATTCGCGAGCAAAAAAATCGTGGTTCCGCGCCTCCCGGTGAGTTTGTCGACCTCGATCATCTGGTCAATGAAATGCGCCTGATTAAAACAGCGTCTGAGCTCAAGTTAATGCGCAAAGCCGGAGAGATATCGGCCCGTGCCCACTGTCGCGCGATGAAAGTCAGTGTGCCGGGTATCTATGAATACCAGCTCCAAGCCGAGATTGAGCATGAGTTTATGGTTTCTGGTGCTACTGCCCCAGCCTATACCAGTATTGTTGGCGGCGGGAAAAACGGCTGTATTTTGCACTATATCGAGAATCGGCAAAAAATTAATGATGGTCAATTGGTGCTTATTGACGCCGGCTGTGAATATGCAAATTATGCTGCGGATATCACTCGCACCTTCCCCGTTAATGGCAAGTTTAGCCCGGCACAGGCGGCGATTTACGATATCGTTTTGCAGGCGCAGGCCGAAGCTATTGCGTTGATTGTGCCTGGCGCGCCCTACAATGTTGCCAATGACGCGACGATAGCGGTCATCACTGAAGGCTTGCGTGATCTCGGCATACTGAATGGCGAGATCAATGAATTGATCGAACAGCAAGCTTACAAGGACTTTTATATGCACAGCTCCGGTCACTGGCTGGGTATGGACGTGCATGATGTCGGTGACTACAAAATTGATAATCAGTGGCGTATCTATGAGCCCGGTATGGTGGTCACGGTCGAGCCGGGAATCTATATCTCGCCCGATAATACCGCCGTCGCTGAAAAGTGGCGCGGGCTCGCCGTGCGTATCGAAGATGATATCGCGGTAACCAAAACCGGTTGTGAAGATTTAACCGCTGCTGTGCCCAAGAGGCGAGTTGATATTGAATCACTGATGGCACGTTAACGATGGTTCAGACAAGCGGACAAGAAGGGGCTGCAGATTACGATATTGTTATCGTAGGCGGCGGCATGGTGGGTATTAGTCTGGCGCTATTGTTAGCGCAGCAGCATGCCGAGTGGAAAGTGTTGCTGCTTGAGGCTCAGGCCTATGAGCAGTCGGATCAGCATGAGTCTCGCCCCAGTTTTGACTCGCGCTCCACCGCGCTGTCTTGGAGTAGCCGAAAAATTTTCTCAGCGGCTGGACTGTGGTCGGCCTTGCAGTCTCATGTCAGTGAAATCAAAAAGATTCATGTCAGCGATCGCGGACATGTAGGCCTGACAAGAATTAGCGCCGAGGAAGCTGGCGTCGAAGCTCTGGGCTATGTGATTGAAAACCGTTGGATTGGCGCAGTATTGTTAGAGCAGCTCGGCGCCACGTCGGTCGAAGTCATTGCGCCTGAACGAGTTGCCAAAGTGGTTGCCATGAAGTCTAAGGTGCGTATCGATCTTGAGAACAGCGGCGAGACTATTCAAACCTCACTGCTGGTGATAGCCGACGGCGCCAACTCAAAAACCGCCCAAAAGCTGGGTATTCACAGCGATCAGCAGCCCTATGGTCAGCAGGGTGTTATCGCCAATATTGCGGTGCAGAACCCTCACTGCGGTGTGGCCTATGAGCGCTTTACCGATCAGGGTCCTATGGCCATGTTGCCATTGTCGGACTGTGATGGTCTGCCGCGCTGCGCCCTGGTCTGGACGCAGACGCCGGAGCGTGCAGTGCAGCTGATGGCCGCGAGCGACGACGATTTTTTGCAGGCTCTGCAAGAGAGCTTCGGTTATCGCTTGGGAATAGTGGAAAAAGTCGGTGAGCGCATTGCCTATCCACTGGCACTGACCACCGCCAGCGAGCAGGTGCGGCGGAATGTTGTGGTACTCGGCAATGCCGCCCACAGTTTGCATCCAGTAGCGGGGCAGGGCTTTAATCTGTCCCTGCGCGATGTCGCTACACTGGCTGATGTATTGGGCGCAGCCAAAACCGCAGCCATTGATTTTGCCTCGCTGGAGACTCTTGAGCACTATCAGCAACAGCAGGTGGCCGATCAACAAAAAACATTACTATTTAGTGATAATCTGCCCAAATTATTTGCTCAACCATCGTCGTTGATGGCGCTGGGACGCAATTCCGGATTAGTCATGATGGACCTGTTGCCGAGTTTGCGCGGTCGCTTCGCCAACTTTGGTATGGGTATGGCAAATAAGGAGGCCGGGCGTGGAAAATAAGCAGGGTGAGCAACAGCGACACTATGACGTGATTGTGGTCGGAGCTGGTATGGTCGGCGCCGCGTTTGCCTGTCTGCTAGCGCGTGCCAATACAAACTTATCTATCGCGTTACTGGAAGCGCAGACGGCTTTTGCTTTCGATCACCAACAATTTGATCCACGAGTTGCTGCGCTCACCGAAAAGTCGCGCAGACTATTGCAGTGCTGCGGTGTTTGGGAATCAATCGCTGCGCAGCGAGTCAGTCCTTACACTGCCATGCAGGTGTGGGATGCTGAGGGCACCGGAGAAATTCACTTCGATTGTCAGGATGTCCACCAGCCGAATCTTGGGCATATTGTTGAAAATTCTCTGGTCGTTGAATGCCTTGTGGCTGGAGTCGATCAGCTCGACAACATTGATTTTATCTGCCCGATAACAGTTGCCCATTACAGCAAATCTGAATCCCAAGTCACTCTTGAGTTAAACAGTGGTGAGACATTGGTGGCGCCGTTGTTAGTTGCCGCTGATGGTGGCAATTCAACTATTCGACAGCAGTTTAACTTTGCCACCCGAGAGTGGGATTATGGTCACAGCGCCATCGTCACCACCGTGCAAACAGAAGCTGTTCATCAACAGACCGCCTGGCAGCGCTTTATGCCCACCGGTCCGCTGGCGCTGCTGCCGCTGCAGAAGGACGGCGACCACCATTATTGCTCGTTGGTTTGGTCCCAAGAGTCGGACGAAGCGAAACGTTTGATGGCGTTGGATAACCGCGCATTCTGCGCTGAGCTGAGTCGTGCCAGTGAGCGCTGTGTGGGCAAGGTCATGTCGGTGGATAAGCGTTTTGCCATTCCACTGCGTCAGCGTCATGCTACAGATTATGTGATTGAACGTGTTGCCTTGCTTGGCGATGCGGCACACACCATTCACCCGCTCGCCGGGCAAGGCGTCAATCTCGGCTTCGCTGATGTCAGCGCATTGGTGGAGACACTGTGTGCCGAAGCGAAGCGCGGCAATGATCTGGGCTCACTGATGACATTGAATAAATACCAGCGTCTGCGCAAGCCGGAAAACTTGGCGGTGATGGCGGCGATGGAAGGTTTTAAGCGCCTGTTTGCCGCTGATAATGTCGCCGTGAGACTGCTGCGTAATATGGGTCTTGGCAAGGTGAATCAAATCAAGCCGCTGAAGAATGAGATTATTAAGCGGGTGATGGGGTTTTGACAAAGTTTGAGATTTCTCATCGCTTTGCTCTGTCGGAATAACAGATTACTGCTGCTGCAGGATAATAAAAATTCTGTCACCCTGCGCGTAGTCGAAGGGTCTCATGAACCCTGGCAGAGACCTTCGATCCACTGTCTAGTCTTTAAACCAAACCATAATCAATTTAAACGACCCACTTCTGGCAACTTCCCGAACCCGCGGGAAATAATCCTGGGCCTTTTTCTCAAGCGCAATAAAGTTATTGACCACAAATAGTGCACGCCCTCTCGGGGCCAAGAGCCGCTTGCTGGCGAGCAGGAATTTTGCAGTTAACTCACTATCTATATTAAAACCCTGATGAAAGGGCGGGTTGCAGATAATCGCATCGAAGCGCTCTTCGATCTGGCTGCCAGCATCACCAGCAATCACAGTTCCGTCTACTTCCAGTGCCGCAAAGTTTGCTTTGCAGGCTCTTAAAGCAGCGGCATTATTGTCGGTCGCGGTTATCTGAGTAAAACCCTGTTGCGCAGCGGCGCAGGCAAGAAAGCCATAGCCACAGCCGAGATCCAGCAGCGACTGAGGCTGCTTAGCCTCGCCAAAGGATTGCAAAAAATGTGGTAATTGATTAAGTAACAGCGCGCTACCCTGATCAATCTTGTTCCAGCCAAAAATACCCGGCTTGCTCTGTAGCGGCAGATTGTCGGGGCTGCCAATTGGACGCAGGGCCAAATAGTTTTTATCGTCCAGTGGCTTTTGATCGTCGCGATAATTGGTCAGGCGGGCCAGATAGTAGTTGCCGAGCTTCTGTGGCTGGCAGCTGTCGGCAAATAGTTTACAGGCGTGGCGGGCATAGGTTTTTACGCCGTCGGTTTTCTCACCGCTTAACATCAACATGCCGCCGCGCTTTAGCAGTACCGACGCCTGATTAATAATATGGTGGCTGACCGCACGCTCTTTGGAAACACGAAATAGAATGCTGTCGAAACTCGCTGCTTCGAGATCACTAAAATCAAAGTCACTGAACTGCGTCGGCACACCAGCTTGCTCGGCTGCCAGGGCAATTTCATAGCGATTACTGAGCAGCACGCGACTGGCGTTACCGGACTGAGCGACAGTCATCCAGGGGGCCTGATCCCAGTTTTCATCGGCAACGATTAAGCATTTACCTTCAAGGTCATGCAGTTGCTGGGCGAGCAACTCTACACTTGGGTCGCTCATGTTGTGGCAGCCATTATGCTGGCTACTTCGGCTTCAGTGAGCGCGCGATAGTCCCCGGGCTCGAGAGACTCATCGAGAATAATACCGCCGACCTGTGTGCGATGCAGTGCCTCGACATGATTGCCGAGCGCAGCAAACATTCGCTTCACCTGATGATACTTGCCTTCGGCAATGCTCAGCATAACAGTTTGATCGTCAATAACTTCCATTGTTGCCGGTAGGCAGGGATGCTTTTCTCCCTCCAGCCAGACACCATTGGCGAGTTTTTCTCGGTAGTCTGGAGTGATTGGAATACCCAAGGTAACGCGATAAATTTTTTGGCAATTGCTGCGCGGTGAGGTCAGGCGATGATTCCACTTACCATCATCAGTAATCAGCAGCAGGCCGGTGGTGTCTATGTCCAGACGTCCGGCAATTTGTAGCTCAGCACTGCGGTGCTCGTAGATCAGGTCGAGGGCAGTGCTGTTGTTATTATCTTTAGTTGCCGAGACAACGCCAGCTGGTTTATTTAGCATAAAGTAACGATTTTGCGCCAAGCTGATGGCTGAACCGTCGATACAGATAGTTTCACTGCCGCTTATTTTCTGTGCTGGATTGGTTGCTGGCTGGTCATCGATAGTGACATCGCCATACTTTATATAGCGCTTAACTTCTGCTCGTGACAGGTCTGTGGCGTTGCTAATATATTTGTCGAGTCTCAACATTGCTGGTTATTCAATAGCTGTGCCGCCTGTTTGGCAAAGTAGGTAAGAATGCCATCTGCGCCAGCGCGTTTAAATGCAAGCAAGGATTCAAGAATGACTGCGTCGCGCTGCAGCCAGCCATTGTCAAAGGCAGCACAGTGCATGGCATATTCTCCGCTGACCTGATAGGCGAAGGTCGGTGCTTTTAATTCATCTTTAACGCGGCGTACCACATCCAGATAGGGCATGCCGGGCTTGACCATTATCATGTCGGCGCCTTCGTCTAGATCCAGGGCGCACTCATGCAGAGCTTCATCACTGTTGGCCGGATCCATCTGATAGGTTTTTTTGTCGCCACCTTTTATGTTGGCCGCCGAGCCCACCGCATCACGGAAGGGGCCATAGTAGCTGGAGGCAAACTTGGCGGCGTAGGCCATGATCATTGTATTCACAAAACCATTTTCTTCGAGCTCTTCACGAATTGCCGCGATGCGTCCATCCATCATATCTGATGGTGCGACTATATCGGCGCCGGCCTCAGCGTGGGAAAGGGCTTGTTTGGTCAGCGCCTCGATGGTGATGTCGTTGAGCACATAACCGGATCGCTGATCAATAATGCCGTCTTGGCCGTGGCTAGTAAAAGGATCCAGAGCGACATCGGTTATCACGCCCAATTCTGGCACAGCCTGTTTAATTGCTCTGACGGCGCGTTGGGCCAATCCGTCCGGGTTGTAGGCTTCTTCCGCAAGCAATGACTTTTTTTCCTCCGCAGTAACCGGGAACAGGGCAATGGCTGGGATCCCTAAGGCAGCAACTTCGCGCGCTTCCTCGACCAATAGATCAATTGATAGGCGTTCAACCCCAGGCATGGATTGCACGGCTTGTCTCTGGCTAGATCCTTCAACCACGAACAGTGGCAGTATTAGATCATTGGCGCTTAGCGATGATTCGCGTACCAGGCGCCGCGAGAAATCTGAGGCGCGGCTGCGTCGCATACGTGTGTAGGGATAGGGGCCACGTTGGCTTGAAAAGCTCATTGCTACTCCAAAAGAGATTCAGTCAAATCGTCAGTCTTTCATTTTCCGCATGATACGGAAAAATTCACACGGACACATGACTATCTGGTGGCCGGCACTATTTATCGCTTATAGCGTTGCTTTAAAGGCACTTTAAAGTGTTTTGAACACCGCCTCGGCGGCATCCAATGTGAACTGAATATCCTCATCTGTATGAGCGGCGGACATAAAGCCGGCTTCGTAAGATGCCGGCGCGAGATAGACGCCCGCGTCTAACATGCCATGGAAAAACTTTCCGAAGCGCTCAGTGTCGCACTGCATGACCTGTTGGTAGTTGATAATCTGTTCGTCCTCAGAGAAGAAGACACCCCACATGGTGCCCACATGATTACTGGTCATGGCAATGCCGGCGCTTGCCGCACGTTCACATAAACCTTTAACCAGTTGATCAGTATGCGCGACCAGCGGATCTAGAAAACCCGGCTCGGAAACTTGCTTGAGCGTTGCCAGTCCGGCCGCCATGGCCACAGGATTGCCGGACAAGGTGCCAGCCTGATAGACCGGCCCTAAGGGCGCGATCTGTTGCATAATTTCACGCTTGCCGCCAAATGCACCCACTGGCATGCCGCCACCAATCACTTTGCCAAGACAGATCAAATCAGGAGTTACGCCATAGTAAGCACTCGCTCCCTGAGGGCCAATGCGGAAGCCAGTCATCACCTCATCCATTATTAAGACCGCTCCGGAATTGCTGCAGCACTCGCGCAGCGCCTGCAAAAAGCCAGGAATAGGCGGCACACAGTTCATATTGCCGACTACCGGCTCAACAATAATGCAGGCGATTTGATCGCCAATTTCGGCGAAGGTCTCTTTTACCTGTTCGATATTGTTGTAGCTCAGGGTGATAGTGTGATCGGCCAGTGATGCGGGAACACCGGGTGAGCTCGGCACGCCGAGAGTCAGTGCGCCGGAGCCAGCTTTGACCAGTAGGGAGTCGGAGTGGCCGTGATAACAACCCTCAAATTTTACAATTTTGTCGCGTCCGGTATAGCCTCTCGCCAGACGAATGGCGCTCATTGTAGCCTCAGTTCCAGAGTTGACCATGCGCACCATGTCCATGCCTGGCACCTGTTGACAGATTTTGTCCGCTAGCAGGACTTCCAGTTCAGTCGGCGTGCCGAAAGTCATGGCTTTGTCCAGCTGCTCGCGAATTGCATCCAACACCAGTGGGTGGCCATGGCCGAGAATCATTGGACCCCAGGACATGATGTAGTCGATATAGCGCTTGCCGTCTGCATCAAACATATAGGCACCCTGAGCACGATCAAAAAATATCGGCGTTCCGCCGACGGCGCGGAACGCCCGAACTGGAGAGTTAACGCCTCCGGGGATGTGTTTTTGAGCGGCTTCGAAGAGTTGTTTTGAGCGGGGGCCAGCGTGAGTCATTGACGAGTCCTGATTGAGTATTGCCTACAAAGAGCGCGAGGATTGAGGCCGCATTATCCTGAATATAATGCGCCGTTGCTATCTCTCCGTGACCTGTCAGCGTCAAAACCTCTGACATGACAGATGTCTTCTGGGTTAGGACTGTTGATACGACAGAGATTTAGAGGCGGATGACCGAGGTCGCACGCCGTCAGGCGAACGGCTTGACGACCACTAAAATGACGATAGCGACCAGGAACAGAACTGGCACTTCGTTAAACAGGCGAAAATAAACGTGGGATTTTTCGCTCGTGCCGTCGCGGAGTTTCTTAAGATGTGCGGCACACATAAAATGGTAGACAATCAGAATGGCAACGAGCAATGCTTTTAGTTGAAACCAGAGCTGGCTCAGGTAGTAATCTGAAGACATGGATACCAGCCAGCCGCCGAGGACAACCGTGGCCACCATTGAGGGCGTGGCAATGCCCCGATAGAGCTTGCGCTCCATAACAATAAAACGCTCGATGCTCAAACTGTCCTCTGACATTGCGTGATAGACAAACAATCTCGGCAAATAAAACAGTGCGGCGAACCAGCAGATGACAGCAATTATGTGGAAGGCCAAGACCCATTCGTACACTTAATACCCCCAGAGAAAACGATGACTGTGCTGGTGATTGTATCTGTCTATAAAACGCACAGAAGCTATTAGATTCGGGTATTATAGACTGGCAAACTATTTCTGGATAATGAAAAGAGAAGGCACGTGATTAAAGTTGGTATTGTTGGAGCAACAGGCTACACCGGAGCAGAACTGCTCAGGCTGTTGGCTGTGCATCCGGAAGCAGAGGTGGCCGTGATCACCTCGCGCAGCGAAAAAGGGAAGCCGGTGGCCGATTTATACCCCAGTTTGCGGGGCCATATTGATCTGGCTTTTTCGGACCCCAACTTGGATCAGCTTGCTGCATGTGACATTGTATTTTTCGCTACTCCCCATGGGGTTGCGCAGAGTATGGTCGGGCACATACTGCAGCGCGGGGTTAAGGTAATTGACCTGTCTGCCGATTTTAGAATTAGTGATGTGCAGGTTTGGGAGAGCTGGTATGGCCAGCCTCATGCTGCTCCTGATTTGATTTCTCGGGCCGTCTACGGGTTGCCCGAAATCAATCGTGATGCCATAGCCAGTGCGACACTAATCGCCTGTCCGGGTTGTTATCCGACCACGGTGCAGTTGGGATTTTTGCCGCTTTTAGAGGCTGGCTGTATTGACCTAAATGATTTAATTGCCAACTCAGCTTCAGGAGTGAGTGGGGCGGGACGTCAGGCGAGTATTAATAATTTGCATACCGAAGTGAGTGATAGCTTTAAGGCCTACGCAGCCTCAGGGCATCGCCATCATCCTGAAATTGTTCAGGGTCTTAATGACATGGCGGCTCTTGCCGGTGGATCATCACAGTCAATGGTTAACTTGACATTTGTTCCGCATTTGCTGCCGATCAATCGCGGCATTCACAGCACTTTATATGCTAATTTGACCGATTTAAGTGTCGATGTGCAGGCACTGTTTGAGGCACGTTATGCCGACGAGCCATTTGTGGATGTGCTGCCCGCAGGCAGTCATCCACAGACCAATTCTGTGCGCGGTTCAAACTATTGTCGCATTGCAGTGCATCGCCCTAATGGTGGCGCCAAAGTGGTCGTGTTAGTGGTTGAGGATAACCTGACTAAGGGTGCTTCAGGTCAGGCGATTCAGTGCATGAATATTGTCTGTGGTCTGGCCGAAAATGCCGGGTTGGCCGCGCCAGCATTGCTGCCCTGATGGCTGAAATTAAGTCAGTCGTTATCCCCTATCGACCCAAGTTGGCCTTTCTTGTGGTGCTGGGGTTATGCTGTCTTTTAGTGCTTGCGCTGTTTGTTGGTAAATTGTGGGGTGGTCAGGTCTTTGGCAAAGACATGCTCGAAAAAGCCAGGCTCGAAGTGCTGGTAGATAAGATGGCAGGTACGATTGCAGAGCAGAACGAAGAGCTGAGTAGAATTCGATTGAGTTCTCAGGTGGATATGGCGGCGCTGGAAAACAGCCGGCAAGAAATGATCGTTCTGCAGAAAAGTATTTATCAGCGCGATGAAGAGTTAAAGCTCTATCGAGAATTGTTGCGCGACCGAGACCAGGAGGATGGGCTTTCGGTAGCAGACATTCGCTTGACTGATCTAAACGATGGGCGGATTGATTACCTTTGGGTGGCGCGCCAAAAGACGTCGAAAATGAAAACGCTTCAGGTGTTGGCGGAGATTTGGATACTCGGAGAGCAGAATGGTGAGTCGGTCGAAATCTCGATTCAAGAGCTTGATGCCAGTATTACAGAATTTCCATTGCAGCTGGAGTTTAAATATTTCTCCATCAATCGCGGTGTGCTGAGTCTGCCGGATGATTTTGAGCCTGCGCAAGTAAGACTTGTTCTGCGCTATCCGTGGATGGAAAAGGCGCAATTCGACATGAAGTATGATTGGAAGCTTGAGGGCTAAGTGATGTTTGGTGGAAAAAAAGACATAGATAGTTTCGGGTCGGGGTCGACCACGTTGGTCGCGACAGGTACGAAACTAACCGGCGATATTGATTTCAAAGGTGCTCTGGAAATTGAGGGTGACGTGGTCGGCAATATCACCTCGACGGACGAGAATGCGAGAATACGGGTGCTCCACAGCGGATCTGTCAAGGGCGATATTGTCGTTGCCACGGTGGTTATCAATGGCCGCGTCAAGGGAGATCTCTAGGCCAGCAAGCAAATTAAGCTGGCGGCTAAGGCCGTGGTCGAGGGAAATTTAAATTATAAGTTGATAGAAATTGAGAAAGGCGCTGAAGTTGTGGGAAGTTTTGTTTATCATCAGGCAGCTACTAACGTCAGCCAGTTTCCGGCTGACTCGAAAGAGCTCAAGAAGTAGTAACAAATTGACCAACAAGAGCGCCTAACTCGGTGAGTGATGCCAGCATTTGGTCGGTCTTAGTAATTGAATAGTCCTAGCACGGCCCTACAGTGAGTATGGAGAAACAATGTCAGGTATTGAAACATACATCCCAGCGCCGCTGAATATTACGGACAATGCGGTGGCTAAAGTCGGCGCTCTGAAAGTAGAAGAGGGTAACGACGGATTAAAACTGCGTGTCTTTGTGACTGGAGGTGGCTGTTCTGGGTTTCAGTACGGATTTTCATTCGAAGACGTTGTAGCAGAAGATGATACAGAAGTCACTCGCGATGGCGTTACAGTACTGATTGACTCCTTGAGCTATCAGTATCTCGTCGGATCAACGGTCGACTACGAGGAGGGTTTGATGGGGTCACGATTTTTGATTACCAACCCTAACGCCTCTACCACCTGTGGGTGCGGGGCTTCTTTTTCAATATAGGGGTGACAACTACCATGCAATGGCTATTAATTTTACTTTTTTTACCGGGTTTTTTGTTTGCTGAATCAGGGCTGGAGCTAGCTGGTTTTGCTGATGACAACCCCAGTTTCGTCGCTGCCGACACGGTACCTGGTTATGTTGCGCGGATTGACTTCGAGCAGTCTGGTCAGATTGATGAAGCTCTGCGCAGAGCCGAGGCCTATTTTCAGTCAACGGACTATTTTGAATCACCGCAGGGTCCAGCTGAACCGATTGTCTTCGTGATTTATGGGCCTGATGTGGCGATGTTTTACCAAGCCAACTATGCCGCGTACAAATCTATCGTTGATCTAGCTGCGCGATTATCTTCGCTTGGCGTGATTGATGTCAGAGTCTGTCAGTTCAGTTCCAAGTCGATTGGGTCCGATAGAACTGGATTGCTGCCCTTTGTCTCGCCAGTGCACTTTGGTCCAGATGAGTTAAAGCGCTTGCTCGAAGAAGAGAGCTACAGCTTTTTCTGAGCACAGTGATAAGCGCGGCTTAGGGAAGATACACGGCTCCGAGGCTGGTTTCTCTGCTGGCTCCCGTCACGCGAGGTAAATTGCCCGGAAGCCCATTCAGGCGCTGCCGGGCAAGCCAAGCAAATGCACAGGCTTCTACCCAAGCGGGATCTAAACCCAGTTGCTGAGTTGATTGCACGGGGATAGCCCCGAGATTGCTCTGCAGTTGAGTCATCAGCGCTTCATTGAAGACGCCACCACCACAGATATAGATCTCATCGATGGGCTCCTTTAATGCGCGAATGGCCTCCGCCAGTGTCTGCGCAGTAAAGTTCATCAGTGTCGCCTGCACGTCTTCTGCGATCAGGTCGAGGTCGGTCAGCTGTTGCTCCAGCCAAGACAGGTTAAACGCTTCACGTCCGGTACTTTTCGGTGCGGACAGGGCCAAAAACGGGTGAAATTTGAGTCGACTGAGCAATTTATCATCTGACTGTCCGCTTGCGCCCCAGAGACCCTTGTCGTCGAAGCTGCACCCAGTATGCTTGTTGCACCAGGCATCCAACAAGAGATTGCCTGGACCCGTATCAAAGCCATAACAATGCCCGTTATTGGCTAAGACAGTGATATTGGATATGCCGCCAATATTGGCGATCACCCGACTTTTCATGGGGTCGGAGAACAGGGTTTGATGAAATGCGGGGACCAGCGGCGCGCCATGGCCGCCGAGCGCCATATCCTTGCGTCTAAAATCGGCGACGACCTTGCAGCCAGTGCGCGCGGCAATGATATTGGCATCACCAATTTGTTGAGTGAAGGCTATAGCGCTTGCACCTGGTGGCGCATGACGAATGGTTTGCCCATGACTGCCTATGGCGGCAACCTGATCGGGCGCAATACTTTCCGCACTCATCAAGGCCACAACTGCTGTGGCAAATAACTCACCTAGCTGGCTATCTGTTTGACAATATAGTTGCACGTTGTCTCTTCCCGGCTGGCAGAGGTCGATAATGTTTCGCTTTAATATCGCAGGAATAGGTTGAGAGTAGGTGCCGATAAGCTGTAACTGACCATCGTTAAAGGTCATTGCCGCCGCGTCTATGCTGTCAACGCTGGTGCCGGACATGAGTCCGATATAGATTTCCGCGGCTGAGATCATTGATAGCTGGTTGGCACTGGGGTGCCGGGCTTAGTGTCAGACTTTAACCCTAAGTGGGCGAACTCAGCGGCCCCACCATACGTCGCAAGTTGCGTGAGCACTGGAGTCGTTGCTAGCTTAAACGCCGCCAGCTCTGCTTTTGAGATTGGGTTGGCTTGCGGCAGTTTTACCGTGCGCGGGTTGCGATGTACACCATTGACGAGGAATTCATAATGCAGATGTGGCCCGGTTGCATAACCTGTCGAGCCCACGGTTCCAATTAGCTGCCGCTGTCGTACAGTCTGACCTCTGCGGACTTTTTTATTGTGAAGGTGCAGATATTTAGTCACGTATGTCTGGCCATGTTGGACAAAGACATAGTTGCCATTGGCCTTGCTGTATCCGACTTCGATTACTTTGCCGTCACCTGCTGAGTAGACTGGAGTCCCTCTCGGTGCAGCATAGTCGACTCCGCGATGCGCTTTGATCATTTTGTGGATTGGATGTTTGCGTTTGAGGTTAAAGCCAGAGCTGATGCGGAATATATCCAGCGGGGTGCGCAGGAAGGCTTTGCGCATACTTAAGCCCTCTGGGGTGTAGTAGTTCTGCTGGCCATCCTTATCTGTGTAGAGAACAGCACTGTATGTCTTGCCGCGATTGGTAAAGGAGGCTGCAACAATATCGCCGACCCCAAGCATCTCTCCGTCGAGGTACTTTTCCTCAAACAGCATCGAAAACGAGTCGCCTTCGCGAATATCAAAGACAAAATCGATATCCCAGGCAAAGATATTCGCCAGCTCCATAATCAGCTTATCCGGTAGGTTGGCCTGTTGAGCTGATAAATAGAGAGAGTCTTTAATCACACCTTCGCGATAACTAAGCAGCGTGTCCGGCTCGAGCACTCTTAGCTCCGAGCTGTAACTGTCACTGTCAAGGGTGTAGATGCGGCTTACTAGCTTCGACTGTATATAGTGCAATTCCTGCAACTGGCCGGCCTGATTAAGGCCAAAGCGGAATGATTCTCCCGGGAAAAGATTGCGTAGCAGCTTGCCATCTTTGGATGATGTGACTCTATAGACATCTAATGCGGTGAGTTTGGCGCGATCAAAAAGTGTTGAGAGACTGTCACCACTGGCCACTGATTGCTCAACCCATCTCAAAGCCGGTTCCATTTCTATTGATGGCGATTCTAACGCTGGCACATCAACAGGCACCGCAAGCTGCTCTGCGATGCGTTTATTTGCCTCAGCGTCACTGACAGGGTAAATGATCAATATAAGCAGGCAGCAGCCAACCACCGACGCCGCTATCAGATGGCGTCGCGGGAAAACATTGAGCATAAGATGCAAAAAACGTCCTGCTTTTTGCTTTAATGATCCGATCATAGACGGTCAGCGTTGTGCGATTAGCGCAAGTTTAGCTCAATCAATTAACAAGTTACAGCGAGCGACTTCAGCTTTTGGCTGATCAAAAATACTCTCGAGGTAGACGGCTGCCACGATCAAGGCGAGAAGATCTTGTATTTGCCCGATCAATGTGTAGAGTTGGCCCCCAAATTAGATACCAGTGAAAACCGTTGCGATGAAACAAAGTGGCAGTCAGATAATTAATCAATTGCGCCAGCGTGGCTTAGTCGCGCAGGTCTCTGCAGACAGCGAATTAGAGGAGCACCTAGACCAGCCGCGAGTGCTTTATTGCGGCTTTGACCCGACAGCGGACAGCCTGCATCTTGGACATCTGGTGCCACTTTTGGTGCTCAAGCGGTTCCAAGAGGCTGGGCATAAACCTATAGCATTGGTAGGGGGTGCCACAGGCATGATCGGCGACCCGAGCTTTAAGGCTGCTGAGCGCAAACTAAATACCCCTGATGTGATAGCGGGATGGGCGGATAAGATTAAAGGTCAGGTAAGTCAGTTTATCGATTTTGACTGTGGCGAAAATTCGGCGATCGTCGCCAATAATCTCGATTGGACTGAGGAAATGTCCGCTCTGGAATTCCTCCGTGATGTGGGCAAACACTTTTCAGTCAATAGTATGATCAACAAAGAGTCGGTCAAGCTGAGGCTGGAGCGCGAGGGGTCGGGTATATCGTTTACGGAGTTTTCTTACGCCCTCCTGCAGGGTATGGATTTTGCTGAGTTAAATCGCCGCTATGATTGCACTTTACAGGTGGGTGGTAGTGACCAGTGGGGCAATATAGTAGGCGGCATTGATTTGGCGCGCAGGCAAAATAAGGTGCAATGCTATGGGTTAACTGTTCCGCTGATCACTAAGGCCGATGGTACTAAGTTTGGCAAGACCGAGGCTGGCGCCGTGTGGCTGGACCCCAATAAGACGTCACCGCTGGCGTTCTACCAATTTTGGTTAAATGTCGCGGATGCTGACGTGTATAAATTCCTGCGTTATTTCACCTTTTTGTCGCTCGAGGACATTAGTGCTGTGGAAGAGGCTGATCTGCAGGCGCAGGGTAAGCCTCAGGCACAGTCTCTCTTGGCCCGCGAGGCGACGCGTCTAGTTCATGGCGACGAAGGACTCGCTGCGGCGTTGCGTATTACGGAAGCACTGTTTGCCGGCGACCCCAACCAGCTACCCGAGTCCGATTTTGAACAGCTACGCCTAGATGGAATGCCGTCCTCCGAGTTAGTCGCCGCTGATCTTCAGGAAAAGCCTCTAACCAGTCTATTGGTGGACTGTGGTATGGCCAGGGCTGGGCGCGAGGTAAAAGATGCCTTGGGCCGTGATTCTGTGTTTATAAATGGTCAGCCCGCTGGCGTCGAAGACAATATGAGAGCGGCACAGCTTTTTGATCCGAGCAATGCCTTGTTTGGCCGCTTTTTTTTGGTTCGCTTGGGGAAGAAAAAGTATCATCTTTTCACACGTATTTAGAGCCTTCTGGAGACCATTTCAAATAAAACTAAATACTTGTTGACAGTATGCTGGCTGTCTGTAGAATGCGCGCTCCCAACAAGGTGAGTCGCTAAGAAAGCAGCGGCAAAAAGTAGGCAGATAAAGGGTCCATATTTATTTGAAAACTACTGTTGACATGTTCAGTTCTGACGCTAGAATGCGCGCTCCCAACAGCAATGTTGAGAAGCAAAATAAAGGTCAGAATTCGAGAGTGAAATTAAAGTTAAATAATTCACTTTCACTGTTGACAAAGGGTCGGCGATCTATAGAATACGCCCCCCGCTCTGATGAGCGAATCGTTCTTTAAAAATTTAATCAAGCAATGCGTGTGGGTACTTGCTAATTGATGTTGGATTATTAAATATCAAAAGCAAGTAACTCATCGATTCATTTATGAAAAGTTAAGCGTACAGTTTTTGAAACTGAGATTTTGAATGGTAAAGCAAGTTTTGCGTAACCATTCCCTCTCCTTAATTGGTGAGGTTAAACGATTAAACTGAAGAGTTTGATCATGGCTCAGATTGAACGCTGGCGGCAGGCCTAACACATGCAAGTCGAGCGCGAAATCCCTTCGGGGTGAGTAGAGCGGCGGACGGGTGAGTAATGCTTGGGAATCTGCCCAATAGTGGGGGATAACGTGTGGAAACGCACGCTAATACCGCATACGTCCTACGGGAGAAAGCAGGGGATCTTCGGACCTTGCGCTATTGGATGAGCCCAAGTCGGATTAGCTAGTTGGTGGGGTAATGGCTCACCAAGGCGACGATCCGTAGC
>Ga0075467_10001390_pt1 | contig 20020 bp, 16 predicted proteins | sample DEB08_DNA_9_FD_75067 | JGI IMG/M metagenome (GOLD analysis project Ga0075467, IMG submission 75067) | Aqueous microbial communities from the Delaware River and Bay under freshwater to marine salinity gradient to study organic matter... | ecosystem: Environmental > Aquatic > Marine > Coastal ... | reverse complement strand
TTCCGCGATACAGTCGTCACATTGTTGTTGGACAATTCCGGTTCAATGCGCGGGCGGCCGATTTCCATCGCTGCGATCTGCGCGGATGTGATGGCGCGCACCCTCGAGCGATGCAACGTGAAGGTAGAAATTCTGGGCTTTACGACGCGCGCTTGGAAGGGTGGACAGTCCCGTGAAGCATGGCTTCAAGAGGGCCGCGCACAACTGCCCGGACGCCTGAACGACTTGCGCCATATCATTTACAAAAGCGCCGATGCGCCGTGGCGACGGTCGCGGGCGAACCTTGGTCTTATGATGAAAGAAGGCTTGCTGAAGGAAAATATCGATGGCGAAGCGCTGGAATGGGCGTTCCGTCGTATCGCGGGACGTCGGGAAGCGCGCAAAATCTTGATGGTCATTTCAGATGGAGCGCCAGTGGATGATTCCACGCTTTCCGTGAACCCTGCCAACTTCCTTGAAAAGCACCTTCGCGATGTCATTGCGATGATCGAAAAACGCAATACCGTAGAGCTTTTGGCGATCGGCATTGGTCACGATGTGACGCGTTACTACGGTCGCGCGGTGACGATTACCGATGTCGAACAGCTTGCGGGCGCGATGACGGAACAATTGGCTGCACTTTTTGACAACAATCCGCGATCCCGGGCGCGGATGATGGCCGCGAAAAAAGGGCGGTAATGTTTCAGTCGTTCGAGGCAACGTCATCACCCGATCAGGGCCCGCCCCGCTTGAAGGCGCTACGCGAAAAAATGTCCGCGGCGGGCTTGGATGCGTTTCTTGTGCCGCGCGCGGATGCGCATCAGGGCGAATACGTCGCCCCCTGCGATGAGCGGCTTTCTTGGTTAACAGGTTTCACCGGGTCCGCAGGTTTTGCTGCCATCGCGCCCGATTGCGCCGGTATTTTTATTGATGGTCGCTATAGGCTACAGGTCAAAGAACAGATCGCGAGCGATTTCACCCCAGTGCATTGGCCCGAAACAAAACTTGGTCCATGGCTGATTAACACACTGCCATCAAACGCTAAAGTTGGCTTTGATCCTTGGTTGCACACGGTGACAGAGCTCCGCGGATTGACCAAAAGCTTGGAAGCTGCTGGGATTGCATTGTCTGCCGTGCCAAATCTTGTTGATGCTATCTGGGATGATCGTCCGGGGCGCCCGAAGGCGCCACTTTTGGTCCATGCCATAGAGATCGCCGGTGAAAGCAGTGCCGACAAACGTGGTCGTCTTGCAGCTGAGCTTCGCGCGGCAAAGCGCGATGCTGTTGTTTTGACGCTTCCTGACTCGATTTGCTGGCTCTTGAACATTCGCGGCAGTGACATCCCGCGCAATCCATTGGCGCAGGGTTTCGCGGTTTTGGATGCCGCTGGCAAAGTTTCTTTTTTCACAAACGCGACGGCCGATGAAACGGTGATTTTGCACCTTGGGAACGACGTATCGCTTCATCCATACACTGGATTGACCGCATTTCTTGAAACGCTGAGCGGCACGATACAACTTGATCCGGCGTCGGCACCCGAGACAGTGCGGGCAGTCTTGGCGGATATTGAGACGATCGAAGTCGTCGACGGTGGCGATCCGTGCATCCTTCCCAAAGCCCAGAAGACAGATGCCGAGATCGCCGCAACCCGCGAGGCGCATTTGCGCGACGGCGCGGCGATGGTCGAGTTTCTGTCATGGTTTGACGACCGGGCTGCAGATGGTGGGTTGACCGAAATAGACGCCGCGAAATCGCTGGAGGGTTTCCGGCGGGCAACGAACGCGTTGCACGATATATCGTTCGACACGATATCCGGGTCCGGGCCAAACGGCGCCATTGTGCACTACCGCGTGACCGAAGGAACCAACCGTACGATCCAACCCGGCGACCTCTACCTTGTTGATTCTGGTGGACAATATATCGACGGAACGACGGATATCACGCGCACTATTGTTGTTGGTGCGCCAACAGACGAGCATCGCGCCTGCTTCACCCGCGTACTTCAGGGGATGATCGCAATCTCATGCGCGCGCTTTCCACGTGGACTTTCCGGGCGGGATCTTGATGCATTGGCGCGCGCTCCGCTTTGGCGTGCCGGGCTTGATTATGACCATGGTACCGGCCATGGCGTCGGAGTTTTCTTGAGTGTGCACGAGGGTCCGCAGCGGATTTCTAGGATGTCCGAAGTCCCTTTTATGCCCGGAATGATCCTGTCAAACGAACCCGGATACTACCGCGAAGGGGCGTTTGGTATTCGCATTGAGAACCTGATCGTTGTCCGTGAGGCCGCCAAAATGGGCGACGCGCGCGACCAACTTGATTTCGAAACGCTAACTTATGCGCCGATTGATCTGCGGCTGATAGAATCTGAAATGCTGTCCAAGTCCGAGCGAAACTGGTTAAACGGATACCACCGCGATGTGCGCGAAAAACTGATGTCGCGGCTTTCGGATAGCGCCGGGGACTGGCTGAACACGGCAACGCGCCCTATCTGATGACCTGAAACAGGTGTAAGCGTCTCGCAAATGCGCGGCGACGCCACAAAGGAGCCCACACATGGCCAACCATATTAACATTCGTAAAGCTGATGGCACTTGGGTTGTTCGTGCGGGCGGAGCCGTTTTAGCAGAAAGCCACAACGCGCTTGAACTGACAGAGGGTTCCACAGAGCCGGTGATTTATTTTCCACGTGATGACATTGCGATGGCGTTCCTAGATGCCTCCGAGCGAACATCCCATTGTGCACACATGGGCGACGCCAGCTACTATTCCATCGTAACCAAAAGCACGACCATTCGCGATGCCGCCTGGAGCTATGAGACCCCCAAGGACAGCGTTTCGGACATTGAAGGTCATCTGGCTTTTTATGACGGCGATCTGGTTACCGTCGAACAGGTTTGACACAGATTTAGCTGTGTTCTTCGGCGGCGGTTGCGGCCAACGCGCGGTTATAGGCCCGAAGAGCGTCGACTTGGAAAAGGGCCCCGTCGATCTGCGGGGCCACGCCTTCCTCGCCAAGCGTCACAACCGCTAAGAACTGACGATTGGTCGCCTCAAAGATCGGCATTGCTGTTTCCAAAGTCGCGTTGCGATCAATTGTGTGACCGCCTTCTATTGCCTCCCAAAGCATTTCGTCCGGGGCCGCGCGGGGGTCGTCAGGCGTGCGCATAACGTTGGCCACTCGGAACATAGATAGAAGATAGGCCTGCGGCCCGGCGGCAAGGTGAATATTGCGTCGCTCCAGTTGCGTTAAGAAGAATGAACGGTCCACAAGGCGTGACGCCAAAGCCGTCGACATCGAAACCGCCACCATCACCGCCAGACCCGTTTGCCAGTCTCCCGTCAACTCGAACACAATAAGCGTCGTTGAGATGGGCGCGCCCAAGACGGCTGCAGCGACCGCGCCCATGCCCGCCAGTGCGTAAAGCGTTTCCGAGCCGGAAATGTTCGGCGCGATGGCGGTTGCCACAAGCCCAAACCCCAATCCAAGCAAAGCCCCGACCATCAGCGAGGGCGAAAACACGCCTCCACCCATGCGGCCCGCCATGGTGATGGCGACGGCGGCAACCTTCAGCACGCAGAAAACCACCACTTCGTGCAGCATCAACGAACCGGTCAAAGCCGCCGAAGTTGTCTCGTATCCAACCCCGATGATGTGCGGGTAAAAAATCGCTAGGCCGCCCAAAAGCGCGCCTGCGACGGCCGGGCGCAAAACGCGAGGTAGCCCGATCCGGCGTTGGAAATAGCTGCCAAGGTCATCGGCCCAAAATATTGCCCGCATCATCAGAACAGCAACGCAGCCCGACAAAAGCCCGAGGATCAGGAAGGCAGGTAGTTCAACATAAAAGGCCAGAACGCTCGCTTCACCCAAAGAGAATTCAGTGATGTCCCCGAACGCCAACCGGTTGATCACTGTACCCGCGACCGACGCAATCACGATCGGCGCAAATGCATGAACTGCGAAATGACGCAAGACGACCTCTAGCGCGAAAAGCGCGCCAGCGATGGGCGCATTGAACGAGGCGGACACGGCCGCCGCGACCGCGCAGCCCAGAAGATCGCGCCCTGTAATTCCGTCAACGGCCAACTTATTTGACACCCAGGTTGAAATCACCGCAGCCAAATGCACGACCGGACCTTCACGACCCGTCGACCCGCCCGTCCCCAATGTGATCAGGGATGCCGCTGCCGACGCGAGCCCCTCTTTTGTCTCAACCCGGCCGTCTTTAATCGCAGCCCCTTCGATAACTTCCGCCACCGAGCGCACTTTTCCGTCAGACGTGAAGCGGTTGAGGATCAGGCCAACCGCGAGGCCTCCCAAAATTGGAATTACTAGGATCACATACCACGGCAAAGTTTCTGCAAAGGAATGGATAAGGCGAACGTCGTCCGTGCCATATAGAGTTTGCTGCAAAAAGGTGATGCCGGTACGAAATACGACAGCCGCAAAGCCTCCCGCAATGCCGATAAGCAACGCAATGAACCAAAACTGAATGCCGCTTGGGCCATGTGTACGCAGGACGTGCCAGCCCGGCTTGCAAGCGCTTACAACGGCTTGCAGTTGCTTGGCGATTATCGACTTAGGAGCGGCGCCCATCCAACACGGTCCACCCCGGACACACACCAAACCGCCTTGCGCCCTGCCCGGCGGACGCCCAACGTCTCGCGTTTTGAATTGTCGCGCGATACCTCTTGGTAGGCGCTTGATGGCAAAGGGGAAAGACCCAAATCACGCAGTTCGTCTCACTGTAGTGAACTGTGATCAAACAAGACGGTGTGTTCAGAAAGGTCGGAACCGGTCCTGTGACACACGCGTCACGGTGCCGTGACAGCCCTGTCACAGCCCTTGCTTTGGGGGGCATAGGCGCACAGTTTCGAAGCCTGACACGAACGGAGACTGTCCGATGAGCATGGAACGCTTCACATTCGAGGGCCACGCAGGCGACGCATTGGCTGCACGGCTGGATTTTCCGGATGGCCCGCATCTTGCGACGGCGTTGTTTGCGCATTGCTTTACCTGCGGCAAGGACATCACAGCGGCGCGACGTATCTCGTCGCGGCTGGCCTCGATGGGGATCGCTGTTTTGCGGTTTGACTTCACCGGACTCGGACATTCGAAAGGCGAGTTTGCCAACACAACGTTCACGTCCAATGCCCAGGATTTAGTGCGCGCGGCTGCGGCTCTGGGCGACCGCGATATGGCGCCAACGCTGCTGATCGGACATTCGCTCGGCGGGGCAGCCGTGTTGAAAGCCGCGGCCGACATTCCGTCGATCAAAGCTGTTGCCACGATCGGCGCTCCGTTTGACCCCGGCCATGTCACGCACAATTTCGCCGGCGCGCTTGATACGATTGCCGCCGAAGGCAAAGCCAAAGTTACGCTGGCAGGCCGCCCCTTCACGATTGGCAAAGACTTCATTGACGATGTTGCAGGCGCGGCCCTCACGCCGTCGATTGAAAAACTGGGCAAGGCACTGCTGGTGATGCACGCGCCGCGGGACGAAACCGTCGGGATCGAGAACGCCACAAACATCTTTATGGTCGCGCGCCACCCCAAAAGCTTCGTCACATTGGACGACGCAGATCACCTTGTAACGCGCGCATCCGACGCCGAATACGCCGCCGAAGTCATCGCCGCTTGGAGCGCGCGCTACCTCGATCTGAAGCAACCTGCACCGCCTCCCGGCGCGCCTGAAGGCATTGTACGGGTCGCCGAGGCCGACGAAACAGGCTTTCTGCTAGATGTAAATGCAGGTCCAAAACACCACACACTGGCAGATGAACCCGAAGCCTACGGCGGCACCAACAAAGGCATGACGCCGTACGGATTTTTGGCGGCGGGCCTTGGTGCCTGCACCTCGATGACCATTCGTATGTATGCCCGCCGCAAAGGATGGCCATTGACGCATGTGTCGGTCGATATCACCCATGCCAAAGTCCACGGACAAGACGCGGGCACAGGCGAAGACACCAAGATCGACGGATTCAATCGCGTGATCCGACTTGAGGGCAAACTCGACAGCGACCAGCGCCAACGTTTGTTGGAGATAGCCGATAAATGCCCGGTTCACCGCACTCTGGAACGCGGAGCCTCGGTAGAAACCGTGTTGGCTGAAGCCTGAAGCAAAACCGCTTCATCCTCTCAAAAATACCTCGTGGACGCGCATTTGGCGCGGGGGCAGAGCCCCCTTCCTCGGGTGCAGATTTCACATTTCACTCAAACTTTGACCAAATGGTCAATCTTGATTAATCGCTCGCATCATGCGACGCTTTTCAAGACCCTATACGATAGGCTGCCGCCATGACTGCACGAACCGCCACTGTCACCGACACATCGCTTGCGCATCTTCCGCAGGTGCAAGAGCCGCGCAATCCCGGCACGGTGCTTGATCTGGATCGCATTGCATCGGTTCAAGCCAATACCTCGGCAATCGAGCGTCGTGCTGCCACCCTGCCCGGGCGTCGCTCTGTTAAGAAAGACTACCAGGCGGCCTGGATGTTGCGCGCCGTCACCCTGATTGATCTTACGACGCTTTCGGGCGACGACACCGAAGGTCGTGTCAGACGCCTTTGCGCCAAGGCCGCAAACCCTGTGCGACAAGACCTGCTGGACGCACTTGGCATGGATGCAATCACCACAGGAGCGGTCTGCGTTTACCACGAGATGGTCCCAACGGCCGTTTCCGCGTTGCAGGGCACCAGGATACCCGTTGCGGCCGTCTCAACAGGTTTTCCTGCCGGTCTCTCGCCGTTCCATCTTCGATTGGCCGAGATCGAGGAAAGCGTAAAGGCCGGAGCCAGGGAAATCGACATCGTCATCTCGCGCCGCCACGTTCTGACGCAAAACTGGCAGGCCCTTTACGATGAAATGAAAGCCTTCCGCGCGGCTTGCGGAGATGCGCACGTGAAAGCAATTCTTGCAACCGGCGAACTTGGGACCCTTAGAAACGTCGCGCGTGCCAGCTGGGTTTGCATGATGGCAGGGGCTGATTTCATTAAGACCTCGACCGGGAAAGAAGGCGTCAACGCCACCCTGCCCGTCAGCCTTGTGATGATCCGCGCCATTCGCGCCTATCACGCAGCGACAGGATTTCGCGTGGGCTATAAGCCTGCGGGCGGCATCTCCAGGGCCAAGGACGCCGTGACGTACCTGACGCTGATCAAGGACGAGTTGGGCGATCGCTGGTTGCGCCCCGATCTGTTCCGCTTTGGTGCGTCAAGCCTGCTTGGCGACATTGAACGCCAACTCGAACATCATGTGACGGGCCGGTATTCGGCCAGCCACCGACACCCGATAGGATAAGCACAATGTTAGATCTTCGCCCAAGCTGTGAGTGTTGCGATCGCAACCTGCCCCCCGAAAGCCCGGACGCGATGATCTGCACGTTCGAATGCACCTTTTGCCATGACTGCGTCGCAGGTCCATTGAAAGGCGTCTGCCCGAACTGCGGAGGCAACTTCGTGCCACGGCCGATCCGACCGGCGGACAAACTGGCGCGCTTTCCAGCCTCCACAAAACGCGTTTTCAAACCTGAAGGATGTGGCGCATGAACGTCCGCGAAATCTTCGACACGATGGACTACGGCCCAGCGCCCGAGGACGCTTCGGAAGCGATAGCATGGCTGGACCGCCACAAGCGAACGTTCGGACAGTATATCAATGGCCAATGGACCAAACCCGCGCGGTCTTTTGCCTCGAAAAACCCTGCAAATGGCGAAATACTTGCGAAGATCAGCCAAGCAAGCGCGAAAGACGTGGACAAAGCGGTCGACGCGGCGCGCAAAGCGCAAAAAGCTTGGGCGAAAGATGCCAAAGCGCGCGCAAGAGTACTTTATGCACTGGCACGTCTTGTCCAGAAGCAATCGCGTTTATTCGCAACGCTTGAAACGCTCGACAATGGAAAGCCGATCCGCGAAAGCCGCGACATCGACATCCCATTGGTCGCACGCCACTTCTACTATCACGCAGGTATGGCGCAGCTGATGGATGAAGAACTGCCAGGGTGTGAAGCGCTTGGCGTGTGCGGGCAGATCATTCCGTGGAACTTCCCGCTTTTGATGCTTGCCTGGAAAATCGCGCCGGCCCTTGCGATGGGCAATACCGTGGTTCTGAAGCCCGCGGAATATACGTCTCTCACCGCCTTGCTTTTCGCCGATCTGGCGCGCGAAGCCGGTGTTCCGCCGGGTGTGCTGAACATTGTAACCGGGGACGGACGTACAGGCGAAGCCATCGTGACCCATCCCGATATCGACAAGATCGCCTTTACTGGATCAACGTCGGTTGGTCGGAAGATACGTGCGCAAACAGCGGGTTTTGCGAAGAAGCTTACCTTAGAGCTTGGTGGAAAGTCGCCCTATATTGTCTTTGATGACGCCGATATCGACAGTGCCATCGAAGGCCTTGTCGACGCCATCTGGTTCAATCAGGGACAGGTCTGTTGCGCAGGATCGCGGCTGTTGGTTCAAGAAGGTATCGCGGACGCCTTTTACACCACGCTGAAGGCACGCATGGACAAACTGCGCATCGGTGAACCGCTTGATAAGTGCATTGACGTCGGCGCTATCGTTGATCCGATCCAGCTTGACGCGATCACAGCTCTGGTGGCCTCAAGCGTCGGCGACATCTACCACGCTGCGACGCCCTTGCCGGACACGGGCTGCTATTACCCGCCGACCCTGATCACCGGTATGTCGACCGCGGATAAGTTGATGCAGGAGGAAGTCTTTGGCCCCGTGCTTGTCGCCACGACCTTCCGAACACCATCTGAAGCGATCGAGTTGGCCAACAACACGCGCTACGGGTTGGCCGCGACGGTATGGACCGAGAACGTCAATCTGGCGCTTGATATTGCACCAAAACTTGCCGCCGGTGTTGTCTGGATCAACGCAACCAATCTGTTTGACGCAGCTGCAGGGTTTGGTGGCGTGCGCGAAAGCGGCTTTGGGCGTGAGGGCGGCTGGGAAGGGCTTCAGGCCTATACCAAGGCGAAAGACAACGCCCCTAAGCTATCGAAGATCGCTCCGATGGAAGCTCCGGCAAAGGCCCATGTGGCCGATCTGGACCGCACGGCAAAGCTGTATGTGGGTGGAAAGCAGTCGCGCCCCGATGGCGGGTATTCGCGCGCTGTTTGGTCTGCGAAGGGCAAGCTTCTTGGGCATGCGGGCCTGGCGAACCGAAAAGACCTGCGCAACGCCGTCGAGGCGATGAACGCCGCTAAAAGCTGGAGCAATACGACCGGCCATTTGCGCGCGCAAATCCTCTATTATCTGGGCGAAAACCTGTCGGCGCGTGGCAATGAATTCGCAAGCCGGATCAATGAGATGACAGGAAAACGCGGCGGCAGGGCCGAGATTGACGCGTCAATTGACCGGCTGTTCACATGGGCCGCCTGGGCCGACAAATACGATGGTGCGGCAAAAGGTGTGCCCCTGCGCGGGATAGCGCTTGCGATGAACGAACCGGTGGGCAAGATAGCGGCCTTTGCCTCTGACGATGCGCCACTGCTTGGTCTGATCTCAGTGATGGCCCCCGCGATGGCCATGGGCAACCGGATCACGGTCGTGGCCTCCGAACCCTTCCCTCTAGCAGCGACCGATTTCTATCAGGTGCTTGACACATCCGACGTGCCGGGCGGCGTGGTCAACATCCTGACCGGCAGCCACACCGAATTGGCGCCGCAACTCGGCGGTCATATGGATATCAACGCCGTCTGGTCCTTCTCAGGCAGCGATCTGTCAGCCGTGATCGAGCGCGAAGCCGCAGGTAACCTTAAAAGGACTTGGGTCAACAATGGCAAAGGGCGAGATTGGTCAAATGTCGATGCTTCAGCGTTTCTGACAGCCTCGACCGAAGTGAAGACAATCTGGGTACCTTACGGCGAGTAACCGCCGCCAAAAGTAGACAGCGGAATTCGCGAAGACCTGAGCCCCCACCGGAAAAGCCCCCCCGGTGCCAGGCATCGGGGCGGCTTTTATTCGCTTTGTGGTGTGTGCCGTCAGTTCAGGTCTTTGGCCTCGACGGTCTTCGTCTCGAACGTATCGCCGTTGGCAATTTCGATGCGGCGCGGCTTAAGCGCCTCGGGGACTTCGCGCATAAGATCGATGTGTAGCATGCCGTCGACATGGCTTGCCCCTGTCACACGAACATGGTCGGCCAATGCAAAACGGCGCTCGAACGCGCGGGTGGCGATGCCGCGATGCAAATACGTGCGGTCTTCATCGTCTGTGGCCTTCTTGGCCGTGACGATCAAGGCGCTTTCACGCATTTCAACGTTCAGATCGGCGTCGCTGAAGCCAGCTACGGCAATCGAAATACGCCATCCGTCGTCGGCTGTTTTCTCGATGTTATAGGGCGGATAGGTCGCGGCCGTTGACGTGTCTGTCAGGGCGCGGTCCATAAGGTCGGCGATCTGGTCAAAACCGACGGTTGCACGATAAAGCGGTGCAAGATCAAAAGTTCGCATGAGGGATCCTCCTTTGAGCGATTCCAAGGTTTGCGCCTCCCCAGTAGCGGGCAAGGCTGGTTTCGAAAGCAGAGCCAACTGCCGGCCTCTGCTGAATTCAGATAGGCACCGTAAATCGCGGCTTCAAGACCCCTCGGCGGCACTCACTGCACTTTGCAGCGGCGGCAATCGCAGCGCCACATCAGATGCAAGACCAACCGGTTGCTGGCCCTGACTTGAAGAACTTGAGAGAACCGCCACAAGCTCTAGCCCTGCTTGGGTTTTTCTGAGGAGCGGTGCACCACTTTCGCCGCCCGCGACTGCACAAGCCACCGTCACGAGGCCCTCTACACCATCGACAACCTCACAGGCCCGTTGCCGCGGCGGCGCCGGCGCACCAGCACGCCAGCTAACCAAAAAGAGTGTCTCGCCGACTTCGGCTTCACGGCCCGGTAAAAGCGCTTTGCCAACCGGTGCGGGCACTTCGGCGCCCAGCGTGAAGAGCGCCATGTCGAACCGCAACTTCCAGCGGTTTTGCGCTAGAGGCTGCTTGAAAAGCGGATGCATAGCGACGTCAGTCACCCTGAAGACCGGGCCGTTTTTCAGCGCCCCGGGACGAAACAGGATCTCTGCGTTGGATACGTCTTCGGCATTGCGCAACGCGCCAATGCAATGTGCAGCCGTCAACACATGGCGCGGCGAAACGAGCGCCCCGGAGCAAGTTTGATTGGTCGATGTGTTCTCGAGCCGGCCAACTGCCGAAACATCAGCCCATGCAGGTGCGGCAAGCGAAGTGGCGAGGACCAGATGTGCAAAGAAGCGCGAAACCATCGTCATATGGTGGTCAAGCGGCACGGTCTGGTCAAGGCGCTAGGGCTTCACGAATTTCGCGCCGGAATCGCCCCCAGAAAGCGCCAGACCATTGCCGCCCCCGACAGACAGACGTCTCGCCGTTGTCGTACCGGCGTTCAAAACCGCGTCCCCGGATGCCATCATATCCATCAGCTCATCCAGCGGTTTTTCAAGGTTGGTTCCCAGAGAGACCTTGCGACCCCGGATCATCGCCTTGGCCGAAACCACAGAAACGATTTGCGGCTCGCCGTCAACGTCCGCGAAAACCGGGGCTCCGCTGGAACCAAAATCCACATCGCAAGACAAGACCAACGCTCCATCCCGACGAGCCAACACGTGGCATTCTTCCTGTAATGATAGGCTGTTTTGACGATCATGCGCATAGGACACAACACCAACCGAAGCGCCCTTGCGGGGGCGGCTTGCAGTTTTGAACGGCTGAATATGCGCAAGGCGAATTTCGCTAACAAGTTCAAGAAGCGCCAGATCGTTCGCGACGCTCAGCTCTCCGCCGGGGCCGTTGTATTCATATCGCGGATGGACAACCGCCCGCCGCACCTTGCGCGACGCCGAGGCCCTGCCGTTGCGCCATCCCGCAAGGAACGTCACGTCGCGCGCCTCGATGTCCCCCCCGGTGCGTTGATCAATCATGCAGTGAGCAGCGGTCAAAACCAACCGAGGCGAGATCAATGCGCCCGTGCACATGCCGCCATAGCCGATGTTCAAACGTCCGACACCCTCCCAACCGCGCGCTTCATAGGCTGTCATAAGAGCCGTCAATCCGGTTGCCGCATCGTCTTCGTCAGCCGACACAGATACTGGCGCTGCCAAAGCAATCGCCAAAAACAAGGCTTTCAGACCATTCCCCATCGCGTCCCTCCTCGACCCATCTTCTGCTTAGATTGCCGGTTGGACAAGATTATGACGGAGAATTGTTATCTTAGGTTGGGAATTGCAGGCGCGCTCGTGTTGGATTGGCTAAACGCTGGCGGCTTTGGCCCCCCTGTCGCCCAGTCCAAAAGCTCGACCGTATGCACAATCGGGATGTCCGTGCCCGAGCCGATCTGCATCATGCAGCCGATGTTACCCGCCGCGATAACTTCAGGCGATTTGTCTTCCAGCGTCTTCACCTTGCGCCCCTTCAGTTCCTGAGAAATCTCGGGCTGCATGAGATTGTAAGTCCCTGCAGATCCACAACAAAGATGAGAATCGCGCGGCTCGACGACCTCGTATCCGACCTTTTTTAAAAGATCCTTCGGGTAGGTCTTGATCTGCTGCCCGTGCTGCAGCGAACACGCGGCGTGGTAAGCCACGCGCACCTTTTCAGCGACGCCTTCAGGCAAGTCCAGCTTCATCAGAACTTCCGACACATCCATCGCCAGGTTACTGACCCGTGCCGCGTCCTCGGCCATCGGGTCATTGCGGAACATATGGCCATAATCTTTAACGGTCGTGCCACATCCGGAGGTATTAATCACAATCGCATCCAATCCGCCCGCGCGATCCTCGGCCATCCAGGCCTTGATGTTTTTCGCCGCCGCGGCGTGGCTTTCGACTTCTTTGCCCATGTGATGCACAAGCGCACCGCAACATCCCATGCCTTCTGCCACGATGATTTCACAGCCAAACCGTCGCAAAAGCCGGATCGTTGCATCGTTGATATCGGTGTTAAGCGCACGTTGCGCGCAGCCGGTCATCAGCGCCACCCGCATCTTCTTTTCACCTTTGGCTTCAAAGGTTTGCGGATCGTCGTTGCGGCTAACAGGGGGGATGACTTTCGGCGCCATTTCCAACATCGCCTTCAGCCGGGCATCGGGCATAAAGCGCGCAAAAGGCCGACCCATCTTGGCGCCCAGAAGGGCGATGCGGAACCGTGCCGGATAGGGCAGGATTTGCGCCAGCGTCCAGCGCAGGACCCGCTCGAACAGGGGGCGCTTGTATGTCTTTTCAATGTGCGCCCGCGCATGATCGACGAGGTGCATATAATGAACGCCCGAAGGACAGGTCGTCATACAGGCAAGGCACGACAGACAGCGGTCGATATGTTTGACCGTTTTCGCATCCGCAGGTCGGTCGTTTTCCAGCATATCCTTGATGAGGTAAATGCGGCCGCGCGGGCTATCCAGCTCGTCTCCCAGAACCTGATAGGTTGGGCATGTCGCGGTGCAAAACCCACAGTGCACGCAGGATCGCAAAATCTCGTTTGATCGCTTGATCGCGGGAACCTTCAACTGTTCTTCAGTAAATGTCGTCTGCATATCAGGCGCTCCCGGCGAGAATTGAGATATTGAAAACAGACGCCAGAAGGGCAGCGATGATCGCAACAGTCATGCGCCCCCAAATTGTGGTATCCGGAAGAAATCTCAGAAAGGGCAGCAAAACAAGCGCCCCGGCCGCAGCCCCAAGAAGGATCGGCAGAACAAACGTTGCAATGCTTGGCTCCGCACCGGGCAAGATTAATAAAAGCCCGAAGCAACCCGCGGCAACCGCTCCGGCAAGCCGCCAGTCGGTCAAAAGATAGCCCACGATAAGTGCCCCGAAAGCGGGCATCGCAATGAACGCAAAGGTTTCACTTTCCATCAGCCCATGATCCCGGGGTTTAGGATGCCACGCGGATCAAATTGTGCGCGTAGCCCTGTCGCAAGCCCCACCAAAGGGGTGGCTTCGGGTTGAAAGACCGGCACGCGCGCTTTCAGCGCCACGGGGCCCTTCACAAGTGTTGCATGGCCTCCGACGACTTGCATGTAACTTTGCAATGCCGCGTGTAAACGAGCGGCGCCTTCAATAGGATCGTCGGAGATCGCGGCAAGTTGAGCCTCGTCGCAACCAACCCAGATAAGCCCCCCGCCCCAATCCAAAAGCGCGTCGCAGCCAAAGTTCGGCCAGATGCCGGTCTCCAGCATTTGCGGTACATCGCTTGCTTTGATCGCAATTTTCCAGATGCAGGTCTTGTCGGCAAAAGCATCAACATCACGCACCGCGCGCCAGTCCTCTTCACCGCCCATCGCCATATCTGCCGCACCGAATTTTTTCAGAACGCTCTGCAATTGCGCACCGCGATAGGCGACCGAGTTCTCAAACCCTTCCAGACGCAACCTGACCACAGACCCCGCCCCATAATCGACCCCCGGCGTCATCGCTGCCCCCGAAACCTCGTAGGGCGAGCCCAATGCTGCGGCCATCGCTGCCACTCCGTCGCTCAATGACAGCCCATGCAAGGATACAACGCCCGTTGCATCGTGCTTTGGCAAAAGCTTGAAGCTCACTTCGCTAAGCACACCCAAGGTGCCATAAGACCCAGACAAAAGCTTAACCAGATCATAGCCCGTCACGTTCTTCATGACACGACCACCGTTCTTCAACGCAACGCCACGACCATCGACGAAACGCACGCCAATCAGCGAGTCCCGGCAGGCGCCCGCCCGCAACCTGCGCGGACCCGAGACGTTTGCCGCCACCACGCCACCGATCGTCGGCGTGCCATCCGTACCAAGCATGGGGCGATGATCCATCGGCTCGAACGGCAGCATCTGCCCTTCTTGCTTCAACGCGTCTTCAATTTCGGACAGTGGCGTGCCCGCGCCCGCAACAATTGTCAGCGCGCCCGGCTCATACAGCGAGATGCCTGATACGCGCGCAACAGACAGCGGATCGCCGGCGGCTGGCGCCATTCCGCGCGTGTTGCCCCCCCTGATCGAAAGTGGGCCAACCGCGTCGCGGACGGCCTCAGACAATTCAAGTTCTGTTGTCGGCTCAATCACGAGGCCCGTCCTTCTTCTTGGTGGAAATACTTTTGGGGTATTGGGGGCAAATAGCCCCCAAACCTTATCTTATGCAGCTGCCTCTACTTGCACGCGCCGGCTCTCGCTGCTGGCCAATGGGAACACTTTCGCCGGATTAAGAAGCCACGCGGGATCAAAGACGTCCTTCACCCGCATCTGCACCTCAAGATCCTCTGGCGCAAACTGCACATTCATCAGATCGCGTTTTTCGATTCCGACACCATGTTCGCCCGTTAGGCAACCGCCGACTTCGACGCACAGCTTCAGAATCTCAGCGCCCATTTCTTCGCAGATTTCAAGATCACCCGGTTTATTGGCGTCAAACAGGATCAGCGGATGCATATTGCCATCGCCTGCGTGGAACACGTTGCCCACTTCCAGGCCGAACTCTTTCGACAACTCACCGATGCGCCGCAGCACATGGGGCAGCGACGAAACGGGGATTGTCCCGTCAAGGCACATGTAATCGTTGATCTGACCCATCGCGCCAAAAGCCGATTTTCGGCCCAGCCATATTCGACCCGCTTCGGCCGCGTCTTTGGCTTCGCGCAATTCAACCGGATCGTGCTTGGCCGCGATCTGTTTGATCAACCCTAGCTGTTCGTCAATCTCGGACGGAGAGCCTTCCACTTCGACAATCAACAGCGCTTCGCAATCGGGATATCCTGCCTTCGCGTGACGCTCAACCACCTCAAGAACTTTGCGGTCCATGTATTCTATCGCTACCGGCAGGACCCCTGCCTTGATGATATCGCTGACACAAGCTCCTGCAATCTCGGCACTTTTATAGCCGATCAGCACCGGACGCGCGCCTTCGGGTTTTGGCAAGATCCGCAATGTCGCTTCGGTCACAACACCAAGCTGTCCCTCGGACCCGCATATCAGACCAAGCCAATCATAACCGCCTGCATCCATATGCGCGCCGCCAATATCAACGATCGTGCCGTCCATCATCACCATCTTGACCCCAAGAAGGTTGTTCGTCGTCACACCGTATTTTAGACAATGCGCCCCGCCTGAATTCATCGCGATATTGCCCGCAATTGCACAGGCAAGCTGAGACGAAGGGTCTGGCGCGTAAAAGAAGCCATCGCTTTCAACGGCGCCGGTCACGCTTAGGTTCGTGCGCCCGGTCTGTACCTTAATGAAGCGGTTGTCGTAGTCGGTCTCGATCACGCCATTCAACCGCGCCACACCCAAAATCACCGAATCTGCCGTCGGCAAGGCCCCGCCCGCCAGCGAGGTTCCCGAGCCGCGCGGCACAACTGGAACGCCTTCCTGATGACAAATTTTCAAGACGGCCGAGACCTCCTCGGTCGAAGCCGGAAGGACCGCACAAAGCGGAGGGCACTTGTATGCCGTCAAGGCGTCGCATTCATAGACACGCGTTTGGATCTCGTCATCAATGACAGCGTCATGTGGCAAGACGTCCCGAAGGCGCGCGACAAGTTTGGATTTAAGCCCCAAGACACGCGGATCTGGCTTTGGCATTTCCATAGAAATCCTCCCTTCGGATCAATTGGTAAATTTTTATAACCAATTTTCCAAACTATGCAAGCAATTGTGATTGGCGCCGTTCCTCGCCGGCCTTCACTATAGGGAAATGAAAGCAATAATCACAAATTCTCTTCCTTTTGTTTTTGCGTCAATTCTCTTCGCTGGACCCGTGCCTGCTGACGATGCGAAAATCGAGGACGCCCTGGCGCGGGACAGCGGGTCAGATTGGACGTTTTCAGTCACTCTGCGTCACGCAGACACGGGCTGGGACGACTACGCCGACGGATGGCGCGTCGTGACCCAAGACGGCACAGTGCTCGGCACGCGCACGCTGTTTCATCCGCACGTGGACGAGCAACCCTTCACGCGCTCGCTGTCAGGAGTGGAAATCCCGGAGGCAACCGCACGCGTCTTTATCGAGGCCCGCACCAACGCCGATGGATGGGGCGAGGCGCAGCTGGCTGTCGACCTGCCGGAATAACGCTCAGATACAGCGTCCACCATCCACTTCCATACAGACACCCGTGACCATGCTGGCTTCGTCCGAGCAGAGGTAACACGCTGCATTTCCCATATCTTCTGGCGTAGAAAACCGCCCCATAGGAATGGTCGCCAAAAACTTCGCGCGGACCTCTGGCGTGTCCTCACCCATGAACATCTTCAAAAGCGGCGTCTCGCCTGCGACGGGGTTGATCGCGTTCACGCGGACACCGTGCGGTGCCAATTCGACCGCCATGCCTTTTGTCGCGGTCGTCATCCACCCCTTCGAGGCGTTGTACCAGGACAGACGCGGGCGCGGGCTTACGGCAGCGGTAGAGGCGACATTCAAAATTGCCCCCGCACCTTGGGCTTTCAACAGAGGCACGATGTGGCGCGCGGTCAGGTAGACCGATTTTGCGTTCACTGCGAAAACACGGTCGAAATCTTCTTCGCTGATGTCTTCCATCGCTGCGGGCATGTGGGTGATGCCGGCGTTGTTCACCAGAATATCAATCCGCCCAAAACGCTCCAACGCAAAGGCCGTCATCGCGGCCACATCTGCGTTGACGGCGACATTCACCTGCACCGCGGCTGCAGCGTCACCGAGTTCCGAGGCCAATGCCTCAGCACCGGAACGGTTCATATCAGCGATGACCACCCGCGCGCCTTCCGCGACAAACTTGCGCACAATGCCGTTTCCGAACCCAGACGCGCCGCCTGTCACAATTGCGCATTTATCCTTCAATCGCATGTCATTCCCCTACCCATGAAACGCCGCCACAGTTTTCAGGACCGAAAACCCATACAGCGCCTCAAACCCTTTTTCGCGCCCATGCCCCGAAAGCCCAGACCCGCCGAACGGCAACTCGACACCGCCGCCAGCCCCGTAGTTGTTCAGAAAAACCTGACCCGCACGAAGCTTTTTCGCCATGCGCATCTGACGCCCGCCATCGCGTGTCCAAACCGACGCGACAAGCCCATAGTCCGTGCCATTGGCAATAGTGACGGCCTCGTCCTCGTCCGAAAAGGGGATGACGACCTGCACGGGTCCGAAAATCTCATCGCGCGCCAAAACATGATCAGCAGGCACGTTGGCAAAAAGCACAGGTGCCACATATGCCCCACCGTCCGGCGCATTATCTGCGATCCGCCCCGTCGCGGCCCTGTACAAGTCAGCGCCTTGTGCAATGTAACTTTCGACAATGTCCTTTTGACGCCTGGACACCAAAGGCCCCACATCCAGATCGTCCATAGCAGGTCCCGCTACCAAAGCCGCATAGCGCGCCGCCATTTTTTCGACGACCTCGGTGTAGCGGGAGCGGTGCACCAAAATCCGCGAGGATGCCGAACAGGTCTGACCGGCGTTTTGAATACCTGCATTCACCAAAAATGGCAGCGCCGCTTCCAGATCCGCATCTTCAAAGACTACCTGCGGCGACTTACCGCCAAGCTCAAGCGTGACCGGAACCAGGTTTTGCGCGGCCGACGTCTGTACCAACCGGCCAACCCCGACCGAACCAGTGAACGACAGGTGGCGCACGCCGGGATGGGCCGTTAACGCCGCACCCGCTTCGACACCAAGGCCTGGCACAACGTTCAGCGCGCCGTCCGGAAGACCAGCGCGACGCGCCAGTTCCGCGAAAGCAAGCGCGGTCAGGCAGGCTTCTTCTGCCGGCTTCAGAACGGCCGCATTTCCCGTCGCCAGGGCCGCGCCCACAGACCGTCCTATGATTTGCATCGGGTAATTCCACGGCACGATATGGCCCGTCACGCCGTGCGGTTCACGCAAGGTATAGACCGTGTAGCCGTCGAGATAAGGGATTGTTGCGCCGTGCAATTTGTCTGCAGCACCGGCGTAGAACTCCATATACCGCGCCAGCGCGAGAACATCTGCGCGTGCCTGCTTCAGCGGCTTGCCGACGTCCAAGGCTTCAAGTTCCGCAAGGTGTTCGGTGTTTTCAAGGACCAGCTGCCCTATCCGGGCCAGCACCCGCCCGCGCTCGGCGGCCGTCGATCTGCCCCAATCTCCTGCCAAAGCGGCCTCGGCACTTGCAACTGCGAGCGCGATATCGTCCACTCCCGCACGCGCGATATCGCAAAGAACGGTCCCATCTGACGGGTTAACAAGGTTTAGAGTTTCGCCTCCGACAGGCGACTGCCATGTCCCGGAGATCAGACACTTCGTAGGATCAAGATCAAGCGGCCTAAGACTCATGTGCATCCCCAAACATCAGCGGTGTTAAGTGTGTTTAGCGGCTTGGTCGCCGGCAGAGAAGCGGCAATTGTTCGCCAACGACTATGGTGAACGCAGCGCGGTACCGCCGTTCATCTTCGTTAACATGAGAGGGTGTTGGTAGCGCAGGAGGCTCCTAACATAACGTCTCAGCCCATCGCAAGTTATTGCAATAAAATAATTATAATCAATACTTTATATTAAACCATATGTCGCAAGACATTACAATTAGTCGCCACAAATCGCATGCTGGATGATGGGACAATTCTGACCTCTACCGCGTCAGTTCTCAGTGACATTCAACACTGATTTTTTCCCAATAATACAGAACCCGTTTCTGAAGGGATCGAGACGCAAGGCGGCTGGTGGATAATCCGCGCCTTCAAATATGTCATCGATCACAGCGATCAGTCTGATCATCGCCTAGTTGTTCAGGATGTTCTTCGTGCCCTGCATCCGTCTCAGCGAATTTGCAATGGGTTCGCGCCAGCGTGGGCCAACTTCCATTGCGTTGACGTCGGCACTGCACAGATCGTCGGGCCGGTCCTCAGCCATCGCCTCAATTAGAAACGCCGCCTGCTCACGGTCCTTCGACGCCTTCAAGCTGCCCGCACCATCGCGCCATCGGTCGACGTCATGCCTCCGGCCTCTCGAAACCAACGACTGCCAACAGGGGCAGACGCTCCAGCCTGAACTGCGGCCTCTTCGCTGGAAATACCCTGCTCAATCAATCGCCAGAACAAAAACTGCTGCGCT
>Ga0075467_10001389_pt1 | contig 20025 bp, 18 predicted proteins | sample DEB08_DNA_9_FD_75067 | JGI IMG/M metagenome (GOLD analysis project Ga0075467, IMG submission 75067) | Aqueous microbial communities from the Delaware River and Bay under freshwater to marine salinity gradient to study organic matter... | ecosystem: Environmental > Aquatic > Marine > Coastal ... | reverse complement strand
TCACTGCGATCGTCGACCATCGCGGCCAAATAGTCCGGCAGATAGAACAATTTAGTGCTGGTGAGCTCAGCGGCAATATCGCACCGCGAAGCGGACAGACAATATTTTCAAAGACTGGCTCATGGCCAGTGGTGATCATGGCGCTGCTAATTTGTGGCGGTTTAATAATAACAAGACATTGGGGAACCGAACATGAACTTTAAAGCACTCATCACAGCTATCACATTCAGCTTAGCTGCCAGCGCTGCCGCAGCATTGGATGTTGGCGATCAGGCACCAGACTTTTTACTCGAAGCCACCGATGGCCAGTCGTACAGCGTCAGCCAATTTAAGGGTAAAGAAGCCGTAGTGATTGCCTGGTATCCCAAAGCCTTTACCGGCGGCTGCACTATTGAGTGTAAATCTCTGGCAGACAATGGCCACCTGCTGAAAAATCTAAAGGTCGCCTACTTTATGGCCAGCGTCGATCCCATCGAAAAGAATATCGAGTTTGCCGAATCCACAAAAGCGGACTTCCCGCTGTTGAGCGATCCAAGCAAGAAAGCGGCCAAAGCCTACGACGTGCTCGCGGTCTATGGTCTGCCTAAGCGTCATACTTTTTATATAGGCACAGACGGCAAGATTCTATTTATTGATAAGAATATTCGCCCTGCTACATCGGCTGAAGATATGGCAGCGAAGTTGAAAGAATTAGGTGTTCCAGAGAGAGCTTAACGTCTGCCGCTTAAAGAGCGTTTTATAAGCACTGGGCGGCACCAGTTTTGTCGCCAGCGCTGCCGCTTCTCTTCGCCAGACTGTGAACTGAAATTCAATTTCACTGGTGCTGTTACGACTGATTGATCGTTAAACTGGTTGGCGTTTAGTGCGCCGTAAAGTTCGCCATCTACCTCTGCTGCAACAAAGACCACCTGCTCGCAAATAGAGCACTCGTGGAAAATAGCGGAATTAGAGCCATGCTGTATTTGCCTATGCGATTCACTGCTGTGAATTGTTGCCTCAAAGCCAGTATCAGGTCGCGATACATAGGCCGCTGACTTACTACTGCAATACTCACATTGGCAAGCCCTGGGCACCAAGGTCTGACCAGAGATATACCAGAAAATCTCAATATTGTTGCAGTCGCAGCCTCCATGGATCCTCATATTAACTCCTTTAAAACCCTAAACTATTACAATAGGACTATAGCTGCTGAAGGGGATCGGACTAGTTACGTAGCTCTATAAACATTTGACCTATGGCCAACTTTGACTACCTGAACAACAAGTTCTGCGTCTTGGATTGCGTAGATTATTCGGTATAGCCCAACCCTGACCCTATACCTCTCCTGAGCAGAGAGTTTGGTGCACCCAGGCCCTCTCGGATCATCAGCGAGCTCATCAACTCTGTGTAAAATCCGCGTCACATCAGGATTGGCGATTTTACGTAAATCTTTGGCAACAGATTTCTTAAACGTTACCTTATATTTTGCCATGCTTCTTCAAATCTTTTAGCAGAGATTCATAAGACATTTCAGGCTCCCTAACGCGCGCGTCAAAGGCTGACAAATCTTCCTGGTCCTCCGCCAACTGCATACGCAACGCTTCATCAACGATTTCAGATACCGACAAATGTGAAGATGCCGCCTTTATGCGGACCGCCTGATGGATCGCAGGGTCGAAATAGACTGTGGATCTTTTAGATAAAGTGCTCATATTACTTCTCCTTAATTACAGAGCACAATAGCGCTACAACACTATAACGTCAAGACGTCCGATTTGTCCCCCGAGTCTTTATACTAAAAACTTGATCCCGGCTGGGACAAAAATTCAATCTCTGCTGCTGTTGAATCTCGCCCTAGGATCTCGTTTCGATGAGGGTAGCGGCCAAATCGATCAATAATCGCCTTGTGGCGCAATTCAAATTTTAGATTCCCCTCATTGCCATAAGCCTCATAGAGTAAAACCGCCTTTTCATGTATTGCCGCCGACTCGCTGTGCATAAACGGCATATAGAAAAAGCTTCTCATGGCCTCAGGCACGGCTTTATCCGCACCTGAACGAATAGCTTCTTGGGCCAGCGCCAAGGCCAGTGAATCGGTTACAAATGAGAGAGGCGAATCGCGGTAAATATTCCGCGAGAATTGATCCAGCACTATGATCTCAGCCAAGCGGCCTTCCGCTGTATCCCGCCACTGATAGAGTTCACAGCGAGATGCCTGCCCATGGACTTCTGAAAATCGGATAGCGATAAGCTCATCAAACTGAACATCTTTTTTCCACCACTGGGCTTGGCTAATTTCTTCAAACCAAAACTTGATGATTTCTTTATACATAATTTATCTCTCATCGGTTTATCACTCAAAGTTGCCACTACAGATTAAGATGAATCCTAGACGAGAAAAAGTAATGGTTCTGACTGCTCAAAACTACCTGCTGCTAGAAAGTCCCAAACCTATCTATATAGGCCCCTGTTACCTTATAATTCCGGCCTCTTTTTAAATCAATAAGCAGTGATTCTTCATGACCATGGAACATCCCTATCTCCCCGCTGAATTAGAGCGTGCCGCGCAGCAGTACTGGACCGAAAACAAGACCTTTGAGGTCACTGAAGATCCTGAGCGCGAGAAGTTTTACTGCCTTGCTATGTTCCCCTACCCCAGCGGTAAGCTGCATATGGGCCACGTGCGCAATTACACGATTACCGATGTGATCGCGCGCTACCAGCGTATGCAGGGCAAAAATGTGCTGCACCCGATGGGTTGGGATGCCTTTGGTTTACCTGCTGAAAATGCGGCGATTCAGAATAAAACCGCGCCAGCGAAGTGGACCCATGAGAATATCGCCTATATGAAGGCTCAGCTGCAGTCGTTGGGCTTTGGTATTGACTGGTCGCGAGAGCTGGCCACCTGCGACCCGGACTACTACAAATGGGAGCAGTGGTTTTTTACCAAGCTGTATGAAAAAGGCATGGTCTACAAAAAGACCAGCGCGGTGAACTGGTGCCCCAATGATGCCACAGTGCTGGCTAATGAGCAGGTTGTCGATGGTTGCTGCTGGCGCTGTGACAGCCCCGTCGAGCGCAAGGAGATTCCGCAATGGTTTATTCGGATTACTGACTATGCTGAACAGCTGCTCAATGATCTTGATGAGCTAGAACATTGGCCCGAGCAGGTTAAGACCATGCAGCGCAATTGGATCGGCAAGAGTCGTGGTGTCACCATGACCTTTGATCTGTCTGCCGCCATTGCCGGTCACCCTAGCTTCGACGTTTACACCACGCGACCCGACACCCTGATGGGTGTGACCTATCTGACGCTGGCGACGCAACATCCGATTGCGCTGGCGATTGCCGAAAACAACCCTGAACTAGCGGCCTTTATTGATCAGTGCAAAACCCAGCAGGTCTCGGAAGCGGAAATGGCGACCATGGAAAAACGTGGGATGGATACGGGTATCACGGCTATCCACCCGCTAACTGGCGAATCTGTGCCGGTGTGGGTCGGCAACTATGTGTTGATGGATTACGGTTCCGGCGCGGTGATGGCGGTGCCGGCCCACGATCAGCGCGATTTCGAGTTCGCCAAAAAATACCAGCTGCCAATCCAACAGGTGATTGCCGCCACCGGCGATGAGCCTTGCGATATCCACAGTGAAGCCTTTACGGTCAAAGGCACCTTGGTTAATTCTGGCGTCTATGACGGTCTCGACTTTAATGCCGCCTTTGATGCTATCGCCGCTGCGCTTGAAGCCTGCGATCACGGCACCATAACCACTAACTATCGCCTGCGTGATTGGGGCGTTAGCCGTCAGCGTTATTGGGGTGCACCGATCCCAATGTTTAATCTGGCCGATGGCGGCGAGATTCCCGTGCCTCTCGATAGATTGCCGATGTTGCTGCCCACTGAGGTGGAGATGGATGGTATTCAATCGCCCATTAAAGCTGATCTGGAATGGAAAAAAGATACTCTCCATGGCCAAGCAGTCGAACGCGAGACGGATACCTTCGATACGTTTATGGAGTCGTCTTGGTACTACGCAAGGTTTACCTGTGCCGACCTCGACAGTGCCATGCTCGACCCTGCGCGAGCCGATTACTGGCTGCCAGTGGATCAATATGTTGGTGGCATAGAGCACGCCATCTTGCACCTGCTCTATGCGCGCTTCTACCACAAGCTGTTGCGTGATGAAGGCTTGGTCAGCAGTAATGAACCGTTTAAGAGTTTGCTCTGTCAGGGCATGGTGTTGGCAGAATCGTTTTACAAAGACAACAGCGGCCGCAAGCAATGGCTATCGCCCAACCAAGTGAGCGTTGAGCGCGATGCCAAGGGCCGGACCATCAAGGCGATCGAGATCGCGACTGGCGTGGAAGTGCTCAGCGGCGGCATCACCAAGATGTCGAAATCAAAGAACAATGGGGTTGATCCGCAAACCGCTATCGACAAGCACGGCGCTGATACGGTGCGCCTGTTTACCATGTTTGCCGCACCCCCAGAACAGACTCTGGAGTGGAGCGACGATGGCGTGTCCGGTGCCCACCGCTTTTTACGCAAACTCTGGACTATGGTGCACAATCATTTAGAACAGGGGCCCGTTGCGCCTCTAAACCCACAGTCTCTCACTGATGGACAAAAAGATCTGCGCCGCAAGACCCATGAAACCATCAATAAGGTCAATGACGACTATGGTCGCCGCAATACCTTTAACACCGCGATTGCCGCGGTGATGGAGCTGTTAAATGAGGTCGCTAAACTGAGTGATAATGAAGCGCAAAGCATTGCCGTGCGTGATGAAGCGCTGAGCAGTGCGGTGTTATTGCTGGCGCCCATCGCGCCGCACATCTGTCATGCTCTCTGGCAGGCACTGGGTAATACTCAGGCGGTGGCCGATGCTGCCTGGCCGAAGCTTGACGAGTCGGCGCTGGTGCGCAGTTCTATTGAGCTGGTCGTGCAGGTGAATGGTAAGGTACGCGGCAAGATTGAAGTGGCGGCAGATGCCTCCAAGCAAACTATTGAGCAGCTGGCGCTGGCGGATAGCAATGTACAGCGCTTTATTGAGGATGTGACAATCCGAAAAATGATTGTTGTTCCGGGAAGACTGGTTAATATAGTAGCCAATTAACGGGTAACTAATAGAGTGCGGCACGAACGGTGACTATGATGCGAAATATTCTGTTAGCGACAATGATTACCATGCTCTGCGGCTGCGGCTGGCAGCTGCGTGATGCTCAGGTGGTACCGCAAAGTATTGGCAGCCTGCATATTGCCACACAATTATCTGACCGAGACCTTCTCAGTGAGTTAAGTCGTGCACTGGATGTCTATGGTGTCGAGATTGTCGCCTCAGCGGCGGCGGCCGATTACGCCGTGGTGATTGTCGATTTCCGTCAAAACCGACGCATCGGAACGTTAAATGCCAGCGCTCGGGTCGCCGAATATCAACTCAATGAAGATGTCGACTTTTTAATTACCAACGCCAGCGGCAGACCGCTGACGGCCCTGCTGACGGCCTCAGTGGAACGCAGCTACGAGATCGAGGAACGCGATATACTCTCCTCAGAAAACGAAGAGCAGCTTGTCAAGCGAGAGATGCGCGAAGAGATCGTGCGCCAAATACTCAACCGCCTCAAAGTGCTGCCATCACAGTCCGCCTCCGTAATGACGCTCCCGGCAGACCAGCAATAAGCGATGAAAATACGCGCCGAACAGCTAGCGGATCAGGTTAAGAAACAACTGTTGCCATGTTATGTCATCAGTGGTGATGAACCGCTGCTGTCTCAGGAAGCGGCAGATACCATCCGCGGCGCTGCCCGTGCTCAGGCATTTTTGGAGCGCGAAGTATTTCACGCTGAAGGTAACTTCGATTGGAATCAGATACTCAACGAATCCAACGCACTGTCACTGTTCTCTGACAAAAAAATTCTCGAGATTCGAATCCCTAACGGCAAGCCCGGCGACAAGGGTTCAGCGGCACTCAGCGAGCTCTGCGCCAACCCCAATCCAGATAACCTAGTGCTGATCATTCTACCGAAACTTGATCGCGGTGCACAAAACAGCAAATGGATGAAAACGCTTGAAAGTGCAGGAGCACATATTCAAGTGTGGCCAGTGGATGCCAAGCAGATGCCGCGCTGGATTCAGCAACGTCTGCGCAGTGCCAATATCAATGCCAATCAAGAAGCGGTTCAAATTCTTGCCGACCGAGTTGAGGGCAACCTGCTAGCTGCTGTTCAAGAGATCGAGAAACTTAAACTGCTGGCGACCGACGGCACAGTCGATGGCAACACCATGTCATCGGTGGTGGCCGACAGTGCACGCTACAATTTGTTTGAGTTTGTCGACAAGATTTTGATTGGCGATGCACAGTCTGCGGCGCGATCTCTGCGCGGCCTGCAAAATGAGGGCACCGATGCAGTCCCATTGCTCTGGGCGATTACCCGAGAGCTGCGCATTTTGGTCAAAGCCAGTGAGCTGGTTGCTGGCGGCGAACACAGTGACTGGGCACTAAAAAACTCAGGCGTCTGGGAAAAGCGCATACCGCTGTTTCGCGGCGCGCTGCAGCGTTTACGGCCGGCTCACCTGCGTATGCTCCTGCGCCAGGCAGGCGCCATTGATCGCGGCATTAAGGGCATGCGCAGCGCTGACGTGTGGGACGAGATGGCGACACTGGTACTTTCGTTTGCTGGCAGTCTGACATTGCAACCTGGCAACATTAAACTTTTATTACGTCATTAACACTCTCGCTCCACCCCCCACTTCCGCCGATTTTTTCCTCGTAAAGGGTAACGCTAAAACTATTTTCTATTTTTATTTAGAGACATAATATTTTACGTTTATATTTTTTTGATCAAGTTATTGTGCAGTTAAAATGGTGTGAGATAAATCAATCGCTATAATCAAAACCCAGCTGTGGCCATTAAGTAGAAAATCAATTAAATATTTCTGTAATGTATTTCGATATTTTTGAAGGACGCTATAGGCTAATCTAAGGACTAAATTGAACAAGGACTGTTTGATGAAAAATCGCGATGAGCGCTGCGACATAAAATTAAAAACTGAAATTATCGGCAACAGCGATGTAATTATAAAGCTGCTCAAAGATATCACAAAAATTGCTCGGGCTGAGGCGCCAGTTCTTATCTCTGGCGAGAGCGGTACGGGAAAAGAGCTGATCGCCAAAGCTATCCATGAAAACAACCCGCGCCGCGCCAACCACCCTTTCGTCGTTCTCAACTGCGGTGCAATTCCATCCGAGCTGCTCGAATCCGAACTGTTTGGACACGTGAAGGGGGCTTTTACTGGCGCCGAAAAATGCGCTATTGGCCGTATCGCTGCTGCAGATGGTGGCACCCTTTTTCTCGATGAAATTGCCGACTTACCGATGAGTCAACAGGGGAAGTTGCTACGCTTTTTACAAGAGGGCAGCATCGATCCGGTCGGCGCGTCGAAAGTAAAAAAAGTTAATGTGCGAGTCATTGCAGCATCTCATGTCAAGCTTGAGACCGCCGTGAGTAACAATGAATTCCGCGAGGATTTATTTTTTCGTCTCAATGTTTTAAACCTGCACTCACCCCGATTAGCAGAGCGGCAAGGAGATATCGAGACGCTCGCCTATCACTATCTCAACGCGTTCCTCTCCACCACAGTCACCCCCGCTCGGAACTTTTCAAACGATGCACTTATCGCATTAAGCTGTCACAGCTGGCCTGGCAATGTCAGAGAGCTGATGAACCGAATACAGAAAGCACTGGTCATGTGCGAGGGGAAACTATTAGAGCCTGACGATTTAGGTTTATGCATACCCGACCGATACGCCAACGCCGAGGTAATTGACCTCGAGTCTGCGCGCCAAGCGGCAGAGAAAAAAGCGCTTAAGAGCGCTCTCGAGCATGCTGGCAATAACATTTCCCAAGCAGCGCGAGCGCTCTCTGTTTCGCGAATGACACTCTATAGGCTATTGGACAAACATAAACTCAGAATATAATTTTGATTATTATCAATTTTATTCCAAAGACTTTGTAAAAAATAATTTATTATTTTAATTTTAATTTCTAGCTAAAAATGTTGCATTCATAGAAGACAGTGTCTCCATTTTGTTACGCCTATTGAACGGCTTAACTCGACAAACTGTATCGCAAAAGAGACACCACTCCCCCGATATCTTTTCGCCAATTTTCTGATTTATTATTTTAGTTTTTAAATATCAATAGCTTAATAGATATGGCATGGCATTTGCTATGCAAGGAGCAGTGTAGCCGCCGAACGGAATATTATTACGCTAATGTTCCGAGTGATTTCAAGTCGACAGGGAAAGCATTAAATGACTAATAAATCGAAGAGTAACAAATTTCACGACTTAAATCTGATCATTGCATTACTTGCCGGCACAGCACTGGCATGTCTAGCCAATAGCGCTGCCGCCGAAGATGATCTTGGTCATTTGGAAACGGTTTCTCAGAGCACTATAGCCACGAGCGCACTCTCGGGGCTGTCCGGCGTTAGCACCATTAATATTAGCGCCGGAGATGGCAATATTCAGCAAAACTCGGCGGCTATTGCTGTCGCAGAGAATGGTGGGCTCAGCGCGGCCACGATCAACCCCTCACAAAATAATCAGCTCAACAATGCATATCAGAGCCACGCACAGGAGTTTGTCACAAGCCATGACTTGACGGCGGAGATTTTGTCCGACGCATTCGCAGCGGGGTTGGGCATGATGATGGTGAATCAGTCCAGCGGCAGTGGTAACAGCCAACTCAATGGTGTCGCTATAGCAATCGGCGCGCCAGGCTCAGTTGCCGCAGTGGAGCTCGACGACAGACAACTGGCCGCTCAGGCTTCAATGGCTGGCAACAATTTGGCGGAGCGGTTAGAGGGCAGCGGCGAATCGCTGAGTATGGAAGCCTACCTCGCCGAGGATTCTTTCCATGATGCCCGCGGTATCGTGCAAATTAATCAGGTTGTTGGCAATGGCAATCGCACCATTAATGCCTTGTCAATGACCTTACAGGTTCAGTCGCAGTAATTCACTGTGACCGAAATGGAGGTGCAGTCTCTCTGCACATCAGTAGCAACACAACCTTATCAGGAGATATATCTTATGAAGACGAAATTATTACCACTGACCCTAGCGATAAGCTCTTTTTTTGGGCTGTCCATGGCAGCCTATGCAAATGAAGAGTCTAGCGCCGAAGGCAAAAGACATGGTCCGGATTCCAATGTTGAGATCAACAAAGAGATCAATGTTTATGAGGACCATTATTTGACCAGCGACATCCAGGCATTGGGTCTAATCCTGATTGACTCAAAGTCGACAGCGGTCTCTGAAGTGAACCAGAAGAGTGCTGGCAATCAGGTCCACAACGGCAGTGAAACCACCAATACTGCCAGTGCCGGCGACGATGTGCTAAACGGTGCCACGGGTAATATTGGCCTTAATGTCGCGGCAGGTGATAACAATGTTCAGCAAAACTCTGCGGCACTGGCGGTCTCACAATCCCAAGGCACTGAAATCAATTTTGATTTTGACTTCAGTACTGGCGAGAGCGTGAGCAACAGCAATGTGCTTGATCACACATCTAGCGAGAACGCAGCACATAGCCATTCAAGTTCTGCCAGCCACAGCAGCAATCACACCAAGAGTGGCTCTGCTGATTACACTAAGACCAGCGACAGCACAAAGAGTTGGGCGGTTGAAGGCGGTGCATTTGAAAAGCATATTGATGTTAATGGCGGTGGCGAGCTGAGCATTTTACAGAGCGAGCAAAACAGTCAAACAGATGATGGTGCTGGCAACACCTCTGACACCACGATAACTGCGACACAGATTGCTGGAGACATTAATGTCGATGCCAATGCATCAGGCTACTACAAAAAAGGTAGCGCCGCAGGCACTAAAAACAGCAATGGTCAATTGGTGAAAAATGCCACCTGGTCGAGCAGCAAAGAGTCCAGCAAAGACTACTCCAAGTCTGCAAGTTACAGCCACGACTCATCCACCAGCAGCCATCACGATGACGCTTACGATCGTTCTTACAGCATGACAGCCAGTGTCGATGCCACGCTGGTATTTGGTGGCGCTGCGGATGCTGAGACATTCTCTAATCAGGCTGCAATTCACAATAGCACCTATAGCTATGGAACGACTAATGACGCCAGTCTAGGGGGCAATGCGGGTCTCGATGCAGCCGGTAATATTGGCGTTAATATCGCAGCCGGTGACAGCAATGTTCAGGCGAATCAGTTAGCGTTGGCCTCTGCTAGCGGCGCACTGGCGACTGCCACGGCGTCTTCGAACCAGGCTGCCTATGGTAACTCGACCAGCAATCAGCCTGTCCGCGACACAATTGAAAATACGATTGACGTTAGCCTTAGCGGCCAGGCCTCAGGAACCTACAGCGGCACATCCGATCAGGTTGGCGATGTCTATCTGGACACCTGGGATTCATCACCTACTCACCCTGGCGGCAGCAACACCGGCCATATCGATGTCGATTCTCAGGTGCAGGGTGCGCAGGACCCCAATGGTGACGGCGGTGCGTTCCTGTTCTCCGAAGCCGGCGATGTGGCACTCGACAATATCAGCTTGGGCGGGCAGATCACCTATACACAGACGATCTACAAAGCGCACAGCAACAGCGCTTCTGTCGGTAATAATGTATTGGCGGGCGCCTCTGGCAATATTGGTCTCAATGTAGCAGCAGGCACTAACAACTTGCAGGGCAATGCGCTTGCAATCGCGCAGGTGAGTGTTCCGGTAACACCTCCTGGTGGTGGTGGCGGCGAGCTCTAAATAAGCGCCTGCACTTCCAGTTGTACTTCGATTTGTAGTTCTAGTTGTACTTCGAGATAGGCGCTGTTTACTGGAGTAAGCAGCGCCTTTTTGACATCAGTTTAACGGACATAATAGCCATGCTGAAATTTAGCCATATCATTAATAGTCCCCCTTGGGCGGCCTCTGCGTTGCTTCTAGTATTGCAGCTAGTGCAGCCGAGCCCTGTATTATCTGCCGAGCTGCAGTTCTATCATCTCGCCGGCCTCGGCCAGTTTAGCAAACCAGTTATCAGCGTCAGAGAAGCGCGCTTTAAAAATCTGGTCGAGCAAAAATACGACTTTAGTTGCGGCGCAGCCGCCGTCACAACGCTATTAAAATACGCTTATAACATGGACATTTCTGAGCTAGATGTGATCCAGGGAATGCTCCAGGTTAGCGATCCTGAGGTTGTCGCCGAAAAGGGCTTTTCATTGCTCGATATCCGCAAGTACGTGCAGCTGCACGATCTGCGTGGCCGCGGTTACAACGTAGAGCCGGAAGCGCTGGATAGCATCCGTATTCCAACCATCACTCTGCTCAATATTAAAGGCTACCAACACTTTGTTGTGCTCAAGCGCACCATTGGTGACAACGTCTATGTCGCCGACCCCGCTCTCGGCAATCGGGTGATTCCACGAAACCAATTTCTGCAAAGCTGGAACGGTGTTGTTTTTGCAATTATAGGCAAAGGCTTTGATAAGCAGACTGTGCTCAGCCACTCGCAACCGCCGCTGACGGCACGTGCGCTGTTAGAGAGCTTTAGCCCCATCAGCAACAGTGAATTACTCGACTTCGGCTTTTCCCACGCTGATTTATTTTAACGTCATCGCTATCACTATGAGCTGATTAACATCGGCGTGATAGATGACCAAACTCAAGAGGCCACCACCATGGACCGATCAAACTACGACGCAATGAACAGAAAACTGGCCGCAACTAAAAAACCGCCTAGGACATCTCTGGCAATTTCGATGCTTGCCATGCTGGCTGTCGTGCTCTCATCAACGGCCTCGGCTGGGGCAAAATTTACCGAAGTCTCTGAGCAGCAGCTGTCAGAAATTCGCGGCAAATTTATCGCCCGCGATCATGTTCGCTACTTCAAACTGGAGATGACAACACACTGGACTGATCACAAAACATTCGACCACCGCGCTGGATTAAGCGTGACTGTGGATATTAGAGACCGAGACAGACCGAGGGCGTCAGTGACAATTGACGGCACTCTTGGAGACCGAGACGATAACAGCGCGGCCATCGAAAACCCCATTCCCGCGAGTGACAATATTCATGGTGTTGCCCAGACGATTCAGGTGGAGGGCAGCGGCAATCAAATTGTTAACAGTATCGCGATTGATGCACTGGAATTGCCATCCGATCAAAGCGCCGCAGCCAATCAAAGCGCCGCAGCCAATCAGACAACTGCAGCCAATTTAGTCGTCGACTCGCCGCAAACCTATAAAAACGCCGATGACATTACCACTCAGTTCAACCTTGGCGACAACAATCTTGGCTATGCCATTGAGACCGCAGCTAACGACGTGGTAGTGCAAAAGCTCTCACGTAATGTGGCACTCGATGCCGGTCAACTGGTGCAGTCAGTGGCGATTTCGAACAACTTTCAGCACATCGTTAACAATGTGCGAGTACAGGTTGCCTTTGGTAGTTTACAGGCAACCCGCACCTCTGCGCTGGCTATTGCCAGCCAGTCGCTAATCGGCTTGCGCTAAATTTGCAATGACAAACATTTAACTTACACACTGAGGAAGGCAAACCATGTGGGAAAAAATAATACTAACGACTATCGTGGCATTGACTGTGTCCGCCGCTACAGCTAACAGCATTAGTAGCACCGAGGTGGGGCGCAAGAAAGCACCGGACCGCAGTCAAAGTGTGGAAAATGTATTGCTCGAAGAGCACGCACTTTTTGATCAAGTTCTTTCTATAGAACTGGGTTACAGCTATGCCCACTTCGATCGCAGCGAACTGATTTTGCGCGGGTTTCTGGCTCTCGATGCGATTTTTCTCGGCGAACTGAGTGTCGATGAAATCGAAGGAGATATTATCACCACGACCTTGACCACACGCTGGACTGCAACCCCGCGACTGCAGCTTGACCTGCAGGTACCGTATCTCTACAGGGTAACCAAATACCGCTCTCGAGGCCAAGATCTCTCCTCACTGTCGACTTCAGAGGCGGATATAGATATCAATGATCTGGGCGACGCCAGCATCGGAATCAGTTATCGACTATTTCCTGAAACCCTCAATCGCCCAGATATTGTCTGGAACAGCAGAGTAACCGCGCCCACCGGTGACGAGCCTTATGGTATCGATATTATTGAAGTCGACAGCAGCAATACCAACCTCAATGTGCCGATAGCGCTGCCGACTGGCACCGGACTGTGGTCAGCCGCGACAGGGCTGTCACTGGTAAAAACCTCTGATCCAGCAATTTTGTTTGCCAGCCTTAGTTACACGCACTACTTTGCTGAAGATTTTGATGATATTGGCAGCACGCCTGATTTGCTGATGCCGGGAGAAATACAGCTTGGGGATACCTATCAACTCTCGCTGGGCGTGGCCTTCGCCATGAATGAACGTTTGAGTTACAGCTTTTCCTACGCGCAACAGTTCTTCGAAAAAGCCAAGATTAATGGCATTAAGCAGGTCACTACTGATGCCATGACTGGCACCTTTAATCTCGGCGTTACCTATGCGCTGACGGAAAATCTGGCCATGGTGACCAGTCTCGGATTGGGGCTGACCAGCGATACATCAGACTATACTTTCGGCGTCAAATTCCCCTACCGCTTTTGACCACTAACCCAACCAGAAATAGACCACTGCGGTGATCGTCACTGCGGCCATGAGATTTAAAGCGAAACCCTCACGCACCATTTGCTGCACGGTGACTTGCCCAGTGCCAAACACTATCGCATTGGGTGCTGTCGCCACCGGCAACATAAAGGCGCAACTTGCAGACAGAGCCGCAGGCAGCATCAACAACGCAGGATCAAAACCGGCCCCCAGTGACGCAGCGGCAAGAATCGGCATCAATAATGTGGTGGTCGCGGTATTGCTTGTAATCTCGGTTAGGAAGGTGACCGCCAAAGCCACCACGGCAATCAGCAGGATAATTGACAGCCGGGTTACGCCAGAGAGTGATTCTCCTATCGCCTGGCTAATACCGGTCACGGTAAAGGCTTTAGCAATGGCAATACCTCCGGCAAATAACAGCAGGACACCCCAGTGAATGGTTGAGGCAGACTCCCAATCCAGCAGTCTGCCGCCGCGACCGTTGGGCAGAACAAACATCGCCACCACAGACGTCAGCGCCACTGCGGCATAGTTAGCCGTGGGCACCCCCAGCCATGTTGTCCAGCCACCGAAGGGTTCTCGCAAGGTGATCCAGGCCAAGGCGGTGAGTATAAATACAATCATCACGCGCGCTTCTTCGCTACGCCAAGCACCAGACTGAGGGATATTTAACCGCGCAGTCTGACCGAGATGACGAGTAATCCACAGCCCCGCCAACGGTAGCAGCACCACCACAACGGGCAGCCCCCAAAGCATCCACTGACTAAAGCTGGGAATCGACCCTGTGGCTTCGCCATAAATTTTCAGAAAGATGATATTCGGCGGTGAGCCGATAGGGGTGCCCAGACCACCAATGCTGGCGGCATAGGCAATGCCGAGAAATAGGGGTACAGCGAGTTTACGGGCCCCGTCCTCGTCCGCACTGTCGAGCACAGCATAGGCAATCGGCAACAACATTAAGGTTGTGGCCGTGTTGGAAACCCACATACTGAGCATCGCCGAGGCAACCATAAAACCCAACACCAAGCGGCGCTGGTTGTCGCCACCAAACAGATTGACCATATACAGAGCTAGACGTCGGTGAGCACCGCTCTTCTCCATGGCCTTGGATAACATGGCACCGCCCATCAGTAGAATAATCAATGGATCGCCATAGGCCTGCGCCACCTGTTTACCATCGAGTATCCCCAGCAATGGAAAGACGCCCAATGGAATCAGAGAGGTCGCCGGAATGGGGATCGGCTCAAAAATCCACCACAGCGCACAAAGTGTGGTGAGGCCTGCGGTCAGCGCACCCTCACGGGGCCAGCCAGAGCTAAGCATTAGCAAGGTCACCAGAGCAGCAACAATGGGTGCCAACCACAGGGATAGGCTTTTTATCCTGGGCGTCACAGATCGTCCTCCAGAGAGTAGTCGCCGCGTTCATAGGCGAGAATAATATCGCGGGCTATCTCAGCATTGGCATCATTAACCGTAATCGACAGATGTCCAAGTGCTGGCACCTCTCCGAGCCCACCCTGTAGCGCGGCGCCATGCAAAAACACTTGCAATCCATCCTGCTCCATCAGCCCCTTGAGCAGTTGAGCTTCAAAATAGTCGCTGCCACGATAGACCTCAATCATGGGCTTTGCGTCGCCAGGCCATTAGAACCCAGACAGCCAAAATACCGCTTATGTTGGCCAGCATGTCCCAGTGATCGCCATGACGGTAGGAGGTCATTGACTGTGCAACTTCCATACTCAAACCAAAACCCGCTAGCACTAATGCCAGCAGCGCGAGAGAATAGCGGCGCCCATAAGCACTGGCGCAGAGAAAGAACAGCCCGGCATAGACACCGCTATGACCGACTTTATCCTGCAGTTCAAACAGCTGTTCGCCGCCTACCGTCGGTGCAAGCGACAAAAAGACCGTGCCGATCAGGCACAGCCAAAAAAGAATTTGGTACTTGGCTACTGAGATCATGGAGAGTTGTTTTCCTGTTTAAAAATACTTTCTAACTGCTGGTACCGCGCGACAGTTCCGACGTCACACCAGCGACCAGTATAGACGGCACCACCGACCCTACCAGCAAGAATTGCTGGCCGCAAAGCATCTCGCAGCGGGAAGGCTTTATCGTCACTGTCACGGTGATCAGCAAACAGTGATGGACGGATCAGACTAATACCACTAAAGGTCGCTGTCTGCTGTTCAGCATAGTGGACGATGTTATCTCGCAGAGCGAAATCTCCGCGCCGATTGTGCTCGGGATTGTTGACCAGCAGCAACCAGGCATCGAGATTGTCAGAGAGCGTGCTATCACCTAGCTCGGCGAGAGGATAATCGCTCCACACGTCACCGTTAATGAGCATAAAAGGGTTGTTACCCAACAGCGGTAGCGCCTTGGCAATACCTCCCCCCGTTTCCAGCGCGGTAGCTTCTTTCGACCAATGAATGGTCACCCCGAGACGCCGACCACGATCACTAAAATACTCTTCAATCTGCTCTGCCAGCCAGCAGGTGTTAATAACAATATCCGTAATTCCAGCGTCAGCAAGACGTACAATATGATGTTCAATCAAAGGTTTGCCCGCGACTGGCAGCATCGGTTTAGGCACGCTGTCCGTGAGTGGCCGCAGTCTTTCGCCCCGGCCTGCGGCAAGGATCATGGCTTTCATTGCAACTTATCTCCCTCGCCCCGCTGCTGAGCTGAAAACTCTCCAGCACTCCGCCAGTCACTGTACCAATCCTGTGCTGGCAATAAGGGTTCGATGCGCTCGATAAACCACCGGTAGAATGGTTGGCCCTCAGGGTAGCGTTGAGCCGCTTCGAGGGTATAGCGGATAACCAGCGGCAAATCTTTAAGATAACCCTGCTTGCTGTCACGCAGTGACAGCCGCGTAAAAATACCCAGCACCTTGATGTGACGCTGCAAACCGATCAGGTCAAACCAGCGCAAGAATTCGTCGTCTGCAATCGAGCCTATCGGCAACTCTGCCTCGAGGCGCTTTTTATAAGCCAATACACGAGCAATCACCTGCTCTCCAGGCAGACGCAGATAGCAATCTTTAAGCAGTGAGACCAAATCGTAGGTGATCGGCCCGATCACCGCGTCCTGAAAGTCGATTACGCCGAGCGCGCCATCCTCCAAGAGCATCAGGTTGCGCGAGTGGTAATCTCGATGCACCACTACCTGAGGCTGACTGACAGCACTGTCGATCAAAACAGCAAACAGCTGGCTAAGAATTTCTCGTTCATGGTCAACTAGGCTGATACCCAGTAGCCGACCAATAAACCAGTCAGCAAACAGATCCATCTCAGCCTGCAGGCGCTGCTGATCGTAGGCTAAAAAAACCCTGGGATCGGCTGCCACAGACTGAATAGCCAACAACACTGATTCGGCCTGATGATAATAATTGGCTGCCGACAGACGCTCTGACGAGTCCCCAGCGGCGAGGGCACCGGCTAACAATTCTGCATGCAATAGCTGATAACCAAAATCCTCCAGTAGCAGGAAGCCGCGGCTAAAATCCACCGCGAGTATTTTTGGTGTGGTGATACCATGCCGCTGGAATGCCATGGCTACCGCAATATAGGCGGGGTTGTTCTCTTTGTCTGGAGGTGAGTCAACGGCGATTAATGAGGGTTGACCCGTGAGCCTGAAATAGCGCCTAAACCCTGCATCACCGGTCAGTGGCTGTAGTTGCGTAGATTGTTGCTCACGCAGGTGTGACGACGGCAAACAGGCATCTATCCAGTCGACAAAATCGCGACGGCGCTGATTGTTGAGCGGCTTGATAACAGTCTTTTCCTTATCCATTGGTCACAGACATTTGGCTCACAGTAAAAAGCTCAGCCTGAAAAACCTTATTCCAGCATATTTAGATAAATTGAGGCCTCTACTCTGGCAAGATATCAGGTAAAATGCCAGCACATTAGTATTCGGGTATCAGGCGCACCTTTGAGCCATCTTCTCAGCCATATTCGCAACCATATTCCAGGCCCTGTTTTCTTCACCCAACAGAGCGGTGAACTTGTCCCTGTGCGGCGGCACAGGCACTGCTGGCAGCATCTGGCCGCGGCTGCACTGTTGCCATGCGTAACGCTATTTTTATCGCTCAATTCCTCTGCTGATGAAGTCCATGTGACCTGGAATTGTAGCGCGGGCCCCAACGCTCAATGGCTGTGTACTGAACAGCAGATTGTCACCTCCAATAGAAACCGTCCCGCGAGAGCAAACCAGGCGCGGCCCGCCATCCCCGACGAGCCCAGGGTTGCCGCCGTGCGCAATCTTGACTGGCTGGAAGAGGAGCAGATGACCGAAGAGCAGCGTCGAAAAATAGAGGGCAACTGCTGCGGCGCCTATATTGAGCCCCCGCGCACCTACCCCGACGCAAACCTCGATCCAGAAACAGCTTCTCTGCGGGTTAATGCCAATACTACTGAAGCGCTGGCTAATAATGTCGCCTTATTGGACGGCGATGTGCAAATATCTCAGGGCTATCGCCAGATCCGCAGTAATACCGCGCGCATTGATCAGGCCACTCGCAATGTCGAACTGCAGGGCAATGTACAGTTTCGTGAGCCCGGCATGTTGCTACTCGGCAGCAGTGCAGAGATTGATATCGATAGTCAAGAAGTCAAGATTACCGATGCCACCTATGTCTTGCACGAGGCAGCAGTGCGCGGCAGTGCCAACACTCTACTGAGAACCAAAGATGGAGTGATCACAATTAATGACGCGACCTATTCAACCTGCGAACCAGGTGACTCAACTTGGCAGATGGCGACACGAGAAATCGCCATTGATCAGGAAGCCGGATTTGCCACAGTTAAAAATGCGCAATTGCGCATCAAAGATGTGCCAGTTTTCTATTTTCCGTGGATTAAATTTCCGATCAATGATCGTCGCTCTTCGGGGCTACTGTTTCCGACCCTTCACTCAAGCAGCGGCAATGGTCTCGATTACGCGCAACCGATCTACTGGAATCTGGCCGCTAACTACGATGCAACCATTACCCCAAGACTGGTACAAGAACGCGGCATAGGTGTCGAGGCAGAACTTCGCCATATGTCCAGCCATTCGGAGACCACTGTGACCGGCGCATTTTTGGGCAGTGATAAAGGTGGCCGAGACGATGACGATATAGATCCGCTGTCGGGGCTACCGAAATATCGCGATCAGGACCGTTATCTGGCGAGTCTGACCCATCTTGGCGGCATCGGCAAAGCCTGGTCTGCCTTTGTCGACCTCAACAAGGTTTCCGACAACGACTACTTTAATGACCTGGGTAATTTGAGCCAGGAGTCGAGCAGTATTATTAATCTGCGTCAGGTCGCCGGCGTCAGCTACAAAACCGAAAACTGGGATTATCTGGTTGAAGCCCAGGATCATCAAATTATTGTCGATGGGCTGGAAGAACAGTACTCAGTGCTACCCAAGATCAGCGCCAATGGCTACTACCGCTTTGATAATGATCTTGTAGTCGATTTAAATAATCAGATCGCCCGCTTTGATCATGACAATGTGGATTTCGTTACCGGCTACAGACATCGTATTAATTACGGAATAAGTTGGGATAAACGCTGGAGCTGGGGTTACTTTCGCCCCCAGTTGCGCATCAAGCATTTAGGTTATGATCTCGACAGTCAGTCGAATGACGCGAGTTCGTCATTGACCGTCCCTGTATCATCTCTTGATACCAGCTTATTTTTTGAACGTCCTGCGAGCTTTTTTAACGGTTATAACCAAACTCTGGAACCGCGTCTTTACTATCTGAAATCAGCCTTCAGAGATCAATCTGGGCTGCCAGATTTTGATACCCGTGAATTTACGCCCTCTTATGATCTGCTATTTCGTGACGAACGCTTTAATGGCGGTGATCGTATCTCTGATGAGGAGCGTCTAACGATTGCCCTCACCACTCGCTATATCGATAGCAAGACTGGGCAGGAGCGATTTAGTGCCAGCATCGCTCAGGCGATTAACTATATCGACCGGCGGGTTACACTGTCGTCTAATCCGTCGCTGGCTGAGCTTGGCGACCTGTCTCGCAGGCAGTCGCCGCTGGCAATGAAATTCTCCGGACGAATGAATAAGAGCTGGCGCTTTTCCAGTGATATTGTTTACGACTCTCATGACAATGAGCTGGCAAAAAGCAGCGTTGCTTTGCGCTATAATGACCGCCAGAATCGACTGTTGAATGTGGCATATAACTCGACACGCCGCGCGCCAAGGCTGTTTGAAGGAGTGCCTGTGCGGCAGGACATAAAACAGGCCGACATCTCGGCGTTTGTGCCTCTGCGCGGTAATTTTAATCTGGTGGGCCGCTGGAATCACGACTTTACCAATAGTCGCCTGCAGGAGGCCTTTACCGGGTTCGAATACAACAGTTGCTGCTGGCGAGCGAGTTTGGTTGCGCGTCGTTCATTGAACAGAAAAGAT
>Ga0075467_10001388_pt1 | contig 20050 bp, 18 predicted proteins | sample DEB08_DNA_9_FD_75067 | JGI IMG/M metagenome (GOLD analysis project Ga0075467, IMG submission 75067) | Aqueous microbial communities from the Delaware River and Bay under freshwater to marine salinity gradient to study organic matter... | ecosystem: Environmental > Aquatic > Marine > Coastal ... | reverse complement strand
GATAATTTAATAGAGAATAATGAGCAACATCAAAATTAACCAAAAGCTGAAGCGGATTTGTTATCATGAAATTCACCGAATCCTAATTAGAACGGGTTTATATCGACTTAAGCAAGAGCTGGCTTATCCCTATCTGCCAAAAGCGGGAATAGGGTCTGCTTTTAAAAATGTCCAGTTTATTAGTTAAAAAACTGGACAAATTGTACTTTTAGCCCATGGATAAAAAAGGCATGAAAACCACGGATTACCTAGCTTACACCTACAGAGGATGCCTAAAGGTTATGTCTTTACCTATGAGGATTTTATGCAGGGGGTGAAAAAAAGGGAAGCGGTGATAAAAGCACTCAATCGATTAGTGGCTGCTGGTAAGCTAAACAAGCTGTCTAAGGGCAAATACTATTAACCCAAAAAAAATCCTTTGGGGAATTAGAACCCGGTGAACAGCAAATCGTAAAGGACTTTTTAGAGAAGGACGGAAAGATTATCCTTTATCTTATTGCCTAAAGGATCAATAAGTACCTTGGTTTAGGTAAGCCAATAAGAAATAGTATCTAAATTCTTGAAGTCAAATAATACTGCGCTGCAACTAAATTAGGAGATCTTATATTTGCTTTATGAGAATAGATAAGCTACATCTACATAACTTTCGGAATTTCGAAGAAGCGTCATTTGAGTTTAATAAAAACTTCACTGTGATAATTGGCGAAAACGGAACGGGTAAGTCCTCCATCTTGCAGGGCTTACGCCTTGCTGCTGCTAGCTTTATGCTGGGCATAGATGAGGCGGAGAGATATCATATTCAGAGGGAAGATGTAAGACGAATTGACATAGAAAGCAGATTTATTCCCCAGAAAAACTGCAGTTTTAAGGCCAGTGGGGAATTAAACGATCAGCCAATTACTTGGAAGAGAACTTTATCACGCTTGGGAGGTCGAACAGACTACAAAGAGGCAAATGAATTAATTGAAATTGCTGAACGATTAAATAAAGCCGTTAATGAGGATTTTAAGGAAGATGTTGATTTACCAGTAATTTGTTACTTCAATACCTCAAGACTTTGGGTTGATTCTTATGTTACCGTAAAATTAAAAAAGAAAGGGGCGCGACTACAGGATGGCTATGCACGATGTGTGGATAACAGAACGGACAAGAAATCACCAATGGAGTGGTTAAAGTCTGCCTCTTGGAAAAAATTAAAAAATAAACCGGATAGTGTTTTATTAGATGCGGTATTGGAGGCAATAGATATCTGCATTCCCAACTGGAAACCGAGCGAATGGGACGAAGATTCAGATGACTTAGGAGGACACTACTCGCAAGATGATTTATCTTCTTTCGTACCGCTTTCTTTTTTAAGTGATGGTTTAAAAACCATGGGCGCTATGGTGGCAGAGATAGCTTATCGCTGCGCCATTCTTAATCCTCATTATGGCAAAGAGGCAATACGCGAAAGTAAAGGGATTGTATTGATTGATGAAATTGACATGCATTTACATCCCAAGTGGCAACGACAGGTGGTGAATGACTTAAAAAAAGCTTTCCCCAATATTCAATTTATAGTTACCACGCATTCCCCCTTCATCGTTCAATCATTAGATTCAGATGAATTAATAAATCTTGATGCAACGATTAATGAGACACCCTATAAACTAAGCATCCAAGATGTTGCTGCGGATATAATGCAAGTAAATACTAGAAGTGAAAAGTATAGTAATCAGAATGGTGATGCGGAACGATATTTAAAAGCCTTAGATAAAGCAGTTAATGTTTCTGAAGAAGAAAAAGAAAAGATTCTGGAGACCTTAGTGGAAATTGAAAACTCAAATGATCCAGCCTTTTCGGCATTTTTAAAAATGAATCGTTTGGCTAAACTAGGCAAGACAAAAGACTAATATTTATGCGTCCAGTCGATAGAGGAGAAAGCCCAAAAGAGGAAGATGGCAGTGCAAGAATCTATACTTCCTATGGCAAGGCCAGAAGAGATTTAATCGATAGAATGGGCCAATACTGTTCGTATTGCAATCAGAAACTTCCTGCATCTCTTGCGGTAGAGCATGTCCAACCAAAATCATTATTCCCAGCTTTAGAATTAGAGTGGGAAAACTTTTTACTTGCCTGTACGAATTGCAATTCGACTAAAGGCAACAAACCTTTGAACCTTAATGATTATCTCTGGCCCGATGTTCATAATACAGACTTAGCATTTGTTTACACGCAAGACGGAAAAGTTCATGTAAACACGAATTTAAACAGTCAACTCCAACAAAAAGCGCAAAACTTATTGGATTTGGTGGGATTAGAGAAATATGAAGATAATTACACCGCAAGCGATAGGCGATGGAAAAATAGAAAGAACACTTTTTCTAAAGTTGCTGAATCTTTAAAGCTTTTCGAAAGCGCACTGTCTAAAGGGGCAGGAGAGGAGTTTACAAACGTACTTGGAAATTATGCCTCCGAAAATGGATTCTTTTCTATTTGGCTACAGATCTTTACGAATTATCCGCAGGTACGTAAAAAGATAATTCAAAGTTTTGTCGGTACGGCCGCTAATGCTTTCGATATAAATACAAATGCAATTTCTCGCACGGACGAATTGTGAAGGGTAGTTTATTTAGAATGACTAACAATTTATTTTCGGTTTGATGCCCGCAGAAGTTGATTTGCCACAGCAAGAGTGTTTCAATTCGCATCTTAAAAGATCACTATGAAATTCACCGAATCCCAATTAGAAAAGGTCTATATCGACTTACTGCAAGAGCTGGGTTATCCCTATCTGCCGGGAGCGGAGGTAGAGCGCTCTTCTAAGGAAGCGGTATTGATAGAAGCCGACCTCAAAAGCTTTTTGCAAAAAGAGTATCAGGCCGAGGCGATTAGTGAAGCGGAAATCAGCAGTCTAATTTTACAAATTAAGGCTTTACCGGCTTCAGACCTTTACGATAGCAATCGCAAGTTTAGCGACCTCTTGCGCGATGGGCAGATTTTAAAAAGAGACGATCGGCAAAAGAAAGACTTTTACCTGCACCTTATTAATTTCGAAAAACCCGAGCGTAATACCTTTCGCTTTGTCAATCAACTGGAAATTCAAGGTTTCGAAAAGCGCATTCCCGATGGTATTCTCTATGTAAATGGTTTGCCCTTGGTGGTATTTGAGTTTAAGTCGGCCATTAGAGAAGAAGCCACTTTACACCAAGCCTACGAGCAGCTTACCGTGCGTTACAAACGCAATATCCCTGAGCTTTTTAAGTACAATGCCTTTTGTGTTATTAGCGATGGCGTAAATTCTAAGGCGGGTTCATTCTTTAGCAATTATGAGTTTTATTATGCTTGGCGCAAGATAAGTGGCCATGAAGCAGAGGTGGATGGAATAGACGCTATGCACAGCCTTATTGGCGGCATGTTAGAGCCTAGCCGTCTCTTAGATATTATTCAAAACTTCCTTTACTTACCCGATAGAAGTACCAAAGAAGATAAAATTCTCTGTCGTTATCCTCAGTATTATGCGGCCCGGAAACTCTATCAAAATATCCTTCTGCATAAGCGGCCCGATGGTGATGGTAAAGGCGGAACTTATTTTGGCGCAACGGGCTGCGGAAAGAGTTATACCATGCTTTTTCTCAGTCGCCTGCTAATGAAAAGTACCGAACTGGCCAGCCCAACGATAGTTTTAATTACCGACCGCACCGACTTAGACGATCAGCTGTCCAGTCAGTTTACCAATGCCAAAAAGTACATTGGCGATAATAGCGTGATTAGCGTTAACAGTCGCCAAGAATTAAGAGAGAAGCTAAAAGGACGCAATAGCGGGGGCGTTTTCTTAACCACCATTCATAAGTTTAACGAAGACACCGAGCTTTTAAGCGAGCGCACAAATATCATTTGCATTTCCGATGAAGCGCATCGCAGTCAGGTAAACCTGCAGCAAAAAGTAAAGGTGACCGAATATGGCGTCAAAAAATCCTTTGGTTTCGCTAAACACCTGCACGATTCCTTACCCAATGCCACCTATGTTGGTTTTACGGGAACGCCTATTGACGCTACCATGGATGTGTTTGGGGAAATTGTAGATTCCTACACTATGACCGAGTCGGTAAAAGATGATATTACCGTGCGCATTGTTTACGAAGGGCGCGCTGCTAAAGTGATGGCCAATAATTACGAATTACAGAAAATTGAAAACTATTATGCCGCTGTTGCCGAAGAAGGGGCGAATGAATATCAGATAGAAGAAAGCAAGAAGCAGGTAGCGGGCATGAACACCATTTTAGGCGACCCAGACCGCATAAGAACTATTGCCGAAGACTTTGTGAAGCACTACGAACAGCGCGTTAATGAAGGTTCTACCTTAAAGGGGAAAGCCATGTTTGTATGCAGTACTCGGCAAATTGCTTTTCAATTATACCAAGAAATTATTAGGCTCAAGCCAGAATGGGCGGAAAAGAGAACCCATGCCGAGGGTGAAGAGTTAAGCGCTAAAGACCAAAGAGAGCTCATGCCGATTGAGCGTATTAAAATGGTAATGACGCGCGGGAAAGATGATCCTGATGAAATGTACGAGGCACTGGGCACCAAAGAATACCGCAAGGAATTAGATAAGCAGTTTAAAAATGCCAAGAGTAATTTTAAGATTGCCATAGTGGTAGATATGTGGCTCACTGGTTTTGATGTACCCTTTTTAGATACTATGTATTTAGACAAGCCGCTGCAGAAGCACAGCTTAATTCAGACCATTTCGCGCGTAAACCGCAAGTTTGAAGGCAAACAGAAAGGCTTGGTGGTCGATTATTTTGGTATTAAGCGCCAAATGAATTTAGCCTTAGCGATGTACGCGCAAGTGGAAAGTCAGAATTTCGAAGACATTGATAAGTCCATTACGGTGGTGCGCGATCATTTAGCGCTTTTAGAAAACATCTTCTACAAGAAATTCGATTACAGTGCTTATTTTAAAGGTTCACCCTTAGAACAGCTTCACACTTTAAACAAAGCGGCGGAGTTTGTGCAGCTCACTAAGAATCTAGAAAAGCGCTTTATGGCCTTGGTTAAGCGCCTTAAAGCCGCCTATGATATTTGTGCTGGTAGTGGTGAACTGAGTGCCGCGGAAAAAGATCAGATCCACTTTTACATTGCCGTGCGCTCCATTGTTTTCAAGCTAACTAAGGGCGAAGCACCCGACATTGCACAAATGAACGCTAAGGTGCGTGAAATGATAAAAGCGGCTATAGAGAGTGATGGAGTGGAGGAAATCTTCAAATTAGGAGAGGACGGCCAAAAAGAAATAGACCTTTTTGATGAACAGTACCTCAAGAAAATCGACAAGATTAAGCTCCCTAATACCAAGATTAAGCTGCTGCAAAAGCTTTTAGCCCAAGCAATAGAGGATTTTAAAAAGATAAACCGCGCTAAAGGCATCGACTTCACCAAGAAGATGCAGTTTTTGGTAGATACGTACAATGAGCGCAAGGAAGACGATGTATTGCGCAGTGAAGTTTTAGAAGACTTCACCGACGAAATTATTCAGCTTTATTATGCCCTTAAGAAAGAGAAATCCTCTTACGAAGAACTTGGAATTGACTTTGAAGAAAAGGCCTTTTACGATATCCTCAAACAGATTGCCGATAAGTTCGACTTCAATTACCCAGAGGATAAAATGTTGGCGCTGGCTAAAGCCGTAAAAGACTTGGTAGACGATAAAACCAAATTCACCGACTGGAACGTCCGCGACGATATTAAAGCGGAATTGCGCGCCTTTTTAATTGTGCTATTAGACGAATTCGGTTATCCGCCCATCTCGCACGACGAAGCCTATAAAGAGATTTTTGAGCAAGCGGAGAATTTTAAGAAGTATAGTGGGGGATAGGGCAAATGTTCCATTTAAGAAGGTAGTTGTCGGCATTGAAGCTGATGAGTAAAATCCCGAATTATAGAATGAAGGCTCAACACCCCAGAGAGAATTTGGTATCACCCATTTCACCAGTATGGTTTATGCCATGCTGCATTTGTTGGGAAAAGAAGAGTTTAAACCATAAAATAGACTAAAAAAAAGCCTGCTAATTCCAATTTGCAAGCAAGCAACATTAAACTATTTTGATGTGAGTTCGATTTAGAAGGGGCCTAAACGGATTTTCCAATAAAAATGAAAATCCTGCATCTAGCTCCTTTGCTATAGCCCGCTACAGCTGCACGATCCAGACTAGTCTTTTCCTTCCATTGAAAATCTGAGGCTCTAATTTATTGTCGAATTCACGTTATTGAGGCGACCTAATTTTTAAAACACGGATGTAGAATGATTTAATGAATGGTCACGGATTTGATTTCGTCAGGGTGGGTTTTCACGGTCTTTGATAATTCAATTTTTGTTGTATTGACATGAATGCTGAAGGTGTAGTTCTTAAAATTCAAAATGTCTTTGTGATAATGGGATCTTATTAAGGGCATCAATATTATCGCTAATTTTTTTCAGGCACAGCTGCAGTTGTTTAGCGGGAAGGCTGTCACCCATCAAGAATTCCCATAGTTCATCTTGATCCATTTCTGATATTTCCGACATCAACTTAAGAATAGCCGCAATGTATTCTTCTTCAGTCTTGTAAAACGAAGCCAATTGAGCGAAGTTCAGTACTAAGCCGCGAGAATAATTGCCTGCTTCTACAATAATAGCTTGGTAGGCTTCATTGGATAGATTATCTGTATCCATCTTATTATTTCAATTTAAATTATCTTTCTTGGTTTTTTTCGATTCAATCTATTGTGATTAAATGTAATTCGTTTAGAACACTTGAAGCAACTGAGATTATAACCCGAAAATATTCTAAAACAAAGCTACCGGTTAAAAAACCATATCCAGTTCGCGAGTCAGGGATGTTTTCCGTGGGTAAAGTTTTTTAAGTTGAATAATTGTCTCCACTACCTGTTGGCTTGCACCAAGAATGAGTAATTGCCTAAGGTGGCTGACTAGATATTGATAGTTGGATTTTTTGCTTGCTGATTGAGCATAAACGAATATTTGCTGCTGATAGAGTGTTACTAATTGTTTAGGGTAGAGTGGGTAAAGGACAGGAGCAAGATTTTTAAGGTTTTCTAGGCTAGCTTGCTGTTTAAGTAGATGAAGCAGCTCATTCCAAAGTTCTTCTTCCCAATAAATTTTTGCTATTCTATCAAAACCTGTCGTTTCAGGCAGTTCTTGTAAATCTGCAATGAGAACTTTGATGAGAGATGTCCTTAGCTTAGAAGGAAGATTGTCTTTTAATAAATTGTAGAGGGTTTTATCAAAATTAGGTTTAAGTAAAAAAAGTTTCTTCCCAAAGTAGAAGATATCTAGGGCTGAATTTTCTATTAAGGCGATTTCAAGCAGAACTTCAACAAGATAACTCTCTATGTCTAGGGTATAACTGGCCTCTACTTTTTCTAGTCCTTCTTGTGCGATGGCTTTCGCTTCATCATAATTCGCTTCAAGCAGCATGTTGTCAATTAAGAGCTTAAGCAAAACCGGAATATGACTATTTTTTGCTAAAAAATTAGTTGCTGCAATTTTCCCATAACAATTTAAAATTGTAGTGTACTCGATTTGGCTTTTTTTGTAATGAGGATCATAAATATCGGAATACAATAGCAGCGATGCTAAAACGGAATCACCCTGCTTTTTTTTTCGGCAAAAATGGGCAGCGGTATTTAAACTATCTATCACGTAATATTCGGTAAACTCTTTGTTTATGTTATGCCATCCATTAAGACAGTACTCAATAATACTTTCCCTTAGTGGCGGCGCAAGATCCTCAGATGAAAACTCTTGCATTAAATCAAAACCTTCTTTTATAATTATTCCAAGTTCATCATAGCGATTATTTTCCCAGTTAAGCAGATTGAATAGGCCATTAATTATTTCAGAACAAAGTAAAAATGTATGGTGAAAATTATTGTTATTTTTTAAATGATAAGCAGCACTTAAAATCTTATCAATATTGTCAGATAATTTCTCTAAATCCTGAGCGTTTTGATATCGACTTTTGCAATACTCATCCAAAACACTATTGAGTAATTGATTGTAAAAATTGCGGTTAGCAGGGAGAGAAGCTGAAAAATTAGCTAAAAAGACGTTGCGAAAGCTTAAATCTTGGCTTAGTTGACCAGCGATAAATTCATTTATTTCTTTTGGGCTTACAGTAGTTAAAAAACTGTGAGCAGTACCCCCTAACTGATCCTTCAAGTATAGATCTGAAAGGGAGTTGTTTGTTTTATCACGCAAGTAAAATAGAGCCGATACTAAGTGTTCACAATGCATCTTTTGTAATGCGCTTTCGCAGCTGCATTCGTAATAGGAAAGCTCATTCTGATTTAAAGAAACCAAGAGGGTGTATTCTTTCTTATCCAAGACCTGCATTTGCAATAAGTCTTCACCCATTGAGGTAAAGTTGTGAATAGCATTATCACGATATAATTTTTTGCCTTTATGCAATAGGGAAAAAGGCACTGTTAGTTCGAAATTATCTAGATGCATACTGTAAATTAGGATGATGAAAAGGTCTTTTTCTGGACTATTCGTTAAAAGTGTTCCTTGGCAAAACTGAGAAAACTTTAGTAAAAAAGGAATTTAAATATTGGCAGTGCCTTGTGTTTTTAATTCAGTAGAATTTTGGAAGCGCAACATTAGTATAAATCATGATTGGTAGAAATGGACGTTCAAACCAAAATTAAAGCTTCAAATTTTCTTTTTATTGGAAAAAACTTCTAAGCCTTTTTAAGAGGTAGTTTTCTGGGCCTTAGCTATTAACAACTGCCCGCTAGTGGCACACTGCTTCGGCTTAAAACCCACTATTTATAAAAGGTGTGAGGCCTAATTTTACGTCGCAATCAGGTAATTGCTGTCATTTGTTTCTAATCCGAATGCGTTCAAGTCTAGAAGGGAGGCTTAAATTCCACTAATTTCGGGGGGATCAAAGTTACATAAATGAGCAAGAATTTATGAATCCTGAGTTAAACGAATTATTACTGGCAGAGTGGTTTGCCAAGGCTTTATGGGAGGCGGCGCATTTCTATGAAAATTTAAAGGGCAAATGCAAAAGAGAGGTAAACGTGAAGGTATTATCGGAGTATTTATATTTTTTACTCACTGCCAATCTGGCTCTTTCTTCCCATACACAAGATGATAAAACCCTGCGTTTAATTGCCTGTTATCTAAGTTCGATTATCCGATTTCCTCCGAAAAAAAATAGAGCTTAAACTATGGAGAGGCTTCGGGCCTGCTTTGGCTTTGAATATGAAGTTTCCGCTGGTTTAGATGATTATTTGGCAGAGTTAATCAAATATCAAAGCAAGGTAGATTGGTATAGCCTATTGTTTTTTTGGTCAAAAAAAGAGCTAGCGGCACCCAAGATTTGCTTGGAACGAGAGGGGATTAGGCGAAAGCAACCCTTGTAGGCGCGCAGCATGCAACACACCTACAGTTCTTCGGCTGGTTCAATATGAATAAACACCTGTCCCAAACTGGGGATTTCTGCCATTAGGTAATCTTTAAGGTGATGGGAAATGGTGTGACCTTCTTTAACAGAAATATTGGCATCTACGCGGGCGTGCAGATCGACGTGATAGCGCATGCCGATTTTGCGGACAAAGCATTTTTCGGTAGCGAGAACGCCTGGGACGGCGAGGGAGTGTTTTTGCACGAGAACCTGGATATCATCGTAAAGGTGCTCGTCCATTAGTTCTGCCACCGCGGGTCGAAATATGAGAAAACTATTGTAAAGGATGAAAGCACTAGCGAGAAGGGCGGCCCAATCGTCGGCATTTTCATAGCCTTCACCAAAAACAAGGGCGATGGAAATCCCTATAAAGGCCATAATAGATGTAATAGCATCGCTGCGATGATGCCAGGCATCTGCCTTGAGCGAGGAACTATGGGTTTCTTTAGAGCGTTTAATTACAAGGCGGTAGGAGAGTTCCTTCCAAATGATGATGGGGGCTAAGACTAACAGAGTCCACCATTCTGGCGACTGATGCGGGCGATGAATATTTTGAAAACTTTCATAAGCAATTATACTGGCAGAAATGATGAGGAAGGCGACCACGATAAAGGTGATGAGGGGCTCAATCTTACCATGACCGTAAGGGTGATTTTCATCGGCGGGTCGCTTGGCGTATTTCAGACCAAAAAGCACGAGAACCGAGGCGAAGATATCGGTGGTTGATTCTATAGCATCGGCTATGAGGGCGTAAGAATTCCCAAAAAAGCCAGCTAGACCTTTAATTATGGCTAAACAGGTATTGCTAATAATGCTGAAGTAGCTGGTGCGTATGGCTATTTCTTCTTTTTGCAAGGGTAGGTTTGTTTTAGCTTGTTTGCGGAAGGGAAAGGCAAAGGTAGGTGTTTAGAGGGTGGGAGACTGAAAGAGGGGAGACAAAGAGACGGGAGAGGGTGATTTGGTTTTTTAGGTTTTTCGATTGTAACGGGTTGAGGGGTTTAGAAGTTGAGTGGTTTAGCAGTTATTAATCGAAAAAGGGTGAAAGCAAAACATATTCGGTAGTCGGGAAATGTGAATACAGCAAGAGTTGGAGCAAGAGTAGGGAGGGGATTTTCGCCATGAATAGTTGAGACGTGCTTCGAAATTCGGTTGTGATTCGATAAGAAGGAACTGGGGTAGGAGTAGTATTAAGTAGTTAGTATTTAGTAGGTTTTCCGTCATTAATAGGTGCCTCTAGCTTCGAAGTTGAAGGGGAATTTGGTTATGATTTGTAGGTGAAAATAAAAGTAGCAGAAGCTGCGGATTTTCGGTATTTTTATAGGTGAATGTTTTTTGACCACAAAGCGCACGAAGGAGTCACGGAGGACGCGGAGGGGATTTTGTTAAGACAGGAGACAAAGAGACGAGAGAGAGATTTTGTTTAGAAGTTTAAGGTTTAGTGGTTAAAAGTAACGCAACGAGCACCACGTTTTCGTAGCCAGCGCATTGGAGTTGGGAGAGAGAAGACTGAATGAAGGGTGGCAAAGTGATGGGAGAGGATCTGTAATTCAATTAAATCTATTTACTTTCATGCATTCTTAAAGCTAGTGAAGACAGGTCATGGTATAATCATTTAAAATAGTTACGAAAAGAGCCGATGTTAAAAGCACTTATTCTTTCATTATCACTAATTGGTCTAGTACAAGGCCAAGATGTTCCTCAACTGCCGCCTTATTTCGATTATCAATTACGCACGGACTCTATGATGGTCCAAAAATATAAGGACGGAGCCTATTATATAGAAGGGCAGGAAAATATTTTACAGATTGGTTGTCGTGGAGAGTTAAAGGTGGAGATTGCTTTTAGTCTGAGCTTGTCTAATGACTTCTTATTTGAGGAGTATCCTGAGATTATGGCCGGGAAGTGGATTGATTACCATCCAGAAGGCTTTGAGATGATTTTATACGGAGTAAAAAAGAAAGGCGGGAGTTTCGACTCCATTTTTGAAGCGCGAATTGAAGATTACTGTGTTTATGGTCAGCATAATTACTTTACTTCTAGCAAAGACTATTTCATTTTCACCTATCAGTACGCCATGAATGGGGGAGGTTCGGTAAAAGGCTATAAGGACATGGGGCTGTGGCAAGAATTTATGGAAGGCTTCAGCTATTGGTTGGATAGGGCTCCGCTGAAAGACTTTAATCTAAAAGCTTTAAGTGAAGATTCGTTAATTGGTTCAGACTTTAATTGGAAGGGTGAATATATGGTCTTGCCGCGCGATTCGATGCTGGCATTTACAGACTTAAAGCAATTGGTAGGGCGTGAAATAAAAAGAGAAAACAGTTCGCGCTTAGTAAAGTTAAAAAGTTGGAATAAAGCCAAGAGTATTTCGAATTACCGAGAGCCCAAGGCTAATTGGTATAAAAACAAGGCTAAATGGTGGCGACGTCAGAACCTTATTTATGTTTGGGTTGAAGGATGGGGCTTGGAGGTATACCGAGTTTCAGCACCGGGGGTAATGGTGCAAATGAAACATGGCTTTGCGTTGATTAAGAGTAGTTAGTATTAAGTAGTTAGTATAATGTAGGTTTTTCGGCATTAATAGGTGCTTCTAGCTTTGAAGTTGAAGGGTAATTCGGTTGTGATTTGTAGGTGAAAATAAAAGTAGTAGAAGCTGCGGATTTTCGGTATTGAGAAAGACTGAAAGACGGGAGACAAAGTGACGGGAGAGGGATTTGGTTTTGAACCTGGTTTGCTTGCAAGATTAGAGAGTGGGTTTGAGGAGTAAGTGTCAAGAAACAAGAAACAAGAGCCAAGATGAGCGACAAAAAAAGAGGGGATGAGACCTCAACCTCTGCTACTTCTCCACCAACCCCCGCAAAAACGCCACCTCTTCTTTTAGCTGCTGTATTTGTGCTTGGTATTGGGCTATGAGCTGCTCGGGGAGGTTGTTAATGGTAAAACCGTGACCAAAGCCGCTATTGGTGCAGTTTTCTATAACGTATTTTTCATCTATGCCCAGTATCTCTGAGGGGGCCACTTCAAGCACTTTGCAAATTTCTTCCAGGCGCGTAATGCCCATATCTTGCGCACCGCTTTCTAGGCGTTGATACTGCCTTTGGCTTAGTGAAAGCTCACTGGCTAAATAATCTTGACTAAACCCTTTAAATTCACGCATTTTGCGTATTTTTAATGCAACTTCTTTGGTGTATGACATATTATAGGTAAATTATGACGTATTTTGTCGCAATTTATACAATTTATGTATTGTTTGAACCATAAAGGCTAAGTAAATTTGATATTCAAATCAATGAGTGATTTGACGGCGCCAAAACGAATTTGGTTTACTATCGTAAAGTTAAATTCCAACTGTATTGTTGGCATTCTCTTTATTAAATAATCCTTATGAAAAAGATAAGTAATTTTCTCAGCAATGAAATTAATCAGTTGAAAAGCATTAATGGTGGATATAAAATAGGGACCAGATCAAATTCAGGTAAATGTGGTCTAAAGGAAAGCAATGGTTGGTGTTATGATACAACTGATACAGAGACCTCCAACAGCGAAGATGCACAGTGGACAGGTTCTGGTGGAGATGCACCAGATATAAAACATTGATATTAGATTGAACCATCAATATGTTGATTGTGATGGATAAATCACATTTCTTAACTTATCGAGTAAGTAAAGTTTACATGGTTCGAATTATTCTTTGCGCTACTTTTATACTAGCAACTTGGACGTCGATTAATGGACAAGTTGAAAGCGATGCTATACAGGCATGGAAGAGTTTACATAGAAGAGACCAAATTCATCCCTCGAAAAGGACAGAAGCCTCCACCAAGGCAAATTTAAGAGATGCATGTAATCTTATGTTGAAATTTGGTTACCCGGATACAGTATGTTCCCCCATAAGGGATACGCCAGTGCTCACATTGATTCATTGCAAATGGCCTACTTATCAATTAGCCGCTTATCCTATTTTCTATGAGGCCTACTTTAAAGGTTTTATTGATACGCTTGAAATGGCAAATTATGTGACTAGAGCTGTACACTACAATTTGTTTCGGAGAAATAGCATTAAGTTTTATGAAGCAATATCTGCTGCCCGCTTTATTGATAGATTTAATGATTTGATAGTTTCTTACAGTTCGCCTCCAGGTAATACTTTTAAGGATTGTGATTCTTGTCATGCTTTGCTTATTAGGGATTTCGCGATTTCCCTTGATACTTTATTAAACAAAGGGAAATTTGTTGGGGAATTTGAATTAAGCTCAGATCCTTTCTACTGGCGCATTGAAGGCGAATATTGTAAAGTTAAATTCTATCAATTTCATGGGACGTTGTATTACTTGCCAGAAAGGTCTAGCATAGGCTTTAAGTTGCGTAGGGGTATTCAAAATATGGGCACAGAGACACAGTGGTACCAGTATCCTCCGTATATTAGTTCAGAAAGCTTAGCAGTAGAAGTAGGTTATGAGGGATTAGAGACATTGAATGTGAAGGTAAATGGTAAGATATATAAGTATCCAAGGGTAAATAACAATTAAATCTTAAAGGAAATTGATATTTATCTTTGCAGAGGACTCTGATTATTCGATTAACGATATTATAGATTGGCTAATATTCTATAATAAAAAATATTATAGAATTAATGATAGTACTTCATTATTTGTAAGTTATATATCCATAATAGGAAAATCATTTACCATAAATTTGGAGGATAAACAGGGTAATAGAATAAAATTAACAGAGAAAAGTCAAATATTAATAAGAAGAGCCTCGAATATTAAATTCTTACCTTCAAAAGAGTATTCAAGAGAATTAAGTGTAGTAAAAGAGCATCTGTATAGAGAGTCTCATGCCCTTAATACTGCTGTAAAAAGTTTATTGAATTCCATATCAATGTTTGGTAATTTTGTAGACAACGCTAGTTTTTCTAAGATAGAAATTATGCGAAAGGCGGCATTATGCGGATTAAATATACCTGATACGCATATTATTTCAAATTGTTCTCAATTACGAATGGGTATTTCAAATTATAAGGCATTAATCACGAAGGCAATTTCAAATGGATATGCGAGAACAGGTGGTAAAGAGTTGAATTATTACACTGAAAGAGTTGTTGAAATACCAAGTGTTGAGGAGTTCTTTCCTTCTCTAATACAACCACAAATACAAAAGCTTGCGGATGTGAGGGTATTCTTTGCCTCAAGGACATTTTTCACCACTGCTATAATGAGTCAAAGAAATCCGCAAACAAAAGTAGATTTTAGGAGGTATGATAGGAACAAACCAAATAGAGTTCTAAGGTTGAAATTGCCCAATGGAATAGAGGAGAAATTGAGAAATTTGATGGATTTGTTAGAGCTAAATTCTGGTTCTATTGACCTCATACTTGATCGGTTTGGTCAATATACTTTTTTAGAGGTTAATCCAGAGGGGCAATTTGCGCAGGTTTCATTTCCTGGCGCATATTATGTCGAAAAATTTATTGCGAATACTTATGAATAAACCTTTAGTATCTGCATGGTGGCAAATAAAGTCATATGAGGAAAGAAAGGGCACTAGAGAATCAAGGGTTCATGGTTCTAAGTATATGCTAGCTAGAACACCATTTTCAAAGTTCACTCAGTATGAGTTCGCATTTAAAAACAAAGAGGAATAAACCTCCTAGGCTATATCCTAGTTTACACCTTGTTGAAGGATATAAAGGTAAATTAATCATTGATTCTGACAGGTCGGATGGAATTAGCTTTGTGAATTATAATGAATTAGATTCAAGTTTAGAAATTTACATGTCGGTAAATGAAACTGAAATTTTCGATGGATGTAATTTGGATTATGAACAAATAGAAATTCCTTTCGTCATCCATATGTTGGAAATATACGGAAATGATAAAAATGTTATTGATGAGTCATTTTTGATTATTGAAAATATAAATGTGCCATATTGTGAATTTCATGTCGACTTAAAAGAAGATATTTTTCATTTGTTAATAAGGTCGTTAAACTCTCCGATAAGATCAATGGCCATTCATTTGGAATATTGTCAGTTTAAGTGGGACTTATTGGAGGATAAAGATACATGTGTTAAATTAGATATCTTATTTGTTTACGCAAGTCCTTTTAATGCAATGGAGGTTGTAAACGGAGTTAATGTTTTGTTCATAGAAGGACTTAAAGTATCAGTACCTAGCCTTAATTTTATGGAATTTAGCCATGAGGCGTTTTTATTAAGTCAAATACATAACCTTTTTTTTTACAAAAGGTCAGTTTTTGACAAAAATGGATTACGACATTTGACAGAATATAATGTTACAAAAGAGGATGTTGATATTTGTAAGGAGTGTGAGTTTAGACGATGCTGTTTTGATTCAAGGAAAGTGTTGAATAGGTCTGATGGGACCTTCTTTTACCAATCCGAATGCAACTACAACCCCTACATAGCCAAATGGAAAGGCGAAGAAGGCTACCGCACCTTGGCAGAATGTGGCGTAGAAAGCGATGCCAGCGGCTTTAGCATAGACCACGAGCGCATTGCCGAAATAAACGAAGAACTGTGGGGCGAAGACTAATCTTTATTGGGAAGCCTTCCCCTTCGAGAACGAAGGGGTGCCCGCCTAAGGTGGGCGGGGTAGTTGACAGAAATGTCTAAGAATTTCAAAACATACCAACAACGCGACTCCATGGAGTGCGGCATTGCCTGCCTCAAAATGGTGGCCATGCACCATGGCCGTGAGGTGAGCTGGCCGCGCCTGCGCCAATTGAGCCACGTGGGACGCTTGGGGGTAAGTTTGCTGGGCATAAGCCGTGCGGCAGAAACCCTTGGCTTTAAAACCCTTGGCGTAAGCATTAGCTTAGAACAGTTGGTTACAGATGCCCCCCTGCCCGCCATTGTGCACTGGAACCAACAGCACTTTGTGGTGGTGTATAAAGCCACCGCCAAAAAAATTTATGTGGCAGACCCCGCCCATGGCTTGGTAACGTTTACCCCAACAGAGTTTGTGCAGCATTGGCAACACAAACGGCAAGATGGGCAAGGCGTAGCGCTGCTGTTAGAACCCACACCGCAGCTACAGCTGCAGCAAGATGAAAAAGCCGAAACCCAGCGTTTCGGTTTTTTATTTCGCTACCTCACCGCCTATAAAAAACTCATTGGGCAATTGTTTTTGGGTTTACTCGTGGGTAGCGTGTTACAGCTAATTTTTCCCTTCCTCACCCAGGCGGTGGTAGATATTGGTATCAACCAAAACAACCTCAACTTTATTTATGTGGTGCTGGCCGCCCAGCTCATGCTGTTTTTTAGCAGCACTGCCGTGCAGTTTATCCGTAGTTGGATTTTACTGCACATCAGCGCCCGCGTAAACATCCGCCTGGCCAGCGATTTTCTGTTTAAACTCATGAAGCTACCCATCGCCTTTTTTGATGCCAAAATGCATGGCGACATTATGCAGCGCATAAACGACAATAGGCGCATTGAAAACTTCTTAACCGCAGGCACGCTAAACACGCTGTTTAGCATGGTAAACCTGCTGCTGTTTGGTGGCGTGTTGCTGTATTACAACTGGATTATTTTTACCGTGTTTATGGTGGGCAGTGCGCTCTACATTACCTGGGTATTGCTTTTTTTAAAGCGGAGAAAGGAGCTCGATTACAAGCAGTTTAACCGCCTAAGCGAAAACCAAAGCGCGCTGATACAACTCATTAGCGGCATGCAAGAAATTAAGCTGCACACCAGCGAGAGTCAGTTCCGTTGGCAGTGGGAAGATTTGCAGGCACGGCTGTATAAAATTAGCGTAGAGAGCCTAAAGCTGGAGCAAAGCCAAAGCATTGGCGCCAGCACCATCGATCAACTTAAAAACATCATTATCACCTTTTTGGCAGCCAAGTTTGTGTTAGATGGAGCCATAACCCTGGGTATGATGCTCTCCATCCAATACATCATCGGGCAGCTCAACAACCCCATTAGTCAACTGATTGGCTTTATACAAAGTGCCCAAGATGCCAAGATAAGTTTAGAGCGCTTGGGCGAAATACGCGAGCGCGAAGACGAAATTAAAGCCGATGAAACCCTGCAAAACACCCTGCCACCCGCAGCGGGCTTGCAGTTAACCGGCCTCAACTTTCGCTATGGTGGCCCTGATGAAGCGCTGGTATTAGCAGATATTACCCTGCACATACCGCACGGCAAAACCACCGCCATTGTGGGCAGCAGCGGCAGCGGTAAAACCACGCTGCTAAAATTGTTGCTGCAATTTTATCCGCCAGAAAAAGGCGAAATAAAATTGGGCGCTGTGCCGCTGCAAACCTTGCACCCCACCACTTGGCGCCAAAGCTGCGGCACGGTGATGCAAGAGGGCTATATTTTTAACGACACCATTGCCAAAAACATCGCTATTGGGGTAGAAGAAATTGATAGGCAGCGGCTGGATTTTGCCGCAAACACCGCCAACATAAAAAGCTACATCGAAGAACTGCCCATGGGCTACCAAACCAAAATTGGTGTTGAGGGGCAAGGCCTGAGCAGCGGCCAAAAACAACGCTTGCTTATTGCCCGTTCGGTGTATAAAAACCCCGAGTACCTCTTTTTTGACGAAGCCACCAATGCCCTAGATGCCAACAACGAAAAGGTGATTATGGAAAACCTAAACCGCTTTTTTGAAGGCAAAACCGTGGTGGTGGTGGCGCATCGGCTAAGCACAGTGCAAAACGCAGATAAAATTGTGGTGCTAGAGCAGGGCCAAATTGCAGAAGAAGGCACACACAACCAACTAACCGCCAAGCGAGGTAAGTACTATGAACTTGTAAAAAACCAACTCGAATTGGGTAACTAATGCCGGAGATTAACCACCATAGTCAACGCGTAAGCGCTTTGCTGGGCAAGCCGCCCGGCTGGTTATTACGCTGGGGTACGGCAGTCATTTTTCTAGTTGTAGCAGCCTTGTTGTTGGGCGCTGCCTTTGTACGCTACCCTGATGTTATTGCGGCTCCGGTGGTTGTTTCGGGCAGTAACCCGCCCCAAAACCTGCTGGCACAAAAAAGTGGGCGCTTTGCCCAATTTTTGGCAGCCGATGGCAGCGCAGTGCGCAAAGGAGAAATAGTTGCTGTTTTAGAAAATGAGGCCAACTATAGGCACGTCACTAAAGTGGATAGCGCTTTGGCTACCTTTAAAACCCGTTGGCAAGAAACGGATACCCTGCTGCCAGGGCATGATTGGCCCGCGCTGCAACTTGGCGATGTGCAGCCCGCCTACCAAAACCTAAAAATGGCCTATACAGAATTGGCACAGTTTTATAGCCAGCGCGCCTACCCCATGCAAATTGCCGCTGTAAAAGCCCAATTGACCAATTACCACTTGTTTTACAAACGCAGTTGGCAGCAGCGCACAGCGTTGCAAGCGCAATATGATTTGGCCGCGCAGCGCTACTACTCAGATTCTTTGCTGGCAGAAGATGGCGTGTATGCCGCCCAAGAGTTAAGCAAACGCAAAGAACAACTGCTACAACTGGAATATAACTTGCGCGGAGCGCGAGCGGCCTTGGCACAAAGCAAGGTGCAAATGGCCGAGCTGGAAAAAAACATTTCAGACCTAACGCTAGCCATGCACCGAGAACGCGAAAACAAAACCTTAGCTCTTACCAACGCGCTGAGCGCCCTGCAAACCGCCTTGCAAAAGTGGCAATTTGCCTTTGCTTTTGTGGCAGAGGTAGATGGCCAATTGGCTTACCAAACCCTGTGGGCGGTAAACCAAAATGTAGCCAGCGGGCAACATGTATTTACCATACAGCCACAAACCAACAATACCTTAAACGTACAAATGTTAGTTCCCCCGATGCGCTTGGCCAAAGTTGGGAAAGGGCAGCGCGTACAGGTTAAACTTGATGCCTATCCATTTGAAGAATACGGCATGTTGGTAGGCCAAGTTGCCAAATTGAATACCAGCCCTATACGCGATGCAGAAGGCAACGTGTTTTATGTTGCTCAAATAGCTTTAGACAGAGAAGCAAAAACCACCTATGGCTTCTCATTACATGAACTAGATGAGCTAACCGGTACCGGAGAAATTATTACCGAAGAGCTAAGTTTGCTAGAACGGGTGTTTTACTCGATTAGAAAGTTGTTGACGGGTTGACTCCTGCAGTTTTGCACAATTTTACCAAGAGTTGCTTGAGCAAGAGTAAGGAAGGGCTTTTCGGAATGAATAGGTGATTCGAGCTTGGAAGCTAGGATCATTTATTTATTTTGAAAATTTTACTCACTACTCACTACTCACTACTCACTACTCACTACTCACTACTAAAACTATTCCTTCCCCATATCCTTTAATAAGCCAAAGGCGATATAACTGATCAACAAGCCGCCTATAAGTATGGCGAGCCACATGAAGAGTTTGGATTGGAAAAAGGAGTCTTCGACATCAGCTTTAGCTTCTAAATTCGCTTCTGATTTTAAAGCGTTCATGCTGATAATTTCGGCATCTTTAAGGCTATGTAGTTTGTCGCTAATGAAGTTACCTAAGTCGTATTGAGGACGTTTGCGGCTAAGGTCGATATCGACATGGTAGCTTTTACCCGCCTCTAAATAGGCGACTAGGTATTTAGGTTTTTGGTAAAAAT
>Ga0075467_10001385_pt1 | contig 20071 bp, 15 predicted proteins | sample DEB08_DNA_9_FD_75067 | JGI IMG/M metagenome (GOLD analysis project Ga0075467, IMG submission 75067) | Aqueous microbial communities from the Delaware River and Bay under freshwater to marine salinity gradient to study organic matter... | ecosystem: Environmental > Aquatic > Marine > Coastal ... | reverse complement strand
CTGAAGAGGCGGTGTTGGCGTTTGAATACGGCTACGCTCAAACCAGCCCTAATACGCTGGTAATATGGGAAGCCCAATTCGGTGATTTTGCCAACGGAGCTCAAGTGGTGATCGATCAGTTCATTACCAGCGGTGAGCACAAATGGGCCCGACTTTGCGGCTTAACGATGCTGTTACCCCACGGCTATGAAGGCGCTGGACCAGAGCATTCGTCGGCGCGGTTGGAGCGATTCCTGCAGTTATGCGCTGAACACAACATCCAAGTTTGTGTGCCGAGTACCCCGTCGCAAATTTTTCATCTATTGCGCCGACAAGCTATTCGGCCCCTACGTCGACCATTAATCGTCATGACGCCAAAGAGTTTGCTCCGTCATAAAGATGCGATATCTACATTGGAAGATCTCTGTGAAGGGGAGTTCCAGAATGTCATTGACGACCCAGCAGTTTCTAAAGCGGCGGACATTACTCGCGTGATATTTTGCAGCGGCAAGGTCTACTACGATCTGGATGCCAAGCGCCAGGAAGACCAGTTAGGCCATGTCGCTATTGTGCGTATTGAGCAACTGTACCCGTTCCCAGACGTTGAGCTGAAAGCCATATTGAAGCGCTACAAAAATATTGCCGTCGCTGTATGGTGCCAAGAAGAGCCGATGAATCAAGGTGCCTGGTATAGTAGCCAGCATCATGTTCGGCGGGCTATGAATGCCAGTTACCCGGGCTTATATTTGCATTATGCCGGTCGTGAGGCTTCAGCGGCAGCGGCAGCGGGCTATGTGTCCTTACATATTCGTCAGCAGGAACGGCTGGTTCACGACGCCCTGTACAATACTAATATTGAATAACGAAGGAGGCTCTGAATAACTGGGTATTTTGGTGGTGCTGTTGAGATCGAATATGCACAGCGCGCTTTTTGACTGTTGTGGATAGGTATGAAACCTGCCATCGCTCAAAATTTTCTACAAAGTATTTACGGCATATTAGTGGCATATGCCGCCTTAATCAGAGAGTCCCAAATTTATGTTCGCTTTGCAGCATAGGAAGGTAAAATGATAGAAATTAAAGCGCCTGAGTTTCCTGAGTCGATCGCCGACGGTGAAATTGCAGTCTGGCATGTTCAGGTTGGTGAGCAAGTCAGCCGTGATCAAGTTCTGGTCGATATTGAAACCGACAAAGTCGTACTTGAGGTGGTTGCTCCGGTAGATGGGCACTTGAGTGAGATCCTGAAGCAGGCGGGCGAAACAGTATTAGCTGAAGAAGTCATGGGCCACTTTGTTGCCGGTGAGGCCGCGGTGGTGGAGGCGAAATCCTCCCCTGCTGAGCCTGCTGCACTGGCAGTTACTGCTGCTCCCGAAGCTGATGCGATTGTGAGTCCAGCCGCGAAGAAAATGGCTGCAGAACATAAGGTTGATGTTACCCAAATTAGCGGCACCGGTAAGGGTGGCAGGGTCACAAAAGAAGATGTCCTGATGGCTGTCGCCAACGTGACTCAGGCTGCAGGAGCCGTCGGTCAACCGACCGTTCCAGTCGCGGCGAATGAAGCCACCGGTGCTTCGGATCGCATCGAACGTCGAGTCCCCATGACTCGGTTACGTGCCAGTGTTGCCCGCCGGCTGCTGGAGGCCCAACAAACCGCGGCGATGCTGACGACCTTTAACGAGGTGGACATGACAGCGATCATGGAGCTTCGTAGCCAGTACAAAGAGGCCTTCGAGAAGGCCCACAATGGCACTCGATTGGGCTTTATGTCGTTCTTCGTCCGAGCCTGCATCGAAGCCTTGAAGCGCTTTCCAGCGGTGAATGCCTCTATTGACGGTAGCGACATTGTTTATCATGGCTATCAAGATATTGGGGTTGCGGTGGGTTCACCCCGTGGGCTTGTGGTCCCTGTTCTACGTGATGCTGACAGCCTGAGCCTGGCGGAAATTGAAGAACAAATTCGCGACTACGGTAATCGAGCCAAGGATAACAAGCTGGCCATTGACGATATGACCGGAGGTACCTTCACGATTTCTAATGGGGGCGTGTTTGGTTCCTTGTTATCCACGCCGATTTTAAATCCGCCACAGACGGCTATCTTGGGGATGCATAAAATCCAGGAGCGGCCTATGGCCGTGGGTGGACAAGTTGTGATCAGACCAATGATGTATCTGGCATTGTCTTACGATCATCGTCTGATTGATGGGCAAGAGGCGGTCCGCTTTCTCGTGACGATTAAAGACTTCCTCGAAGAGCCAGCTAGAATCCTGCTGGACATTTAACGAACCTCTGTGGAGACGTATTAGTATGGCAACCAAATTTGACGTGATCGTGATAGGCGCAGGCCCTGCTGGCTATCATGCCGCGATCAGGGCTGCACAACTGGGTCTGAAAACAGCTTGTATCGATAAATGGATCAATAAACAAGGAAAGCCAGCTTTCGGTGGAACCTGTTTGAACGTTGGCTGTATACCATCGAAAGCGTTATTGGATGCGTCACATAAGTATAGTCAGGCCAAGAACGAATTTGACGAGATTGGCATCAAGATTTCAGGTCTGAAAATTGACGTTCCGACGATGATAGCACGCAAGGATAAGGTCGTTGAAAACCTAACCAAGGGTGTTGCCGGTCTGTTGAAGTCTAATGGCGTCACAACCTTCGAAGGTAGCGCGCGTCTGAATGCTGGCCGCAAGGTTGAGGTAACGACCCACGATGGCACTGTCGAGATGCTTGAAGCGGATAATATTATTATCGCCACGGGCTCCAATCCCGTCGCTATTCCACCATGCCCACTGACGCCGAACCTGATCGTCGATTCAAGTGGCGCGTTGGAATTCACAGCTGTACCCAAGCGTCTGGGCGTTATCGGTGCCGGCGTTATCGGTTTAGAGCTTGGTAGTGTCTGGCTGCGGCTAGGGGCCGAGGTCATAGTGCTTGAAGCCCTCGAAGAGTTTTTACCGATGGCGGATCAGCAGGTCAGCAAGGACTCTGCAAAGCTTTTTAAGCAGCAGGGCATGGACGTGCGGTTGGGTGCGCGGGTCACTGGCACCAGTATCAAAGGCAAGAAAGTCACCGTGACTTATGCAGATGCTGAGGGCGAGAAACAAGAGGTGTTCGATCAACTGATCGTCGCGGTAGGGCGCCGGCCATTCACCGAAAATCTGTTAGCAGCTGACAGTGGTGTGATACTGGATGAGCGTGGCTTTATTCATGTCAATGATCTGTGCTCCACGGATGCGCCGGGTATCTTTGCTGTTGGGGATGTTGTTCGTGGCCCCATGCTGGCCCATAAGGGTATGGAAGAGGGTGTGATGGTGGCGGAGCGGATTGCCGGCCACAAACCGATGGTGAACTATGATTGTGTACCGTCAGTGATCTATACCCATCCAGAAATAGCCTGGGTGGGCAAAACTGAGCAAGAATTGAAGGCCAGTGGTGAGGATTATAATGTGGGAATGTTCCCCTTGGCCGTCAGTGGCCGGGCGCAGGCCTCAAACGATACAGCAGGGATGATCAAGGTGTTGGCTGACGCGGCAACTGACAGAATCCTTGGCGTCCATATGATTGGCGGCCATGCCTCCGAAATGATTAGCGAGGCGGTGATAGCCATGGAATTTGGCTCAAGTGCTGAGGATATCGGCCTGACAATGTTTGCTCACCCGACATTGTCGGAAGGCTTTCATGAAGCCGCACTGGCAGTGGCCGGACATGCCATTCATATAGCAAATCGAAAACGTAAAAAGTAAAAAGTAAAAAGTAAAAAGTAAAAAGTAAAAAGTAAAAGCAATAACTAAAAAACGATAAGCAAACGAGCGCATATCCTGGATGCAGGATGATTCTAATCACATTTTAAGGACCATGAAGTTATGAACCTTCACGAATATCAGGCGAAACAATTGTTCGCTGAATACGGTTTACCCGTATCCAAAGGCCATGCTGTAGATACAGCAGATGAGGCTGTAGCAGCGGCAAAAGAATTAGGTGGCGAGCGCTGGGTGATCAAGGTTCAAGTTCACGCAGGCGGTCGGGGTAAGGCCGGTGGCGTGAAGCTGGTGTCAACAGAAGCCGAGATACGCGCGTTTGCCGCTCAGCATATCGGCACTAATCTCGTGACTTTTCAGACTGATGAGCATGGTCAGCCGGTCAGCAAAATTTATATTGAAGAGTGTACGGATATCGCGCGTGAGCTGTATCTGGGTGCGGTCATCGATCGGTCGTCACGACGAGTTGTGTTTATGGCATCTACCGAGGGTGGTGTGGAAATCGAAACCGTCGCCGAAGAAACTCCGGAAAAAATTCTCAAGGCAGTGATTGACCCGGCTATCGGTGGCATGCCCTATCAGGGCCGAGACCTTGCTTTCCAACTGGGTCTTGAAGGCAAGCAGGTCAATCAGTTTGCCAATGTTTTCACTTCCTTGGCCAAGCTGTTCCAGGAAAATGATCTGGCGCTGCTGGAGATCAATCCGCTAGTTGTCACCAGTGACGGTGACATTCACTGTCTGGACGCGAAGGTCTCCATTGATGGCAATGCTATTTACCGACAGAAGACACTCGCCGCGATGCATGATCCGTCACAGGAAGATGCCCGCGAGAGTCAGGCCGCTGAGTTCGGTCTGAATTATGTTGCGCTAGACGGCAACATTGGTTGCATGGTCAACGGTGCTGGTCTGGCGATGGGAACGATGGACTTGGTGAAACTGCATGGTGGCAAGCCGGCTAACTTCCTTGATGTGGGCGGTGGTGCGACCAAGGAGACCGTCAGTGAAGCGTTTAAGATCATATTGTCTGACACCAACGTCAAGGCTGTACTCATCAACATTTTTGGTGGCATTGTCCGCTGTGATGTTATCGCTGAAGGTATTATCGGTGCAGTGAAGGAAGTTGGCGTCACCCTGCCAGTAGTCGTGCGTTTTGAAGGTAATAATGCGGCCCTTGGGGTGAAAGCCCTGGCCGATAGTGATGTCGATATTATTGCTGCAACAAGTCTGACGGATGCCGTCCAGCAAGCAGTGAAAGCCGCCGGAGGTGCAGCGTGAGTGTTCTAATTGATTCAAATACAAAAGTAATTTGTCAGGGTTTTACCGGTTCCCAGGGAACGCTACACTCTAAGCAGGCGCTGGAGTACGGCACTAAATTGGTGGGTGGTATTACGCCCGGTAAAGGCGGTCAGCGACATCTCGAGCTGCCGGTATTCAATACAGTTAAGGAAGCCGTGCGTGAAACGGGTGCGACAGCCTCGGTGATTTATGTACCTGCGGCCTATGCCAAAGATGGCATTCTGGAAGCGGCAGACGCCGGTATTGAATTAATCGTCTGCATTACTGAAGGTGTGCCGACCCTTGATATGCTGTCGGTCAAAGCCAGCCTTGATACTCGCGGGATTCGTTTGATCGGGCCTAATTGTCCGGGTGTCATCACTCCGGGGCAATGTAAGATCGGTATCATGCCCGGGTCGATTCACCTGCCGGGTAAGGTCGGGATTGTGTCGCGGTCAGGCACTTTGACTTACGAGGCTGTCAAGCAAACCACAGATCTGGGTTTTGGGCAGAGCACCTGCGTTGGTATTGGTGGTGATCCTATCCCGGGCAGTAACTTTATTGATATTCTTGCCATGTTTGAGGCTGATCCTGATACCCACGCTATCATTATGGTCGGTGAGATCGGTGGTAATGCCGAGGAAGAAGCTGCCGAGTTTATCAAATCCAATGTGACTAAACCCGTGGTGGGTTACATCGCGGGCGTGACTGCGCCAGCGGGTAAGCGTATGGGCCATGCCGGCGCGATTATTGCCGGTGGCAAGGGTACCGCTGATGATAAATTTGCCGCATTGAACTCAGCAGGTGTGCATACCGTGAAGAGCTTGGCAGAAATCGGCAACGCGCTCAAAGAGCTTACTGGCTGGTAGAGGCTGATGTTGTCGGGGGTAGCCATGCTTCATGCGGTGGCTACCCTTTTTTTTGTCCGCAAGATGGTCTTGGGTGGTTGAAAAAATGGTCCGGTAACCCCATCTCTGCTGGCAATGCAAGTTACGTAAAAGGTGTGAGCACACATGACCGTTGAAGCGAAAAAAGAAACTCTGGGATTCCAATCTGAAGCCAAGCAACTGCTGCAGCTGATGATTCACTCGTTGTACTCCAATAAAGAAATTTTCCTGCGCGAGCTGATCTCCAATGCCTCAGACGCCATTGACAAGTTGCGCTTTGAAGCTCTGCAAAAGAGTGATCTGCTCGGTGACGATGCCGACCTGAAAATTTGCATCGATATCGATAAAGAGGCTGGCACCATCACCATCACGGATAACGGCATTGGCATGACGCGAGAGGATGCGATCAGTCATCTGGGTACCATCGCGAAATCTGGTACAGCCCAATTTTTCAGTGCGCTGACCGGTGATCAAAAGAAAGACGCACAGTTAATCGGGCAATTCGGTGTCGGTTTCTACTCAACATTTATAGTTGCTGACAAGGTTGTGGTCGAATCTCGGGCGGCCGGGAGTGCGAGCAATGAAGCCATACGGTGGATTTCTGCCGGTGAAGCAGACTTTGAAATTGAAAATATTGACCGTGAGCAGCGCGGTACATCGGTGATCCTGCATTTGAAATCAGACGAGACAGACTTTCTAGATGACTGGCGTGTTCGCAGCGTCGTCAAGAAGTATGCTGATCACGTTGCGGTACCGGTAATGATGATGTCACAGCCTGCGCCGCCTGCTGAAGGCGAGGAACCTGTAGAGGCGGAATATGAGGCGATTAATCTCGCTAAAGCACTGTGGACCCGCTCGCGAACGGAGATTACTGACGAAGAGTATCAAGAATTCTATAAACTGGTGTCACACGACTACCAGGCGCCACTGACTTGGAGCCATAATCGTGTCGAGGGTAAGCTCGATTACACCAGTTTGATTTATATCCCATCGAAGGCCCCCTTTGATATGTGGCAGCGAGAGGCGCCGCGTGGTCTTAAGCTCTACGTACAGCGAGTCTTTATCATGGACGAGGCTGAGCAGTTTTTGCCGCTCTATCTGCGCTTCGTTAAGGGCGTGATTGATTCAAATAATCTGCCACTGAATGTGTCTCGAGAGATATTACAGAAAAATCCATCCATTGACGCGATGCGTAGTGCCCTGACGAAACGGGTGCTGGACATGCTCGAGAAGTTAGCGAAGAAAGAGCCTGAGCAGTATCAGACCTTCTGGAGCGAGTTTGGCCAGGTCATCAAAGAGGGTGTGGCTGAAGACTTTGCAAATAAGGACAAGATCGCCAAGTTGCTGCGGTTTGCAACAACCCACAGCGACAGTAAAGATCAAAACCAGCCCCTGACGGATTATCTGGGACGAATGAAGGAAGGCCAGGAAACTATTTATTATGTGGCGGCGGATAATTATCACACAGCGATCAATAGCCCACATCTCGAAGTCTTTAAGAAAAAGGGCATCGAAGTACTGATCCTGACTGATCGCATCGATGAGTGGCTGATGAGCCATTTGATGGAATTTGAAGGCAAGAAATTTCAAGATGTAGCAAAGGGTACGCTGGATCTCGGTGACCTGGAAGATCCGAAGGAAAAAGCTGCTAATGAAGCAGTTGAGAAGCAGTTTGTTGATTTACTCGCGCGCATTCAGACCGTGCTAGGGGAAAAAGTCGAAACTGTGCGGATTACGCATCGTCTCACCGATTCGCCGGCTTGTCTGGTTGTCAACGAAGATGAAATGGGTATGCAGATGCGTCGCATACTCGAGTCAGCAGGGCAGGCTGTACCCGAGAACAAACGTACCTTTGAGTTGAACCCAACTCATCCGCTGGTTGAAAAGTTGAATGCTGAAACCGACGAGAATCGTTTCACTGATCTGGCGTTGGTGCTTTTTGATCAGGCTATGCTTGCCGAGGGTAGCCATCTAGAGGAGCCAACGAGCTATGTCAGTCGTTTGAATAAACTGCTCTTGGAATTGTCAGCGAGCTAGCTGCTACTAATGGCTGGGGGCGACTGGCGCTAGTGAGGCCTCAGGAGCTTCTTTCAGGAGAGGGCGCTGAAAGGCGTCCTCGCTCTGCTCTTGTTGTGATGCACGCAAGTTACCGATCACTGATTCGAGTGCTCGGCTAAAGAGTAGGCCGTTGCTGATCAACTTCACCGTGCCGTCTTTGAGTTCGCGGGCGAGACCTGCGCGGGTTTTTTCGACGACCTTGACACCTTGTTGAGTGACGAAGATATACTTATCGATAACCTTGATTTTAGCAGCGAGTTTGCAGCGAGTAGTCAGGTCAGCCTCTCCCAGAAATTCAAACCAATCACCGACGTCAACTCGATCGACGGCTTGCATATGGGGATCATCTTCATCGATGTCTTCAACGATAGCTGCTTGCTTATTAGTCCTCGCCGGCTGAACACCTTCGCTACTCGTACCCTGAAGTTCAACTGCATCGCCGGTGAACCTTGCGTCACCGGTGTCTGCGATTAAACCTTGCTCGAGCTGGGCGAAAGAGGCTTCTTGAATGTTTGTCAGTTCCGCCATCAATCTATCGATTTCCAGGCTATCGAGTTTGGTAATTCGTAAAGCCTTACGCAGATTGTTCAGCAAACGTGGGTTGACGGTATCGAGACGGGGTCGGTCATCAGCGTGATCCTTAGGCTGGACTGTCCACAGCAATACGTCGATCGTGTTAATGGATTGTTTCCACGCGTTGCTGCCAGGACCCTCTTTAAGTAGCAGCATCACCATAAACTTGTGATATATCTGGCCCAAAAAGTCCTGGATAAAGGCTGGTAAATCTCGTCCAAGAATTCGCTCTGCAATTTTTTGATCCGCCAGTTCGCGGATATCTTCAATTCGCTCCTCACGCTCGTTTGCGCGCATGATGCGCTGTTCAAGGTGGTGGGTTTTGGCTGCCAAGCGCGCGCGAAATAGCCTGAAGTCTTTGAGCAGTTTATTGAAGAGTTCGATGTCGTCCGTATACTCGATTAACATCCGGCTGACCAATTCGTTCATTTTTTGATACAGCGAGTCGTTTTCTAAGTCGCGGACTTCTGTCCAGTCAATCGCTGCTGAGGCAAATTCATTGAGGATGCTGCGAGCTGGATGGTTCTCTCGGTTGAAAAAAGTGGTGTCTGATAAAGCCACCTTGAGGATGGTGATCTGGGTTCGTCCGATCAGTTCTTTTATGGGCAGGGCGACAGAATTATCTTGCCAGATGGCTTCATAAAGTAAGGAGACCAAACTGATAATATCGGCAGATTGCTGGTCGACAGCATTGGCCTTGCCCTTGCCCAATTCTTGGGTTTGTAACAAAAGTTCGTTGATTGACTCGGGCACATCGAGCTTCTCGAGCTCATGGTTTGTGATTTCATTGGTGCTACCGGCGCTACGCGCACCATCAATTTTCAATGACTGCTGGATGTTGGTGAGAATATCGAATAGCTCCTGCTGGCCGACCATCACGACTGTTTCGTTGTTCGCTGGACTCAATAAGCCTGCTGTCTGGGCGGCGTGAATCATCGAGCTGGGTACGGCGAATTGTTGACTTGCGGCATTAGCGGCTGACACACCACGAGCTGCTGGCCGCAGCAAGTTTTGCATCATGCCGAATAGCTCAGGATTATCTGACTCACTGTCTGCTGGTAGCGCTTCAAGCCCCCCAAAGCTATCCATCATCTCTAACTGCGGTCGAGCCTTGCTTCGACTTTGGGTTGCCCCCCGGGCAACATGGGTTGCCGTCTCTGTCCTTAGGTCCGGCATGACACCTGCTTTTATCAGCATCTGGTTGGCTTCTTGCAGGACAGTGTCGAGTTGCTTCAGCAGGACTTCATTGAATCGTCGGTAAGCGGCAAGATCATTCTTCGCTCGGCAATCAACCTTCAGCATGGCCGCCGAGAACGCCGTTGATAATTGTTGTGGGTCCAGGGGGTTCGACGACTCATCAATTTGCTTGATTTCGATCACGGCGCTTAGCCGAGTATTAAAACTGATTAAATCGGGTAGATTTTTGTTCCTGGCAGCTGCGATCATTCCTCTGGTAGCTACCATAGTGTTGAGTTCGTCTTCCTGAACCAGAGATAGGCTATCGAAATCAACGGTGGTACTTTTTTTCGGTTGGGTAGTGGAAAGTTCATCAAATGCGTTGTTTATATGCGTTATAAATTGCTCGGCCAACGGGTCCCTTGCTGACCCGAACAGCGCGACGCCTTCGCTTTCGTTAACCACCGTTTGGATGAGGTGTTGTAGCGTGCAAATAACAGTCTTCTGTAATGATTCGACCAAATTAGGCACGGAAATGAGCTGTTAGATAGGAGTGGAAAAATAACATAACGCCAATAGCAAGGTAAGTATAGCGATATAGGCAAGGTTGGGATTGAAAAATGTAAGTAATTTGTATTTTTAGAGGAAGCCTAAGCGCTGGGCTGGCGGTGCTTCTAGCGAGGTCCCGGCTGGTCTGGGAAGTTCGTCTTATGTGGTAATCTTTAGCAAACCAATGGGCATGCCGCCGCCATGAAACGTGACAAGGTGACCAGGAATGAATCTACTGTTAATGCGCCACGGTGATGCCGTGATGTCATACCCCGATGCGGATAGGCCTTTGAGTTTGCTGGGTGTAGAGGAAGTCATGGCTAAGGGAGCAAGCCTGCTAGACGCGAATGTTCAGGTATCTCACATCATCGCCAGTCCCTTGTCCCGAGCCCAAGAGACTGCGGGTTTGATGGCGACCCGCCTGGGGTATCAGGCTGCCATTCTCTGCTGGGATAGTCTTTCTCCCGCCGGTGATATGGGCCAAGTATTAGCGTTACTGGCAACCAGTAACTTCGCAACTCCGCTATTGGTCACCCATCAGCCCTTTGTCAGTGAATTCATAGATTATCTTACCGGCGAAGCCGTTATGATGGATACGGCTTCGATTGTCGCCATTACATTGGACGTTTTTTCACCACAAGCGAGTGAGCTGAGATGGTCGATAGATACCTGCGGATAAAACGGAACCGAATAACTAACGTCGGTATTCGAGTTCAACTGATCGGTTTCCAGAGACGATGTTGCGCTTTGCTGTTGTTGGCCTGGTTGCCCCTGGCCGCAATGGGTGCAGACAACGATGATAGTATCATCGCGCTGTATCCGCGTGCCCAGCTAGTTGAGAGCGCAGGCGAACAGGGCGTCTCGACTCATCGCGTCATGCTGGGTGCCTTGAAGAAAGTGAACAGCGAGATAGCGCCAGAGGCATCTCGCTACGTTCAAGGTGAACGCACGCGCAATACGTATCTACTGCCCGACGAGCCCCGTAGTAATTTGGTCTTCGATTTTTACTTGGAGCAGTTGGAGCGCCAGGGGCAGATTTTGTATCAATGTGCAGGGCGTGAGTGCGGCAGCAGTAATTATTGGGCTAACAGCGTGTTCGAGCGTCGAATCCTGTATGGCCCAGAGCAATACCAGCATTATGTTGTCGGTGTAGTCGATGGTCAGTACCTGGCGATCTATGTCGCACAGCGCGCAACCGGGCAGGTCTATGCCCATTTAGATACCATCAAACCGCAACGAGATTCCGCAGCGGCAGCGAACGCGTTGGATTCGGCGAACCTATTGCAGGCACTGACATCCGGTGCCGCCGTCAAGATCGGGCTGCGACCTGATGTTGCCGCCACAAACAAGGTGGTTGCGGCGCTGATGGATAACCCAGCGTTAAGTCTGTACGTCGTCGGCCATGACGCGCTGCAGCGAGACGAAACCGTCCTGGCTGCGATGACGAGAACGGCTGCGGCGGCTGGCGAGTTTCGCCTGCGTTTAATCAAATTGGGTATTGCTGAGTCACGGCTACAGGCCTACGGCGTCGGGCCGCTGGCGCCAAGCATTGATGCCCCTGCGCGCCTAGAGTTGTTGTTGGCCGATTAGCGAAACCCTAATTGGAAAGTTTTAAACGGGTTGTCAGTTAGCTTGAGGAAAGATTGAGCAGTGACATGAACTCCATACGTGTTGGTGCGCTATCTCTGAAGTCGCCGAGCATGACGGAGGTTTTCATCACCGAGTTTTGTTTTTCGACACCCCGCATCATCATACACATGTGTTTTGCTTCAATAATCACGCTGACCCCTGAGGCCGTTGTCACTGATTGAATGGCTTCAGCGATTTGCTTGGTTAGGTTTTCCTGTATTTGCAGGCGGCGAGCGTACATGTCCACCACGCGTGCTACCTTGGAGAGTCCTAGCACCTTGCCGGTCGGGATGTAAGCCACATGACATTTGCCGATAAATGGCAACATATGGTGCTCGCACATGGAATACAGCTCAATATTCTGGACGATAACCATCTCGTTAGTATCAGACTCGAACAAGGCTTCATTAACGACCTCATCCAGAGTTTGACCATAGCCGTGGGTCAGGAATGCCATGGCTTTAGCCGCCCGTTCTGGCGTGTCGATTAAGCCCTCACGATTAGGATCTTCGCCAATCTCAGTCAAAATTTTCTTAAACGCGTCTTGCATATACTCAAGTCCAGTCATTGATAGCGCTACCCTAAGCCAATCTTACAATCGGGTAAAGTGGTTGATTGCTAAGTTACGACAGCGCAGCAGTTTCGGCTCACTTAGGGTTATAATGCGGGCTTAGGTAAAGGAGTGAGATATGCCGGGTAGCAGTATTGGAGACGTATTCAGAGTGACCACCTTTGGTGAGAGCCACGGCTTGGCGCTGGGCTGTATCATCGATGGTTGTCCACCGGGGATGGCGTTGAATGAACGGGACCTGCAGGGTGATCTAGATCGCCGCAAACCTGGAACCTCAAAGTATGCGACCCAGCGCCAGGAATCTGACCAGGTCAAGATTCTGTCAGGGGTATTTGAAGGATTGACGACGGGTACGCCCATTGGCCTGCTGATTGAGAACCAAGACCAAAAATCGAAAGACTATACGAACATCAAGGACGTCTATCGACCCGCGCACGCTGACTATACTTATGCGCAAAAGTATGGCGTTCGTGATTATCGTGGGGGTGGGCGTTCCTCGGCCCGCGAGACCGCCATGCGCGTAGCAGCCGGGGCAGTGGCCAAGAAATACTTAGCCGTTGAGCACGGCATCCTGGTTAGGGGCTATATGGCGCAGATGGGTGACTTGAGCCCGCAGATCATTGATTGGGATCAGATCGAGCAAAACCCATTTTTCTGTCCAGACCCTGCGCTGGTACCACGCCTTGAGCAAATGATCGATGCCCTGCGACGCGAGGGTGATTCTATCGGCGCGCGGATTAATATTGTCGCCTCGGGCTTAATGCCTGGACTCGGTGAGCCGGTATTTGATCGACTTGATGCGGACATTGCCCATGCAATGATGAGTATCAATGCCGTTAAGGGCGTAGAGATCGGGGCTGGATTTGCATCCATCACCCAGAAGGGCTCCATGCACCGAGATGAAATGTCACCGAACGGTTTCACGTCGAACAATGCGGGCGGCATTCTGGGGGGGATTTCCTCCGGTCAGGATATCACCGTCAGTATCGCCTTAAAGCCGACATCCAGTATTACCAAGCCAGGTCAGAGTGTCGATAGCGCCGGTAATCCTGCCGCGGTCGTGACCAAGGGCCGCCATGACCCCTGTGTTGGGGTCCGGGCTACGCCGATCGCCGAGGCTATGTTAGCCATTGTCCTGATGGATCACCTGCTGCGGCATCGAGCACAGAATGCCAATGTCGTGCCGGTGGGGCCAAGGTTTTAGGAGGCGTCCTCGGCCAATAAGTCCATAAATGCCAGGGCAGCGTTAGACAAGCTGCGTTGGACGTGGTGAATAACGCCGAGTTTGCGCTCGATTCGAATATTCGGCACCGACAATACGCAGACAGTGTCGTCCAGCATGCTGCGTGGCAGGACGCTCCAGCCCAGGCCAATGGTAATCAGCATCTTGATGGTCTCAAGGTAGTTGGTGGACATGCTGACATGAATCGGCAGGCCTTGATCCTCGAATATCTGTTTGATGATGCGGCCAGTAAAAGTGCTCATGTCCGGCAGAATGGCGGGGAAGGCAGCGATTTGCTCAAGGCTGGGCAAGGCGTAACTCGCCAGAGCGTGATCTGGGGCGCAGACAAAGACTAGGTCATCGGTCCAAATCGCTCGAGACGCCAAGCGTTCGTGGGACCTTGGTGCCATCGTGATGATGCCAAGTTCAAGATTACCCTGCACGATTTGTTCGTGTGCAACCTCAGAGTCCATAAAGTGCAGATCCAGTATCACAGCGGGAAAGCGTTCCGAATAGGTTTTTAGCACCGTGGGCAATCGCCAAAGACCGATATGGTGGCTAGTGGCCAACGACAGGCGGCCGGCAACAGTCCCGCTGAGGTTGCGAATGGCCCGTTGCGAGTCCTCGACTTCCTGAAGAATCAGTCGGGCTCGCGGGTCGAAGACACGTCCAGCCTCAGTCAAACTAATAACTCTGCCGATACGATCAAACAAGCGAACATTTAACTGACTTTCGAGCAACGCGATCCGCTTGCTGACCGCCGGTTGGGTCAAATGTAGGCGATTGGCCGCAATGGAGAAGGAACCGGTTTCCGAGACGGCGACAAAAGCTTTAATGCTATCTAAATCGATCATTCCAGCCGCTTATAGGGTTAATAAGAAATATGAATTTGTGTTACAAGCGAATTGATCATAGCATCGTCGCGGCCACGCCAACAGGAGAGCATGCGCTGGTCTTTGGCGTCGACAAGCGAGGGTTCGACGGAGTTGATGCGGGCTTTGCCTGGACTTCTGTTGGGCTGGTGAGAATATCCAATATGTGACCTTGCGTAAGGGTATAATGCCGCGCTCTTAAAGACTTACATGAATGAACAGGTAAAAAATCATAACGGAGAACACAGTGGAAAAGGTTAACGTCGCCATCGTTGGCGCGACCGGAGCGGTCGGTGAGGTCATGTTAGAAATTCTGGCGGAACGTCAGTTCCCCGTAGATAATCTCGTCCTGTTGGCGAGTGAAAATTCGGCGGGCACGACGCTGCAATTCAAGGGTAAATCAATTCGGGTTGAGAATCTCGCCACCTTTGATTTCAGCAATACCCATATTGCGCTATTCTCTGCCGGGGGCTCGGTTTCCGCGCAATTTGCCCCCATAGCAGCAGCCCAGGGCTGCGTTGTCATCGATAATACCTCCTGTTTTCGCCGTGACCCCTCGATCCCGTTGGTGGTCCCGGAAGTTAACTCGGCGCGCATTGCCGACTATGTGGGTCGCAATATCATCGCTAATCCGAATTGCTCGACTATACAAATGCTGGTGGCCTTAAAGCCCATCCAGGACGCGGTGGGTATTGCCCGTATTAATGTCTGCACTTACCAGGCGGTTTCCGGCTCAGGCAAACGTGGAGTTGAGGAGTTGGCGGGCCAGACGGCCAGGTTGCTGAATGGCCAAGAGATTGAGCGTTCGGTGTATACCAAGCAGATCAGCTTCAATGCGATTCCTCATATCGGGGACTTTGAGGACAATGGCTACACCAACGAAGAAATGAAGATGGTCTGGGAAACGCACAAAATTTTTGAGGATGAGACTATCGAGGTTAATCCTACCTGCGTTCGAGTGCCGGTGTTCTATGGGCATTCGGAGGCGGTGCATATCCAGACCCGTGGCCCCTTATCTGCAGCTGCCGCGAGAACACTGTTGGCAGAAGCTGCGGGGGTCACGCTTGTGGATGAATCGGTCGACGGCGGGTACCCCACGGCCGTGTCTGATTCCGCTGGTAATGATCCTGTGTTCGTCGGTCGGCTCAGGCAAGACATCTCCGCGCCGAACGGTTTGAATATGTGGATCGTCTCGGATAATGTCAGAAAAGGCGCGGCGCTAAACAGTATACAAATTGCGGAACATTTGGTAAAAAGACTTTGATTAGCGAGACTTACCGCAATAAGTGTAGACCATTTCTAGGTAGCTACTCGAAGTCATCATGGGTAACGTGTTTTCGGTCTGGCAACTTCAGATAGGCTATGGGGCAACCAGAGGGAAAGACAATAATGATTCAGCGGCTACTAGTTTGCGGCGCAGCGTTACTGGTATTAACGACTTCACCGGCTTTTGGGGTCGGATTGGGTAGCCTTGATCTGCAGTCGGCACTTAATCAGCAATTTGTTGCAGACATTGAGCTTACCAATGTTCGTGGTCTGGATGTTGAAGAAATCTTGCCGCGTCTGGCTTCCCAGGAAGACTTTGATCGAGTGGGCGTGGAACGTAATTACGCTCTCACAGACCTGCGATTCAAAGTTGTTCAGACGAACGGTAGCGGAAAAATGCTACGTGTGACCAGTACGCGACCGATTAATGAGCCATTTTTAAACTTTTTGGTGGAGGTCTTGTGGCCCAACGGCCGTATTTTGAGAGAATATACGGTGCTGCTAGATCCACCGGTTTTTACCGATGATAGTGTCATGCCGCTGCAAGCAGCGACAGCTTCAAGCTCCCAGTCTTTTGCCGCAGCACCGGCTGCTGAGCCATCAGTCACTCCAGCCTCAACACTCCAGACAGATAACGCCGCAGCGATAAAGCGCGGGCGTATTGACGACGGCGAATATGGTGTGACCGGGGTCGATGATACGCTGTGGCAGATTGCGCTTGAAGTGCGCCCTAATCGCGGTGTCAGCGTTCAGCAAACCATGTTGGCCCTGCAAAGAGCCAATCCGGATGCCTTTATCGATAACAATATCAATTTGCTCAAAGCGGGTTATGTGCTTCGCATCCCTGATGAAGAAGAGATTCAGCGTGAAACTAAGGTAACCGCGATAGATGCGGTGCGTGTTCAAAATGATGATTTTGGCGCCCGCCGCAGTAGTGCGCCGGTCACTCAACTGGATGCCACCAGCCGGCAGCCCCGGAACCAGCAATCTGGTGGTCGCAATAACGACGAGGGTGAGTTGAGACTGGTGTCGGCAGAAAATAGCGATGCTGACGACGCGGGCCAGCGTGCTGGTTCCAATAGCAGCGCAAGTGGTGCAACGAATAGCGCGATGGCGGCAGAGCTTGCACTGGCTCGAGAAGATATTGACCGGACCCAAAGCGCGAATAGCGAACTCAACGCGCGGATGGACGATCTGGCACGCCAAATCGAAACCCTGAGTGAGATCGTCAAGCTGAAAGACGACCAATTAGCCGCGCTTCGAGCGGAAGTGCAAAGGGCGCAGGACGAGCTGGCAAATGCGGCGGTCAATAAGCCGAAGCCAAGCAATGTCAGCGCTGGGTTGCTCGCCGACCCTTTTGTTCTCGGCGGTCTGGGACTGCTGCTGATCAGCATGGTTGCGGGTGGTCTGATTTACCGCAAACGCCGCCAAGATAAAGCCATGGCGGATAATGATGAGCTCGAACATGCGGTTGTCGACGCATCGTCGGCGATGGACGATTCCCTGGACGCAGGGGATGTCGTTCCGGCGGATCAATTGGCCGATATAGAGGATGACGCCAGCCCGCAGACCACCGATGTGATGGGAGAAGTTGAGATCTACATAGCCTATGGGCGCTTCCCGCAAGCTATCAGTTTTTTGCAGAAGGCGATCGCGGCTGAGCCAGATCGGTCTGATATCCGTCTTAAGCTACTTGAAGTCTATGTCGAAACAGGAGATGCGGCGGGGTTCAATTTGCAGCTCGAAGCTCTTCGTCAGTCGGCCGATGACCAAACTATTGAGCAAGCTCTGGCGCTTCAAGCAAAAATTCCAGGGGCGGCGGAAAGCGAAGTCGCAGCGATGAGCGTGTCGACTATCGAGAGCACGCCAGCTGATGATGACTTGTCTTTTGATTTGGACGATCTTGACAGCGAGACAGACGCCAGTGACTTCGAGTTTAATAGTAACGATGATCTCGAACTCGATACTGATGGTGATGAGGCGCCCGCAACCGATACCGTTGATGCTTTGGGCTCACAAGCCGATGATCTGGTGCTTAACGATGACTTGATTGATGATCTGGATCTGGACCTGGACCTTGATCTTGACGGTGAGTCACTGGCAGAAGATGTTGCCGTCGATACGGCAAAGGACACGCTGAGCCTGGATGGCGAAGATGCACTCGAATTAGATGAAGACTTCTCCTTCAGTCTTGATGAAGCGGATCTTGATGAAGATCTCGATTTGTTAGCCGATAAAGATTCAGCGGAAGGTGATGCCTTGAAGTTGGATGATCTGGATGATGATGGCTTTAATTTGGATCTGGATGACGAAGACTTTAATCTTGATGACGATATGGGTACCAAGCTTAATTTAGCCCGGGCTTATATTGATATGGATGATGAAGAGGCTGCTCGGAAGACGCTGGAGGAGATCATAGTCGGTGGCTCTGATAGCGAAATTGAGGAAGCTAAGGCTTTACTTGAGCAGATAAGTTAGGTCATGAACACTCGGTTCGGCGAACTTATCTGCCGGCGAAGAAAAGGAATCAGAGATTTTGAGTCGAATCGTGTTGGGCCTGAGTTACTCGGGTGCTCAATTCCACGGCTGGCAAGCCCAACGTGAAGGCAATACGGTTCAGCAAACTCTTGAGGCAGCATTGTCGAAAATTGCAGATCATGAGGTTCGCGTCATTTGCGCGGGCCGCACCGACACCGGGGTACACGCCACTCGTCAAATAGTTCACTTCGATACCCCTGCCGTTCGCCCGGAGAAAGCCTGGGTGTTAGGAACGAATGCGCATTTGGCCGACAGTGTCGCTGTCAGTTGGAGTCGCATAGTAGACGAGACCTTCAGTGCGCGCTTTAGCGCCACTGCACGGCGTTATCTGTATTGTATACATAACACGACGGTACGCTCGGCGATCGGTGCCGGGTTATTCACTCGAGAACACCGTCCATTGGATACGGCCAAGATGCATCAGGCAGCTCAGTCGCTGCTTGGCGAACATGATTTCTCCGCCTATCGAGCGTCCAAGTGCCAATCCAAAACCCCCATGCGCAATATCCACGAGATTACGGTCTCTCGCCGTGGTGAAATGGTCTTGGTGAATGTTAAAGCAAACGCTTTTTTGCACCATATGGTCCGTAATATCGCCGGGGTTCTAATGGATATTGGCGCAGGTGAACAAACTGTCGACTGGACCGCCCAATTGCTGGGTGGCCGCGATCGAACGGTTGGTGCCATGACAGCGCCTCCCCATGGTCTGTATTTAGTGGATGTAGTCTATCCGGATACTTTTGAATTACCCCAGGGACCTAAAATACCGCATTTTTTTGCTGATCAATAACTGCCGTCGCGTTACCGGGGCTGAAGATTGATGTTAAACTTCCGTGTTTTTAGCTATTGGACAATCGAGCGATGGTCACCCGGGTAAAAATCTGTGGCATCACCCATCCGGACGATGCCTTAATGGCCGTCAGGGCAGGTGCCGACGCCCTTGGGTTTGTGATGTATGAACCGAGTCCTCGTTTTGTCGACGCGCCATCGGCGCAAAAAATTTGTGCCCAGGTGCCGGTGTTTGTCACTCGAGTCGGACTGTTCGTCAATCATTCTCGAGAGCAGGTCGGTAGCATTTGCCGTCAGGTTCCATTCGATCTACTGCAATTTCACGGGGATGAATCCAACGAGTTTTGCGCCAGTTTCCACCGGCCGTTTATCAAAGCCATTCGAGTCGCGCCAGGGGATGACGTGGCCCAGTTAGTCGCCCAATACCCCGACAGTCATGGTGTGCTTCTGGATGCTTTCGTTGATGGTCTATATGGCGGTACTGGTCGTACTATTGACTGGAAGCAATTACCTGCGCTGAAGACCCCCGTCGTGCTTGCTGGCGGTCTCGATCCCGGTAATGTCGGGTTGGCGATTGCCAACGCTGCCCCGTACGGGGTCGACGTGAGTGGTGGGGTTGAACGGTCTAAAGGCCGTAAAGATCCTGGCAAGATAATGGATTTTATGCGCGCGGTTCGCGCAGCAGATGATGTTTAATGGATAACAGGCTAACTCGGCAGCTAGATGCAGTTGTCAGAGGTCGCCAGTTAAAAAGTAAGGTGAGTAGATGACAAGTACAGTGGAAGATAACAGGCAGGTGGCTTCAGAAGTTAGGGCGGCGGGTATTAACGAAGCCTTGACCGTGATGCCAGATGAGAAGGGTCATTTCGGTCCCTATGGCGGGCAGTTTGTTTCAGAAATTCTGATGACGGCCTTGGCTGAACTTGAT
>Ga0075467_10001384_pt1 | contig 20072 bp, 16 predicted proteins | sample DEB08_DNA_9_FD_75067 | JGI IMG/M metagenome (GOLD analysis project Ga0075467, IMG submission 75067) | Aqueous microbial communities from the Delaware River and Bay under freshwater to marine salinity gradient to study organic matter... | ecosystem: Environmental > Aquatic > Marine > Coastal ... | reverse complement strand
GAACCATGAAAATAAATGCTTGCAGGGTAATGACCAGAATATGGAATACCGCCCAGCCCCATTGCATTAACCCTCCACCCAGAGCAAACACACCGCCGCCGATGGCCATAAACGCCATACACAGCAAGACTGTTTTACCCGTAGATACTTTCCCCTTGAGATTTAACCAGCATACGCCAACGACCAAAACAAAGATCACTAACCAAAATAAGGCGCTGGTTTCGTCGCCAAAGAGTTGTGCGTGCAGCCCACCAGATACAAGTCCAGCGCCTGCGCCCGCCGCGAACATAGTCGCGATCAGGATAAAGATCATTTCACCGGCATACATGTTGCCGAACAGTCGAAGACCCAGCGAAAACGGTTTTGCCAGCAGGCCAACGGTTTCCATAAACAGGTTAATCGGAATAAATGCCCAGTGATTAAAAGGGTGCATAGTCAGCTCTTTAACAAAGCCTGTGCCCTTAATTTTAAAGGAGTAGTAAACCATGAGAATAAACACAGCCAGCGCCATTCCCAGAGTTACGTTGGGGTCTGTGGAGGGCACAACTTTCTGGAAGTGCACACCGGTCAGGGCCAACAGCGATGGAATTAAATCAACCGGTAGCAGATCCATCAGGTTCATCAAGAAGATCCAGACAAATACGGTCAGTGCCAGTGGCGCGACCATTTTGTTGCGGCCATGAAAACTATCTTTTACCTGACCATCGATAAATTCAACAATCATTTCGACAAAATTTAACCAGCCAGCGGGAACGCCGGTGTGAGCCTTTTTCGCAGCGCGTAAGAACATCCAGCAAAACAGCGACCCCAAACCGATTGACCAGGCCATGGAATCCACATGAATTGCCCAGAAGCCCATATCCATAGCTTCTTGAGAACTGTGTGCAAAGCCCCAGCCGGTGTCGGGATGCTTCCCGTAAACCAGGTTTTGGAGGTGATGCTGAATATACTCAGTCGTGCTTGCGGGGTTTTCGCCTGCCATCTGTGTCTCTCAACTGGTTGTTGCTCAATATTGAATCGAGCGTTACTGTTAGTTTCGCGTGTTACTTGAGTTACTTAACTTGTGCCTCGGGCTTTAAGATTTTAAAAACCCAAAACCACTGCACCAAAATCATTGCTACAAAACCACTGAACAGCGCACCGACGTAAAGTGGGTTGACCATTAGAAAGGTCGCGGTAAACAGTACGGCGGATAAAACCACTTTTCCCGTCTCTCCCCAGTACATCGCACTGACAATCGACTGCACTCGTCTAGCACCTGCAAATCTAAAGGCCTGTCGAGCAAACCAAGCTTGCGGAAGAATCTGGATTAAACCGCCAAGCAGCACCGAATAGGCCGTCACCCTGTTCCACCCCAATAGCACTGCTGAAGCAGGAAGCAATAGAGCTAACTGGTAGAGCGCAACTTTCTTAACGGCTGGTAATGAAATGGTCGTCATCGTATCTCTTCGACACCTTTTCTTGCTGCTCTTGTGGGAAAGCCTATTTGGCCCACCCTCAAAGGCTGCGCATTATAGGTATAGTCCTTTCGATATTCAATAAGGTATCGAACCTATATGGTGGAAATTGGTCAACTGGTCAATTACGGCTGAGAGCTTATTTGAGATGATCGAGAATTCCATCTAATTCATCGACGCTACTGTACTTAAAAATAAGCTTGCCAGCGCCCTTGGCGTTGTGCTGAATAGACACAGGGACACCAATTTTTTCAGAGATATCATTTTCCAACCGTTTAATATCTGGGCTGCTCTGGGTTTCAGCAGCTGGCGAATTGGTGTCGCCAGACTGGAGCTTTTTTACCAATGCTTCGGTTTGGCGCACGGTCATGCTGGTGCCTACAACATTTCTCGCTGCGCTGACCTGAACACTGCCATCGAGGGCCAGTAAGCACTTGGCATGGCCCAATTCAAGGTCACCGCGCTCCAGTAGCTTTTGAACTTCAAGCTGAAGACCGGTGAGGCGCATTAGGTTGGTCACCGCCGACCGGGATTTCCCCACCGCATCCGCAACTTGCTGCTGAGTGAGCTGGAATTCCTGCTGCAATCTCTGCAGCGCCAAGCTCTCTTCCATGGCATTTAAGTCTTCACGCTGGATATTTTCGATCAGTGCCATGGCGATGGCCGCTTCGTCTGATACCTTGCGAACAATCACCGGAACCGTATCTAGTCCTGCCTGTTGTGCAGCGCGCCAGCGACGCTCACCGGCAATAATTTCATACTGCTCACCGGCCAGTTGGCGGACCACTAAAGGCTGCATAATACCCTGACTGCGAATTGAGTCCGCTAACTCTTCAAGGGCGTCGACATCGAAGTCTCGCCGCGGCTGATATTTGCCGCGCTGCAATAGGTCTACAGCCAACTCTCGCAACTGGCCATGAGCTGCGTTTGAAGTTGGCGAGTCAAAGGCATCAAAGTCCGTATCGTCGGTCATGCCAAGCAGCGCATCCAACCCCTTACCTAAACTCTGTCTTTTTGTCGCCATCGGTCTATTGTCCTGCTGTTTCTGGTTGCTGCTGCTCAGGGTCCGTTTTGGCTTGGCGCAGGATTTCCCCTGCAAGAGCCAAATAGGCGAGCGAGCCTTTTGAGTTTCTATCGTAGGCCAAGGCAGGTAAGCCATGACTTGGGGCTTCGGCGAGGCGAATATTGCGCGGAATACTCACCCGATAGACGCGACTGCCAAAATATTTGCGCAGCTGGGCAGACACCGCATTGGTTAGGCTATTGCGCGGGTCATACATGGTACGCAAAATACCTTCAATGCGGAGGCTGGGGTTAATCAATTTGGCGATCTGTTTGATCGTGTTGTTAAGGGCCGACAGCCCCTCCAGAGCATAGTACTCGCACTGCATTGGAATAATCACGCCGTCACTGGCAACCATTGCATTCACTGTGAGCATATTTAACGAGGGCGGACAGTCGATAATTATATAATCGTAGTTGCTGGCAACACGCTTGAGAGCGTGGCGGAGGCGGGTCTCGCGGCCAATTTCTTGCATTAACTCAACTTCGGCGGCAACCAGATCATCGTTGGAGGGTAACAGGTGAATCTTCGCCTTGGGGCAGGGAACAATCACATCTTCAATAGCGACCTTTTCAGTGAGCACATGATAAACACTGGTTTTACATTTGTGTTTGTTGATGCCAACGCCCATGGTGGTATTGCCCTGGGGATCCAAATCAACCAATAGAACACGCTGCTTGTAGGCTGCCAGTGAAGCGGCCAAGTTTACGCTTGTGGTTGTTTTACCCACTCCGCCTTTCTGGTTTGCGATTGATATAACTCTCGGCACTGGACTAACCTTTATGCTGTTTATTTTTGCACTTTTTTCATTGCGCATTTAGTTACAAATAGTTGCAGGGTTGCGACTGATTACTATTAGATGGCGCTCACCATCGACACCAGGCACCTGTAATATATGTGACGCGTCGACCTTATAGTCTTTACCCACCTCACTCAACTCCGATTGCGGAAATTTGCCTTTCATTGCCAAAAACACACCTTCAGCGCTCAGTAGGTGCGCGCACTTAGCCACCATATCCGCAACCGAGGTGAAGGCGCGACTTAATACCGCGTCATAGGCCATAGCAGGTATATGCTTCTCGACCCGAGAGTTGATTTCCTTGAGATTAGTTAGCTCTAGGTCGCAGCGCGCCTGAAATAAAAATCGGGTTTTCTTACCATTGCTGTCAAGTAAAGTAAAATCTCGGTCTGGGCACATAATGGCCAGAGGTATACCTGGCAAGCCGGCACCGGTTCCCACATCAATTAATCGGTCGCCAACCACATGCGGCAACACCGTCAGACTATCCAGCAAGTGCAGTTTGATCATCTCACTAGGATCGCGAATAGCGGTCAGATTGTAGGCCTTGTTCCAGGTGATCAGCAGTTGCAGGTAGGCGAGAAGCTTGTCACGCTGCTCAGCACTGTATTCCAACCCCATCGTCTGCATACCATTTTCAAGAATAGGAGCCATATGAGCTTCAATAGGCAACTTAAGCGGCATGTTTTTTCAACTGCACAATTAACAATGAGATAGCGGCCGGTGTAACCCCTGGGATTCTGCTTGCTCTGGCCAATGTTTCAGGTGTGGCTTCAGTGAGCTTTTGCTTTACTTCATTGGACAGACCTTTGATCGACTGATAATTGAAATCGACCGGAATGCGAGTCTTCTCGTGACGCCGCAGTCGATTGACCTCATCCTGCTGACGGCTAATATAGCCTGAATACTTGGCGTCAATCTCCACCTGCTCAGCAATTATGGGTTCGACCTGATGCTCGGGGTAGAGCGAGCCAATAATCCTGTAGTCAATTTCCGGGCGCTTGAGTAACTCAAAAAGGGAATACTCATGAGAAAGTTTATTTTCAATATGGGCCGAGAGCTTTTCCGCAGTGTCGCTGGCCGGTTGAATCCAAGTGCCCTTTAAACGTTGACGCTCAATCTCAATGGCTTCGCGCTTTTCACTAAACTGCTTCCAGCGGTCATCGTTGACTAGGCCCAGCTCGCGACCCTTTTCAGTCAGGCGCATATCGGCGTTATCCTCCCGAAGGAGTAAGCGATATTCCGCACGACTGGTGAACATTCTGTAGGGCTCTGTGGTGCCCATAGTGATAAGGTCGTCCACAAGAACGCCGATATAGGCCTCGTCTCGACGGGGACACCAACTCTCGCGCCCCTGAACCTGCAGTGCAGCATTAGTTCCCGCCAGTAAGCCCTGTGCCGCGGCCTCCTCATAACCAGTTGTACCATTGATTTGACCCGCAAAAAACAGACCGTTAATGGCTTTGGTTTCGAGAGAGTACTTTAGGTCTTGAGGGTTAAAGTAATCGTATTCAATCGCATAGCCTGGGCGGGTAATATGGGCACTTTCAAAGCCGACGATGGAGCGCACCAAGGATAACTGCACATCGAAAGGCAGGCTCGTGGAAATACCATTGGGATAGAGTTCGTAGGTATTTAACCCCTCGGGCTCAATAAAAATCTGGTGTTGGTTTTTATCGGCAAAACGCACAACCTTATCTTCGATAGAGGGGCAGTATCTGGGGCCAACGCCATCGATCACGCCAGTGTAAAGTGGCGATCTATGCATACCACCTTTGATAATCTCATGAGTCTGGCTATTGGTGTAGGTTATCCAACAGCAGGTTTGTGTTGGGTGTTGAGCAACTGAGCCGAGGTAGGACATCACCGGCTCTGGTTGATCGCCCCACTGCTCAGGCAACTGAGTGAAATCGACGCTTCGAGCATCAATTCGCGGTGGAGTGCCAGTTTTAAGCCGCTCGACACGAAAGGGCAGGGATCGCAAACGTTGAGATAGGCTCAGTGCTGGAGGATCTCCGGCGCGACCAGCGGAATAGTTTTCCATGCCAATATGGATTTTTCCTGCAAGAAAAGTCCCTGCAGTAACAACCACTGTTTTAGCCTTAAAGGTTAAGCCCATCTGGGTTACTACACCGGTAACTCTATCGCCATCAAGAATAAGATCATCGACGGCCTGCTGGAAAATGGTGAGGTTCTGCTGATTTTGAAGTATATCGAGGATCGCCGCTTTGTAGAGAACTCGATCAGCCTGAGCCCGAGTGGCACGCACTGCTGGGCCTTTGCGAGAATTTAGTACGCGAAACTGAATACCCCCAAGATCCGTGGCCTTGGCCATTGCACCGCCCAGTGCGTCGATTTCTTTTACTAGATGAGTCTTGCCAATACCGCCTATAGCTGGATTGCAGGACATCTGGCCCAACGTTTCAATGTTGTGGGTTAGCAGTAAGGTTTTACTGCCCATGCGCGCAGCGGCAAGGCAGGCTTCAGTGCCGGCATGGCCACCGCCAACAACAATCACATCAAAACTATCAGGGTAATTCATAAAGCTTAATCGAGTGGCAAATGAATGATTGGCCATTATACGTCTGCATGATCAAACTTTAATCACTTTATTTTTGTGTGTTTATTGCTTCTTGTTTAATTAACTTATTAAGTAATTATTTATATATATAGTATGTTGAGATTATTGTTGTTGTTATTAGTAAGTCTATGTTTTGGGGATAAGTCGATAAAGCCCATTAAAAACAGTTTGTTAGATAACTTTTGTGTGTGTATGGGACTGTTAGCGAATAAACATTTGAGCTGTATTGCCGGTTTGTAATGATGTATGAATATTGGCCTGTTTTTCAAAGCAGGTCCTTATAGGCATTTACTGTGGATAGAAAAAATTTTTATCCACTCGTTTGACACAGGTTAGCCTTATCGCCCCAATATTGGATTGATTCAGTCTCTTTGTGGTTGGTGTTTAGTGGCTAGCTGGGGATATCCTGTGTGAATGTTGGGGGTAGGTGTGTTGCTACTTTATATACCGTGTAATGGGGAAGCCAATTGCTGGGTTTTTTCAATTAAGCATTGAATCGAGGTGTAAATTTCATTAAACTCCCGCGCCCTGACCAACTACTACTTTAGATATCAGTGAGTAGCACAGCTGGCACAAGTGAACTTTAGTTATTTTTCGGATTAGACGTTATGAAAAGAACATTTCAACCCAGCATAATCAAGCGCAAGCGTACTCATGGCTTTAGAGCTCGTATGGCAACTGTTGGCGGCCGTGCCGTTTTAAACCGTCGTCGCGCCAAAGGCCGTAAGCGTTTAGCTGCTTAAGTGCTTTCAGGGCTTACTATGCCCGGAGCTGCCTTCGGTAAAAATCGACGCTTACTCAAATCCTCCGACTATACGGAGGTGTTTGATAATAATAGCGTTCGGGTGGCTCATCCCAATCTCCTTATTCTCTCTGAACCCAATGGCACAGATACATCGCGATTGGGCTTAGTTATTGGTAAAAAAAACGTTGCCACTGCTGTTGCACGGAATAAAATCAAGCGTGTAGTGCGTGAGACGTTTCGTTTAACTGAACTGCCTGTAGCAGTTGATCTCGTCTTTCTCGCCCGAAAAGACTTGGGCAAGCTCTCCAAAACAGAATTGGCCACCCTAATTCAGCAATCTTGGGGTAGACTAATCGCGCGTCTCAATAAAGAGATTAACCGCGATGCGTAGGATACCTGTTGGATTAATAATAGGGCTCATCAAGGCTTACCAATATGCCATCAGTCCGCTATTAGGGTCTAATTGCCGATTTCACCCCAGTTGCTCTACTTATGCGGAAGAGGCATTCCGTCGTTTTGGAGTAGTTAAGGGGGGTTATCTTACGTTGCTGAGAATAGTAAAATGCCAGCCTTTCCATTCAGGGGGTTACGATCCGGTACTACCGGTAGAACATTCTGGTAAATCGGATACAACAGTCTCCGCTAACAATAATCACACAGAGTTATAAATCGAATGGATTGGAAGAAAAGTCTAAATATCGCCGCAATTGGTTTCGTTGCTTGGTTGCTCATTATCGAGTGGAGCAATTTTCAAGATAATGCTGCGAGTCAAATCCCACAGCAACAGACAGAATTAACCATTCCACAGCCGTCTCAGCTACCGGCTCTCGAAACACAGCAGGCCACCCAGCTGTCCAATGAGCTGCCATCTCTTGATCCAGCCCCTGTAGCGGTTGTTGAGAAGCGAGTTGATACGCGACTGGTAACTGTTACCACCGACACAATTGAAGTGACCATCGACACGCTGGGTGGCGATATAGTGCAGGTAAAGCTACTTAAACACCTCACCAAGATGGCTGAAGATGGCGGCGAACCCTTTACCCTGCTAACTCGCTCTTCGAAAAATGAATATATTGCCCAGAGTGGTCTGATTGGTCAAAACGGTACTGATACCAGAGAGGGCCGTGGAGTCTACTCCACTTCTGCCAGTGAATTCAGTATCGGCGAAAATCAATCAACCCTAAATGTTGACCTAACGCTGAATCAAAATGGTACGAGATTGGTCAAGCGCTTCTCTTTTAATCGATCTGATTATGTTATTGGCGTTAGCTACCTGATTAATAACAGCAGCTATGAGCCCTGGGAGGCAACGTTCTACGGCCAGATTAAGCGCGATTCTCATGAGCCCCTGGTTGAATCCAGTGGTGGTATACAGCCCTATTTGGGAGCTGCATTGAGAGAGGCGGATAAGAATTTCGCCAAATATGATTTTGGTGACATAGAAGATGGCTCTATTAAGAGCGCTATTCAAGGTGGTTGGGTGGCTATGGTTCAGCACTACTTTGTCAGTGCTTGGATTCCGCCTCGGGATCAGAACAACAATTTCAGCCTGCGTAAGCTCTCAGGCCAAGATGTCTACCTGATGGGGTTTACTGGTGAGAAGATTCAGGTTGCACCTGGAGCGTACGGCGAATATAACGCTCAGTTTTATGTCGGTCCCAAAGATCAGGTTGCGCTCGAAGAACTTGCCGAGTACCTAGATCTAACTGTGGATTACGGGTTCCTGTGGATGTTGGCCAAACCAATATTTGCGGCGATGAAGTTTATCCATTCTGTTGTTGGCAACTGGGGTTGGTCGATTATTATACTGACCATTGGCATCAAGATTCTTCTGTACCCACTGTCAGCGGCCAGCTTGCGGTCTATGGCAAAAATGCGCAGTCTGCAACCTAAAATGGAGCGCCTCAAAGAGACCTATGGTGACGATCGCCAGAAAATGTCTCAGGAGTTAATGGGCCTCTATAAGAAAGAGAAGGTGAATCCTGCTGGCGGTTGTTTCCCTATGCTGTTGCAGATGCCCGTCTTTTTGGCCCTCTACTGGGTGCTCTTGGAGAGCGTTGAAATTCGCCACTCCCCTTGGATCTTTTGGATAGATGATTTGTCAGCCAAGGATCCCTTCTTTATTCTGCCTCTGATAATGGGCGCCAGTATGTTGTTGATGCAGAAGCTGCAGCCAATGCCAACGGATCCCACGCAGGCTATGGTAATGAAAATTATGCCCATCGCCTTCACCTTCTTCTTTATGATATTCCCGTCGGGACTGGTTCTGTACTGGACTGTTAACAACCTGCTATCCATGTTTCAACAGTGGTATGTAAACCGCCAGTTGGCCAGCGCCTCTGCTGCAGCCTCTAGTAAAGCGGTTAAAAAATAGCCTTTTGTGATGCTGGTTAATTGATGGCTAGGTTATAAACAGCAAAGTTATAAAATTAGAGGCCCTTTCGAGGGCCTTTTTTATCAGGGTCTTTTTATTACGGCTTTTTTTGAGGTGCACTTGTGCAAAACAGTTTAGATAGCATTGTCGCCATAGCGACAGCGCCAGGCCGAGGTGGCGTGGGGATTGTGCGGGTATCTGGGCCGGATATACAGGGGTTCACCAGCGCCATAATCGGAAAGGTACTATTGCCGCGACAGGCAACCTTCGCATCGTTTATTAGTGCTGATGGCGAAGTGATCGATGAAGGGGTGGCGATCTATTTTCCCGCACCAGCGTCCTTTACAGGCGAGCATGTTCTTGAGTTGCAGGGCCATGGCGGTCCGGTAATTTTGGATGCGCTGGTACAGCGCTGCGTGCAGCTGGGCGCCAGACCTGCCAGGCCAGGAGAGTTTAGCGAGCGAGCTTTTCTCAATGATAAGCTGGATCTAGCTCAGGCTGAGGCCATTGCCGATTTGATCGATGCGACGTCTATTCAGGCGGCACGCTGTGCAGTGCGCTCATTGCAGGGAGACTTTTCACAGCTGGTGAACGACCTTGTTGATCGCCTGATTGGTATTCGTCTCTACGTCGAGGCGGCAATTGATTTCCCTGAAGAAGAGATCGACTTTCTCGCCGATGAGCGCCTCTCTGAAAATCTGCAACAGTTAATGGGGGATCTCAAGGACACCCTGAGTAAGGCGCAGCAGGGCTCGCTGCTTCGTGATGGCATGACAGTAGTCTTGGCAGGAAAGCCCAATGCTGGTAAGTCAAGTCTGTTAAATGCTCTTGCCGGTCGCGATGCTGCGATTGTTACCCCTAAGGCCGGTACCACCCGCGATGTTCTTCGTGAAACCATTACCCTAGACGGCATGCCGCTGCATATAGTTGATACTGCCGGCTTGCGGGAAAGTGATGATGAGGTTGAGCTTGAGGGTATTAGGCGTGCTTGGTTAGAGATTGAGCAAGCCGATCAATTGTTATTTTTGGTTGATGCGAACGAGTCGGATAACCCAGACCTAACGGCCATCTGGCCTGAGTACTTCGCCCGTTTTGGTGATGCCAAGCAACCTATAATCCTGGTGTTAAATAAGATTGATGAGTCTGGTCACCGCGCAGGAAGGTTGACGGAGCAATCGAACAGCTTCGCGATCTCTGCGAAGCATAAAACGGGCATAGATCAACTAGTGGCTTTTTTGCAGTCGAGTATGGGTTTCGACGAGCGTAGCGAGGGGGTGTTTTCTGCCCGTCGCCGTCATCTAGCAGCCCTAGAAAAGGCCTTGGAGCTAGTGATCATCGGCCAGGGGCAGTTGAGCGGCAATGGAGCCGGAGAGTTGCTCGCTGAAGATCTTCGCTTAGCGCAAGCCCAGCTCTCCGAAATTACTGGGGTATTCACCTCAGATGACCTGCTCGGACATATATTTTCGTCGTTTTGTATTGGAAAGTGACTTGTTTCTTCGCTTCAGTCACCTTCCCGATTTCCGAGTCTAGGCAAATTCTTAATTGATCGGGGCATGGCGCCTTACACACTGGTTCTATACTGGTTATATACAGGTTATCCACAGATGTTGGTTAAATATTAACCAGAATATAGTTGATTCTCTGTGAATAAAAATAAGTTTGATTGTATATACGCAATTGAAAAACATAGTATTAATGTTTTATTGTGAGAATTGTCGCATTTTTTCAGTGTGGATAAATTAAATTTAGGCGTATAGAATTCATGGCTGTTAAAAAGCTAGGTCTAAACAAGTCCGTTTGTGCTGTAGGCTTGGGTATAAAAATTAAAAAATTTGGATTCGTTGACGGCAAGCGGCAAGCGAATTGGTTAGTTGTTGATTGCAGTGGTCTGGATATATTAAGGCGCTGTTGTCAGATTACTCTGCAGTAATTTTGGGGTTCCACTTGAATCAAGAAGTAAAAATAGTTGGCTTAAATTCGATTCCAGAGCATGGCGCGCTGAGCTTGGCTGGTGGTGATCAGTTGATCGATGCAAATGCGCTCGAGGTAGTTTGGGCTGGGTGCACCAAGCAGTTGAGTGATGAATTGCCAGCTCAACAGTTTAATACCTGGATTAGACCTCTTCGGGCACAGTTGTTTGGTGGCGACCCTGGTGACGCAGGAATATCTCAGAGAGTTCAGTTGATTGCTCCCAATCGGTTTATTGAAGACTGGGTTCAAAATAAGTTTCTGGCTCGTATTGAGCAATTGTTTGCCCAGTTTGACGCCGGTCATTGCGCTGTGGCTGTGGTGGCCCAGGCAGAAGTGGCGCCAACGTTTAAAGCTGATGTTCCTGGTAGGTCTAATGAGGCCCGTTCTGCCTTAGTGTCCTCTGATCAAATGGTCGAGCAGCAACCAGCATCCGGTTTTGTGCCTCAGGAAACCCCAGTTATTCAGCGTATTCAGGCCCCCGCTATTATTACATCGGCCGCCGAGCACAGTCTTAAAAGTAATCTTAATAGCGCCTTTACCTTCGATAGTTTTGTTGAGGGGAAGTCCAATCAGCTGGCCCTGGCTGCCGCCCAACAGGTTGCAGAAAACCCCGGTGGTTCCTACAACCCGTTGTTTATTTATGGTGGTGTCGGTCTGGGTAAGACGCACCTTATGCACGCTGTGGGTAATGCCCTTCGCATGCGCAAGCCCGACGCGAAAATTGTTTATCTGCACTCTGAGCGGTTTGTTGCTGACATGGTCAAGGCGTTGCAGCTCAAGGCGATCGATGAGTTTAAGCAGTTTTATCGCTCGGTGGATGCATTGCTTATCGATGATATTCAGTTTTTTGCCGGCAAAGAGCGCAGTCAAGAAGAGTTCTTCCACACCTATAATGCGCTGCTGGAGCGCGGTCAGCAGATGATTCTGACCTGCGATCGCTACCCCAAAGAAATCAACGGCGTTGAAGAGCGCCTCAAGTCTCGCTTCGGTTGGGGATTAACGGTTGCTGTTGAGCCCCCTGAGCTTGAGACCCGTGTTGCGATCTTGATTAACAAGGCGGAGCAGGCTGGTATGGATCTGTCCCGTGATGCGGCATTCTTTATCGCCCAGCGTATTCGCTCCAACGTCCGGGAGCTGGAGGGCGCCCTTAAGCGGGTTATGGCTCACGCCCAGTTTAGTGGTCGGGTTATAGACATAGATTTAATTCGAGAATCCTTGAAAGACTTGTTGGCGCTGCAGGATAAGCTGGTTACCATAGACAATATCCAGAGAGTCGTAGCGGACTACTACAAGCTAAAAATGTCCGATTTGCTCTCCAAGCGCCGCAGCCGCTCAGTGGCTCGGCCGCGGCAGATTGCCATGGCATTGGCCAAGGATTTGACCAACTATAGCTTGCCTGAAATTGGTGAGTCCTTTGGCGGTAGAGACCACACTACAGTGCTCCACGCCTGTCGTAAGGTGAAAGAGTTAGAGGGCATAGATCGGGATGTTGAGCGGGATTTAAAGAATCTGTATCGCACGCTTTCAAATTAAGAAGCCCGCAAAGTTAATGCTTGTAGGTAAATTTATTAAATAGACATGTAACAGACTTTTAATAGTCTTTTATCAGACATCGTAAATAGTGCTGGAGATTAATCGATACCATGAAATTTAGCCTTTCCCGTGAAGCTTTGCTTAAACCCTTGCAGCTAGTTGTCGGTGTTGTAGAGAGACGCCAGACGCTGCCTATTCTATCGAATGTTTTGTTGACCTTGGATGGCTCGCGCTTAGCAGTAACCGGCACTGATCTGGAGGTTGAGATTATTGGTCATACTGATGTTGTTAGTGCAGATGAGGCGGGGGAGGTCACTGTTTCGGCGCGTAAGTTGTTGGATATTTGCCGTTCGCTGCCTGAAGGCGCGAATATCAAGTTTTTCAGTAGTGACGGCAAGGCTCAGGTGGTTAGTGGGCGCAGTCGTTTCACTCTGGCAACGTTACCGGCCAACGAATTCCCCTCGGTGGATAACGGTGAAAACAACATTCAGTTTGATATAGATGGTGTCATTTTAAAGAATCTTATCGACGCCACCTCTTTTGCTATGGCTCAGCAAGATGTGCGCTATTACCTCAACGGTATGTTGTGGGAAGTGAGCGCTAACAAGCTCCGCGCGGTTGCCACAGACGGCCATCGCATGGCGCTCTGCGATGCTGAGTGCAATACTGAGGCTGCTGAGTTAATCAAGGCGATACTGCCGCGTAAAGGTGTTATTGAGCTATCTCGCTTAGTCGCTGATGAGGGTGCTGTGCGGGTTGCTATGGGTTCAAATCATATTCGCGTAGATGGCAGTGATTACTGTTTTACCTCTAAGTTAGTTGATGGCGCTTATCCGGACTATGATCGGGTGTTGCCCAAAGGTGGCGACAAGCTGGTCGAGGGCAATCGCGCTGAGCTTAAGCAAGCCTTTGGTCGTACAGCGATTCTCTCCAACGAGAAGTACCGTGGAGTGCGGATTCTGCTGTCTAGCGGCGCAATCAAAATGGTTGCCAATAATCCAGAGCAGGAAGAGGCTGAAGAGGAAGTTGGGGTTGATTACGCCGGTGATGAGTTAGAGATTGGTTTCAACGTCAGTTATTTGCTCGACGTGCTCAATGTCTTAAAAGGGGATGCCGTTCGACTGACCCTATCTGATTCCAGTAGCAGTGCCCTAGTGGAAGATGCTGCTGACGGATCTGCTGTCTACGTTGTTATGCCTATGCGACTGTAGAGAGGCATTGGTTTACTTCTCTATAGTAGCCGGCGCTGCTAACTAATGTTTCTGTCAAAGCTGGATATATTTCAGGTGCGCAACCTGCAAGCTGTCCAGCTGTCCTGTCATCCCCAGGCTAATATTATCTTTGGCGCCAATGGCAGCGGCAAAACCAGTCTTCTTGAGTCTATCTATTTGCTCGGTCGTGGCCGCTCTTTCCGTCATCGCGATCTGCGCGTGGTGGTCAACAATGACGCCGATGAGTTAATTGTGTCGGGGCGTCTCAATCGAGAGGTTAGTGGCTCGAGCCATCAGCTAGGCATTAAGCGCACCTCTAAGGGTCAGTTTGAGGCGCGTGTGGATGGGCAATCCCTCCAGTCTGCGGTACAGCTGGTGTCTGAGTTGCCGCTTCAGTTAATCGATGCACATAGCTTTATGCTCCTTGAGGGGGGTCCGTTGCAGCGCCGGCAGTTTTTGGACTGGGGTGTGTTCCACGTGGAACACACCTACACCGAGGTCTGGAGGCGCTTTCAAAAAACGCTAAAACAGCGCAATCAACTGCTTCGCCATGGTAGAATGGACGAAGCAATGTTGAGCACCTGGACGGCTGAGCTTATCCCTCTCTGTGAGCAGATTACTGATTTCAGGCGGAGTTACCTAGGGCAGCTCGGTGAGCAGATCCAGGCGGCTCTAAGCGCCTTTGATGGGTTGGGCGAGATTAGCTTTGAGTACTATTGCGGTTGGGATAATAGCCGGTCACTGCAAGAGGTCTATATTCAGGACCAAGCTCGAGATATAGCCACCAAAACGACAAATCATGGTGCGCACCGGGCGGATATAAAAATAAAGGTAGATGGGCAGCCAGCGGCTGATCATCTGTCGAGAGGGCAGATAAAGCTCCTTGTTTATGCACTTAAGTTAGCTCAAGCAAGTCATTATCGCGAAAAGTCTGGTGAGTCCTGTCTTTTCCTTTTGGACGATTTACCCGCTGAGCTTGATTATCAGCATAGAGGACAGGTGATTGCTTATCTGAATGATCTCGGTTGTCAGTACTTTATTACTGGTGTGGATAAGCGAGATTTTGAGAGTTTGCTAGAAAAGATGCCGTACAAGATGTTCCACATGGAACATGGCGCGGCTTCGATTGATGAGACAACAGGAATAGAGAGTTTATGACTGACGAACAGAATTACGATTCTTCCAGTATTAAAGTATTAAAAGGTTTAGATGCCGTACGTAAGCGTCCTGGCATGTACATTGGTGATACTGACGACGGCACCGGCTTGCACCATATGGTGTTTGAGGTGGTTGATAATTCGATCGATGAGGCCCTAGCTGGCCACTGTTCCGAGATCAAAATTGTCATTCATCAGGATGAATCCATCACTGTCTCAGACAATGGTCGCGGTATTCCTACAGAGATGCACGAAGAGGGCGTCTCAGCGGCAGAGGTCATTATGACCGTGCTCCATGCTGGCGGTAAGTTCGACGATAACTCCTATAAAGTATCTGGCGGCCTACATGGTGTAGGCGTCTCTGTGGTCAACGCCCTATCAGTGGCCCTGCGCCTTACCATTCGACGGGGAGGCAAGGTCTATGAGCAGCATTATTCCCATGGTGAACCACAGGGTTCACTGACCATTATCGGTGACACTGAAGAGTCCGGCACAGAGGTACACTTTGTGCCCTCTGTGGATACTTTTACTAATATCAAATTTCACTTCGACGTGTTGGCCAAACGCCTTCGCGAGCTGTCTTTCCTTAATTCTGGTGTTCGAATTGTCTTGGCAGACGAGCGCAGTGGCAAGGAAGAGGTCTACGCCTACGAAGGTGGCTTGAGGGCCTTTGTTGAGTTCCTCAACACCAACAAAACCACGGTAAACAAGGTGATGCATTTCAACACCCATCGCGAAGATGGCACCAGTGTTGAGGTTGCACTGCAGTGGAATGACGGCTTCCAGGAAAATATTCACTGTTATACCAATAATATTCCCCAGCGCGATGGCGGCACCCACTTAGCGGGCTTCCGCTCGGCCCTGACTCGAGGCCTCAATACCTATATTGAGAAAGAGGGTATCAATGGCAAAGCAAAGGTCGCTACTACTGGTGATGACGCCCGGGAAGGGTTAACCGCAATTGTCTCGGTAAAAGTGCCGGACCCAAAATTCTCCTCGCAGACGAAAGACAAATTGGTGAGTTCAGAGGTCAAAACCGCTGTTGAGCAGGAGATGGGCGAGAAGTTTACTGAGTTCTTGTTAGAGTTCCCTCAGGATGCCCGTGCAGTTGTGAATAAAATGATTGACGCAGCCCGCGCTCGAGAAGCTGCTCGCAAAGCGCGCGAGATGACTCGCCGAAAGGGTGCCTTGGATATTGCTGGCCTGCCAGGCAAGCTGGCTGACTGTCAGGAAAAAGATCCTGCGCTATCTGAACTCTACTTAGTGGAGGGAGACTCTGCAGGGGGCTCCGCCAAACAGGGCCGCGATCGCCGCACTCAGGCAATTCTGCCCCTCAAAGGTAAGATCCTCAATGTTGAGAAGGCGCGTTTCGATAAGATGCTTTCCAGTGCCGAAGTCGGCACTCTCATTACAGCTCTAGGCTGTGGTATAGGCACCGAAGAGTTTAACGTTGCCAAATTACGTTATCACACAGTAGTTATCATGACCGATGCGGACGTGGACGGGTCGCATATTCGTACTCTTTTACTCACCTTCTTCTTCCGCCAAATGCGCGAGTTGGTTGAGCAGGGCCATATCTTCATCGCCCAGCCACCGCTGTATAAAGTGAATCGCGGCAAGAGTGAAAAATATGTTAAAGACGATGATGCACTGTTGGAATATTTGACCGCTAAGGCCCTGGAAAACGCTGCTCTGTATGTCAATGCAACCGCCCCCGGTATTAAGGGAACGGCTCTTGAGGACTTGGTAAGCAAGTACCGCCATGTTATCGGCCTAGTTGATCGCATGTCGCTTGTTTACCCTAAAGAAATTCTGCATGCGCTTGTCTATACGAAGAAGTTTTCTGCAGAACTTCTGGAAAACTCCAGTGATCTTGCTGCTTGGTGTGCCGATCTTCAGGAAAAGCTCGAGGTTTCTGATAGCGGAACTCATCGCTACAAGGTCTTGGTGGACGAAGATAAAGAACACAATATCTTTCAGCCAAAGGTTGAGATCACCGCACATGGTATTCCTAACTACCATCTGCTCAGTCGCGAACTTTTTGCTGCTAACGAATACCGTGCCATAGCCGGTCTTGGTGAGGTGTTGCAGGGGCTGATAGAAGAGGGCGCCTATGTTCAGCGGGGCGAGCGCAGTGCTCAGGTTGAGAGTTTCACTGATGCACTGGATTGGCTGATGGCTGAATCCCGTAGAGGCATCAGTACGCAGCGCTACAAAGGCCTAGGTGAAATGAACCCGGGTCAGCTTTGGGACACCACTATGGACCCTGATGCACGACGAATGCTGCGAGTGACTATCGAAGACGCCATAGCGGCGGATCAGATGTTTACTACTTTGATGGGCGATCAGGTTGAGCCCCGTCGTGAATTTATTGAGACCAATGCCCTGTCAGTGGTTAATCTAGACGTTTAACCTGGGTTTATGCGTCAGGTTGGTGGCTAAGGTTAAAGTCACGCAAGATAAAGCTGTAATATAAAACGCCGCCCAGTGTTCTAGGGCGGCGTTTTTGTTTGTCGACGGCGGTTAGTTGGCACCCTGTTACAGGGCGCTGTCTATCCACTGGCGAGCTGTCTCGGTTAGCTCGCGAGGGGTTCCCTGGGCCGTATCTATAGGCGGGCCTATCACTAGATTGATGGTTCCAGGCGTTTTCAGCCAGCTGGCTGCTGGCCAGCAATGTCCTGCGTCGTGACGTACCGGCAGCAGCTGTACCCCAGCGCTCTTGGCCAAAGCCGCACCGCTGGTCATAAAGTTACCCAATTCTGGGGTGCGAACACGCGTCCCCTCAGGAAAAATAACTACATTAATACCCTGGGCTAAGCGTTGCTTGCCCTGCTTTAAAACCTGGCGAATCGCACCGGCAGGATTGGATCGTTTGATGGCAATGGCGCGCATAAAATAGAGTCCCCATCCGAAGAACGGGATCCACAGAAGCTCACGCTTAAGAATTACACTGGCCGGAACAAACAGATTTTGAAGAAAGAACGTTTCCCAGGTACTTTGGTGATTACTCAGGACTACACAGGCCTTGGTTGGAATATTGTCTAGGCCACGGACCCGTATCTTGACTCCACAGGTGAGGCGCAGCCAAAGCATTATCACTCTATTGCCAGAGGTGACACAGAGTTGACGGTAACGAAACGGCAAAAACCCTACTAGACAAAGCGCCAGCAGCATCAGCAGCACCAACACCACTAGCCCAATATAAAACACAAAGGCTCTTACTCCCTGCCAAATTTTAACCATTCCATTGATACTGCCCATTAGCGTTCCCCGCTGCTGACTCTCGTTATCGCTTTACCACTGCTATTAATTAGTGCCCGTGAAGTTTTACTTGCCGACTACCAGATGTGAAATATCGGCAACATTTAAAAACAACTGGCGCAGACTATGCAGCAGGGCCAACCGGTTGGCTCTCAGCTCAAGGTTATCCGCCATCACTAATACTGCATCGAAAAAGTTATCTACTGGCTCGCGCAATGTTGCCAGAGCGGCGAGCACGCCCATATAGTTACGCTCTTCTACCAGAGGTGCAATCAGCAGACTTAAACGCTCAATATCTGCTGCCAGCTGAGTCTCTACCGGGTCTTCAAATAGAGTTGGATCAACCTTCTCCGCAACGTTGGCCGCGCCCTGTTTGACTAAAATATTCAATACACGCTTATTCGCGGAAGCTAGGGCCACCGCTTCAGTTGCGCGGGAAAATTGATCCACGGCCTTAACTCGTGCATCCATGTCTAAAGGATTGGATAGCCCCATAGACGCCACGGAAGCGAAAACTTCAGGGGTGATACTCTCGTCACGATACCAAGCCTTTAGGCGATCAATGATGTAAGTAAGTACTTGCTCTTGGCAATCATCTGATGCCTCAGTGAGGGCTAACTGTTGCGCCGCCCCTGCGATTGCGACTTTCAGGTCTATATCTATATTGCGCTCAATAATAATCCGTAAGATGCCGAGGCTGGCACGTCTTAAGGCAAAGGGATCCCTTGAGCCTGAGGGCTGTTGCCCAATAGCAAAAATTCCAACAAGCGTATCCAGACGGTCAGCCAGAGCCAGAGCGGCGCCAGTAGTGCTGGCTGGAATAGCGTCGCCGGCAAAGCGCGGCAAATATTGCTCTAATAGGGCCTCGGCAACGGCCTGATCTTCGCCGTCATTGAGTGCGTAATAACGCCCCATAACACCTTGCAGATCATCAAATTCACCAACCATTTCGGTCGCTAGGTCAGACTTGCACAGCTCTCCAGCGCGGCCCGCAGCAGCCACATCGGCGCCGACAAAAGGTGCTAAGGTCTTCGCCAGTTCGCTAACCCGGGCTGTCTTGTCATAGACAGTACCAAGCTTGGATTGGAAGACAATCTTGCGTAGCGACTCGCGCCGAGCCTCAAGGGTGGTTTTTAAATCAGTACTATAGAAAAACGCCGCATCGGCAAGGCGTGGACGAATGACTCGCTCATTGCCGCTAATAACCTGCTGTGGATCGGAGCTGGCAATATTAGCAACAGTAATAAATAGTGGCATAAGCTGATTGTTAGCATCCACCACATGAAAATATTTCTGGTGCTGTGCCATTGACGAAACCAGAGCCTCTGCAGGAACCTCTAAAAAGTGCTCCTCAAAGCGGCCCATTAATGGCACGGGCCACTCATTTAGCGAGGTCACTTCCTCGAGCAAGTCCTCGTCGATCACCGCTTGACCATTAGCCTTCTCAGCCTCAGCCATAACACCTTGGCGAATCAACTCACGGCGCTGATCAAAGTCCACCATCACAAAGGCATCATAAAGCGCGTCGCGATAAATCCCAGGTGAGGTGATTTCAATATCACCACTGCTGTGAAAACGGTGGCCGCGGCTAAGGTTGCCGCTGGTCACACCGAGAATATCTATGGCAACTGTATCAGCGCCAAACAGCACAACAGCCCACTGAACCGGCCGAACAAATTCCTGTCGGCTGCGGCCCCAACGCATCGGCTTTGGCACCGGTAGGGCAGTGAGAGATTGATTGATAATGTCACCCAGGAGGGTTTCTGTATTGCTACCGGAAATACTTTGACGAACACAGAGCTTATCCTGCTGGCCGTCGTTTTCCACTAGTTTAGCCAGCGACTCGACTGCGAGACCATTCTTTCTGGCAAAGGCCTCGGCAGCCTTGGTTGGCTGGCCATCGGCATCGAAGGCAACCTT
>Ga0075467_10001382_pt1 | contig 20079 bp, 19 predicted proteins | sample DEB08_DNA_9_FD_75067 | JGI IMG/M metagenome (GOLD analysis project Ga0075467, IMG submission 75067) | Aqueous microbial communities from the Delaware River and Bay under freshwater to marine salinity gradient to study organic matter... | ecosystem: Environmental > Aquatic > Marine > Coastal ... | reverse complement strand
TTTTCTGAACGTGGATTATCACTCGTAAAAATGGCTTTGGTACTTAATGCTGATGCTATGTGTGCCATTTTTGGTCGTTTCGTTTTATCTCTATCTCCACCACAACCAACAACTGTAATTAAATCTTCATTTTTTGTTCGAATAGCATTTATTGTTTCCAATACATTTTTTAATGCATCAGGTGTATGCGCGTAATCAACAATTGCTGTCACATTATTTGAAATGAGGTATTGAAATCTTCCACTTACGCTTTCTAATTCACTTAAATGCCTCAAAATTTCAACACTTTCCAATCCTAGCAAATCTGCAGCTCCATAAATAGCCAAAACGTTATAAGCATTAAAATTTCCTATTAATTTTGACCAAACTTCATTATCATTTATCTTAAGAAGCAATCCGTCGAGTTGATTTTCTAAAATTTGAGCTCTGTAATTTGCATATGTTTTTAATGCATAAGTGTACTTTTTTGATGCTGTATTTTGGAGCATAAATAAACCATTCTTATCATCAACATTTACTAGAGAAAATGCTGATTGAGGCAACTCATCAAAAAAAGCTTTTTTAACATCACGATACTCAGAAAACGTTTCGTGATAATCTAAATGATCATGCGAAAGGTTGGTGAAAATTCCACCTTCAAAATGCAATCCTTCAGTTCGTTTTTGATGAATACCATGTGAGCTCACTTCCATAAAACAGAACTCTACACCATGATCATTCATTTCACTCAAATACTTATTTATAGTTAATGAGTCTGGTGTTGTATGAGTTGCTTTATATTCAATCTCATCAACCATAATTTTTACAGTTGATAATAAACCTACCTTATAACCAGCTTTTTTAAACAATGTATAAAGCAGTGATGCGATTGTTGTTTTACCATTAGTCCCTGTAACACCAACAAGCTTTAAATTTTCAGATGGCGAATCATAGTAATTGGACGCTATTATTGCCAAAGCACTATTTGAATTTTCAACTTGTATGTAAGTGATTCCGTTTTCTAGTTTCTCTGGAAGTAGTTCAACAATAATTGCAACAGCACCATTTTTTATGGCGACATCTATATAATTATGACCATCAACTATTTGACCATTTATAGCAACAAAAACATCATTTGATTCAATTTTTCTAGAATCAAATTGAATTGCATTTATAAGCACACTTGTATCGCCAACTACAGCTTCAAGTGTTACTTTATACAATATGTTTTTTAATGCTATCATGACAATTCTAATACGATGGTTTGCGTTGAACTCAGTTTTGTTCCTTTTGCTATTGATTGTTTTTTTACTTTACCGCTTCCAACAATTTTAACTTTCATACCAATATTCTCCAACAACGTAATTGCATCCATTGCTGGCATACCGTTTAAATCTGGCATAATGGTTTTATATTTTTGTGCTGTTTTAAAATAGTTATCATAATCAGCCTTGATAACTACATCTTGACTTTCCAAATCATTTATTTCATCAATTATTGGTGTATCTGTATATATTTTTTGTGCAATTTTTTTGAATACTGGACCAGACACATCTGCACCATAATACCCAACTGTCTTATCTGGTTCATGAATTACCACAATACATGAATACTTAGGGTTTTCTGTTGGAAAATAACCTGCAAAAGAAGATATGTAATTGTGTTTTCCTTTGACTTGATAGTCCTTTTGACAAGTTCCAGTTTTACCAGCCATAGAAAAGTTTTCCGCGTATAATCCGTTACCAGTTCCATGATCTTTCTTTACAACATTTTCTAACAGCTGTTGTAGTTTAGAAACTGTTTCCGGTGAGCATATTCTTGGGTTTATCACTTTTTTATCAAATGTCTCAATGGTATTTCCAAATTCCTTAACTTCCTTTAAAAATCTAGGCTTCACCATCTCGCCATTGTTAGCGATAGCGTTATAAAAGGTAAGTGTTTGAAGTGGTGTAAATGACACTCCATACCCATAAGCCATCCACTCTAGCGCAATTCCACTCCATCTATTATTTTTAATTCTTGGATCTGGAATAATTGGCTTGCCTTCCCCTACAATTGGTAAATCCAAGGTATTTTGAAGGTTCATTCTATATAAACCATCCACAAATTTTTGAGGGTTATCCTTATAACTATTATGTATTGCTTTTACAATTCCTGTATTTGATGACACCTCAAATGCTTTGGCCACTGAAATTTTACCATAACCTCCATTTTTAGAATCTCTAACTTTTTTACCGTAATAAGTCAGGATACCATTTTCAGTATCCACAACGGTTGATGTATCAATTACTTTATCTTCTAGACCAACAGCTAAAGCCATGAGCTTAAATGTGGACCCAGGTTCGTGAGATTCACCAACTGCATAATTTAGTCGCTCATAATAATGACCTTCTTTATTTCTTCCAAGGTTAGAAATAGCTTTAATTTCACCTGTTTTAGTTTCCATGACTACAACAGTACCATGATCTGCTTTATATTTTTCCAACTGCTCTAACAAGGCATGATGCGCAATGTCTTGAATGTTTACATCTATAGTTGTGTAAAGATCATAACCGTCTTTTGGTTCTATTTGATCGTAATCTTCAATAGGTTTCCATTGACCTTTGCCTATTTTTTGCTTTAAACGTCTTCCATCTGTACCTCGTAAATATTGTTCTCCGAAAGCGCCTTCAATTCCAGCTCGTGTTACGTTTTCATTCTCATCAAATCGTTCATAACCAATAGAACGCTGTGCAATCTCTCCCATTGGATGTTCTCGTTTAGTCGTCTGCTCAACAATCAAACCGCCTTTAAAAGCTCCCATTTTTAAAAGTGGGAAATTCCTAATTCTTAAATAATCTGAATATCCTAGATTTCTTCCTAATAAGAAATATCTATTTTTATTCGCTCGTGCTTTTCTTAATTCTTTTTCAAAGTAATTTGAAGTCTTGCCATGAAATTTTGCCAACGAATCTGAAAGTGGTTTTATGTTTTTTTCGAAATTCTTAGCTGAAGGCGTAACGGCATCAAAGCGAATATCATATTTAGGTACTGAGGTTGCTAATAAGTTCCCTTGTGCAGAATACACATTTCCTCGATTTGCAGGAATAATAACATTTTGTATTGTTCTTTGCTCTGCTAAATCTTTATATTCTTTGCCATGAACAAATTGAATATTTACTAATTTTACAACAACAAGAACCGCAAAGATGAACATACATCCAGCTACAAAATACAATCGGTTTAATATGCTCTTCTCGCTTATTGCCAAAATCCAACTTTAATCTTTAGATTTAACTTTAATTTTTTTTGGTGGCACTTCTGAAGGCGCCAATCCTTTATCTGATAATTTTCTTACTATAGACGACTCTTTTTTCAATTCCATCAATTTTTTACGTCCGTCAACAAAAGCTGACCTTTGTTCTTTTACTTCTTCTTTAAGACTTGCTATTTCATATACTTTTCTATCAGCACTATGAGAGCTTGCAATCATAATTACGGCTAGTGCCGATAACCACAATATTAATCTCCAATTCTTAAACGAATCATCACTAATTAAAAATGTTCCTCTTAAAACACTGTAAATACTTTTTTTCACGCTTTACAATTTTTCTGCTATTCTTAACTTTGCACTACGTGCTCTATTATTTAACTTTATTTCCTCTTGACTTGGTACAATAAGATTCCCAATTTTTCTTAACGGAACACTTATATTTCCAAAAACATCCTTTTCAGGCTCGCCTTCAAACAGTCCGCTTCTAATAAATCGTTTCACTAATCTGTCCTCAAGCGAGTGATATGAAATAAAACTTAATCGACCTCCTTTTTTGAGTATTTCAGGTGTTTGCAACAAAAACTCTTTCAACGCTTCAATTTCCTGATTTACTTCTATTCGAATAGCTTGGTAGATTTGGGCCAAAATTTTATTCTCCTTTCGTGGTGGTAAATATTTTCTCAAAACAGTTTTTAATTGTTCCGACGTGATTATTTCATTTTCTTTTCGCTCTTCAACTATTGTTCTTGCTAAAGCTGATGCATTTCTTAATTCTCCATATTGCCAAAAAACTTGTCTTAATTGTTCTTCATCATATTCATTGACTACATGAAACGCCGACAGTTGTTCTTGCTGATTCATTCTCATGTCAAGGTTTGCCTCAAATCGTGTTGAGAAACCTCTATCTGGAACGTCAAACTGGTGTGATGACACACCAAAATCAGCAAGAATACCGTCAATTGACATTACGCCATGAAATTTCAGGAACCGTTTAACGTATCTGAAATTTTCATTAATTAGCGTAAATCTGCTATCATCAATCCTATTTAAAAGAGCGTCTTGATCTTGATCAAATGCTATTAATCGTCCTTCTTTACCAAGTCTTTTTAATATTTCCTTACTATGTCCTCCACCTCCAAAAGTGACATCGACGTAAGTACCATTTTCAATAATATTTAAACCATCTACAGTTTCTTTTAATAAAACTGGATTATGATATTGTTGCATCGTCATCATCTTGTCCCATTACTTCTTCGGCCAAATCTGCAAAATCCAATGCTGCATCATCAATTGCTTTTTCATAATTGCCCTTATCCCAAATTTCAACAATATTGACTGCCGAAGACACCACTAATTCCTTAGATATGTCTGCAAAAGCAATCAAATCTTTTGGTATTAATAATCTTCCTGATGCGTCCAACTCAACAACCTTCACTCCTGCAGTGAAACGTCTTATGAAATCGTTATTTTTCTTTTTAAAACGATTAAGCTTGTTAACTTTTTGCATCAAACTTTCCCATTCACTCATTGGATACAATTCCAAACATGGCTGAAAAACTGCTCGTTTCAATACAAAACCATTTTGCATCACAGGTGAGAGCTGCTTTTTTAAAGCAACAGGAAGCATTAACCTTCCTTTGGCATCTGCTTTACACTCGTATGTTCCTATTAACGAATTCAACGTTTTCGTGGTTTTTATATATAAGTTTCAAATCTAGTGAAAATTTTACCACATTTTACCACGATTTACCACTTTGTTAATAAATTTCTATAAAATGCCAATTAAATCGTTTAAAATCATGCTGAATTTTCATGGAAACTTTCTTATCAGGTACTTATTCTGCAGTAATTTTTAATTAACAATTCACTGCATTTTTGTTAATAGTCATTATTTATGTTAAATAAATTTATGTAGATTTGCTGCGAAGAGAATTGATAACCATCGATGGCGCATAGATTAAAAAAAGAAGATAATTATAGTTATATTGAAGTTGGTGAAGGCACTCCAATTATAGTCTTACACGGACTTATGGGTGGCTTAAGTAATTTTGGCGCAGTCACAGATTTTTTTAGTAATAATGGCTACAAAGTTGTTATTCCAGAATTGCCAATTTACTCCATGTCCTTACTAAAAACTAATGTAAAAAGTTTTGCTAAATATCTACACGACTTTATAGAGTTTAAAGGCTACGAAGAAGTTATACTTTTGGGTAATTCTCTTGGCGGACATATTGGATTATACCATACCAAAATGTTTAACGAAAAAATAAAGGCCCTTGTAATTACAGGAAGCTCAGGTTTATATGAAAGTGCAATGGGAGGCGGCTATACAAAGCGCAGTGATTATGAAGTTATTAAGAAAAAAGCACAAGATGTCTTTTATGACCCAGCCGTTGCTACTAAGGAGATTGTTGATGAAGTTTATGCAACTGTAAATGATAGACATAAACTTATAAAAACCTTAGCCATAGCAAAAAGTGCTATTAGACATAATATGGCAAAAGATTTACCAAAAATGCATACACCTACATGTATTATTTGGGGTAAAAACGACAATGTTACACCTCCAAATGTTGCTGTAGAATTTAACGGGCTTTTACCTGATTCAGATTTATTTTGGATAGATAAATGTGGGCATGCTGCTATGATGGAACATCCCAAAGAATTCAATTCTATACTTCATAAATGGTTATTAGATAGAGGTTTTTAAAAACTAACTCTATGCAAATAAAAACAGCTGAATTTGTTGTAAGCAACCAAGATGTTGCTAAATGCCCTTCTAATCATATTCCTGAATATGCTTTTATAGGGAGAAGTAATGTTGGAAAATCTTCACTAATAAACATGCTAACTAATAGAAAGAGCTTAGCTAAAACCTCTGGACGACCAGGAAAAACCCAACTTATCAATCACTTTTTAATTAATAGTAATTGGTATTTGGTTGATTTACCAGGTTATGGTTATGCAAAGGTTTCAAAATCATCTAAAAAAACATTTCAAAAATTTATTACTGAATATTTTGAAATACGACAACAGTTAGTATCTGCATTTGTACTTGTAGATATTAGACATGAACCACAAAAAATTGATTTGAGTTTTATGGAATGGCTTGGAGAAAAAAGTATTCCGTTTTCAATAATTTTTACAAAAGCCGATAAATTAAAACCTAAAGCGATTGAAAATCATGTTGAAGATTACAAAAATGTACTTCTTGAAACTTGGGAAGAAATGCCTCAATATTTTATTACCTCTTCATCAAAAGAAATAGGAAAAGATGAACTTTTAGGCTACATCAATTCAATTAATATTTCACTAAATAATTAATTTTTCAAGACCATTTCAATCGGGTTTCCTGTATTTCCATTAGGAAAGCTTATGCCTAGCAAAGCAGACATTGTTGGAGCAATATCTACAATTCTTGTTTTTTGTAAGGAGCTTCCTTTTTTAATTCCTTTTCCAAAAAACAATAATGGCACATGAGTATCATAATTAAGCCCAGAGCCATGTGTAGAACCCGTTTTACTGTATGAAATAGTTGCTGGATTATAAACAAAAACTACATCTCCTGATCGCTTTTGATTATATCCATTTTGCAAAAGTTCTTCTATTCCAGTAGTGAAATTTGTTTGTGTAAATACTGAAGCCGAATATGCTTTATCTACATTTTCATATTTAATTATTTCATTAACTATGGCATCTTTTACCTCGTTAAGATTTAACTTCATTTCTTTAAGCTTCGCATGATCTAAAAAAATCTGATCATTACTAACATTCTCTATCAACTCTGTCGATTTAAATGTGTTAAACATAAAATTATTCAGCTTTTGTTTATCAGCATTTGTATTTACATAACCAGCAGGAATTTTTACGCTTTGTAAATATGCTGGTACATGAATAGCACCATGATCTGCCGTTAAAAAAACCGTGTATTCATCTTTCCCTACTTTACTATCTAAAGCATCAAATAATCGTTTTAAATCTTGATCTAATCTTAAATACGTATCTTGAACTTCTTTTGAATTCGCTCCAAAATTATGTCCAATATAATCAGTACTTGAAAAACTAACTGCTAAAACATCAGTGATATTATCTTTCCCTAAGTTTTCGCCATCTATTGCTGCAATAGCAAAATCTGCAACAATACTATTTCCATATGGTGTTGTTCTTAAAATATCATAGCCACCATTTTCAGTACTTAGAGTTTTTAAATCGTATGGAAATGTAGCCGTTTCTTGCCCTTTAAAGCCTCCTTCAAAATTATTTAAATCATTGCCGCTTTCAACATAAGTTTCTATATTATACAAAGTATTCCATTCTTTCATATACTTTGAAACATTGTTTCCCTCATTAAATGACTGTACCCATTTTGGCAATTCAGTCATATAATAGGTACTTGTAATAAAACTTCCTTCAAGCTTTCCATTAAACCAATATGCTCCATTTGCAGAATGTCCTGCTGGTAAAATAGCACCTCTATCTTTTAACGATACTCCTATTGATTTCCCTTTCATTTGAGTAAACAAACGGTTCTCATCTGCAAAGGTTGTTGTTTTCATTCTGTAAGGTGACATTTGTCCTGCATCACTTTCCGTGCCTAATGAAGCGACACTGTCATCTCCTGCACAATAAACTGTTTTCTTTTCATCTTTATCATACCAGTAATTTGAAATTACACCATGATATTTAGGCGTTGTTCCTGTATATATAGAAGCATGACCTGGTCCTGTAAAAGTTGGTATATAATTGAAATGATTGTTTTTGCAATTAAAGCCTTCATTCATCATTCGTTTAAAACCACCTTCGCCAAAACGGTTTTCAAATCTTGTTAAATAATCATATCTCATTTGATCTACGACAATGCCGACTACCAATTTTGGATTATCAGAATCACCTTGACCAAATGAAATGTTTGTTATAAAAATAATGGCGAAAAAACTAAATAGGTGCTTCATGTTTTGCTTAATAAAAATGATAACTCAAAAATAATAATTTTTATCTCGTCTTAAGTTTAAATAACTTTTTTTTAAGTGTTCTCATGTTTAAAACTCATATCATATCAAATTGAAAATCATTCTATCATTCTTTTGCAATAAATTATATAGTACACGTTATATTTTTTTACATTAGCACTAACAAAATTAGCATGACATACCTTCATAATATTGGACTCTATTTTCTTATGATAAAGGAAATGTTTCGCAAACCAACTAAATGGTCTGTTATGAAGCATTTAATTTTAAAAGACATTGACGATCTTATAATTGGATCTTTAGGCATTATTGCTTTCATTTCTTTTTTTGTTGGAGGTGTAATTACCATTCAAACCGCTTTAAACATTACTAATCCGTTAATCCCAAAATATCTTGTAGGTTTTGCCACGAGACAATCTGTAATATTAGAGTTTGCTCCCACATTTACATCAATAATAATGGCTGGAAAGGTTGGTTCTTTTATTACCTCAAGTATAGGAACTATGCGTGTAACTGAGCAAATTGATGCTCTGGAAGTAATGGGGATTAATAGTTTAAACTATTTAGTATTTCCAAAAACTATGGCATTAATGCTCTATCCTTTTGCAATTGCTGTTGGAATGTTTTTAGGTATTTTAGGTGGTATGGCAGCTTGCGTTTTTGGAGGATACACAACATTAGACGATTATATTTTAGGATTGCAAACAGACTTTGAATCTTTTCACTTGATCTATTCATTTGTTAAAACATTTATTTTTGCTTTTGTCTTAGCAACCATCCCATCATTTCATGGCTATTACATGAAAGGTGGTGCTTTAGAAGTTGGTAAAGCAAGTACTACATCATTTGTATGGACTGCTGTAGTAATTATTTTAATAAATTATATACTAACTGATATGCTATTAGGATAATGATTATAGTAAAAGATTTACATAAGTCGTTTGGAGATGCCCATATTTTAAAAGGCATTAGCACAACCTTTGAAAAGGGTAAAACTAATTTAATTATTGGTCAAAGTGGATCAGGGAAAACTGTACTATTAAAATGTTTACTTGGATTATTTAAGCATGAAGGTGGTAGTATATCATATGAAGGACGTCGGTTTTCAAAATTGTCTGAAGATGAGAAACGAAATCTAAGAGCAGATATAGGCATGGTTTTTCAAGGAAGCGCACTTTTTGATTCTATGACCATAGCTGAAAATGTAATGTTTCCTTTACGCATGTTTACTAAGATGAGTAAGAGTGAAATGGAAGATCGTGCAGATATCGTTTTAAAGCGTGTAAATTTAAATGATGCTCATAATAAAATGCCTAGTGAAGCCTCCGGTGGAATGCAAAAACGTGCAGCTATTGCACGTGCAATTGTAAATAATCCTAAGTATTTATTTTGTGATGAACCAAATTCTGGACTTGATCCAAAAACGGCCATTGTTATTGATAATTTAATTCAAGAAATCACTCGGGAATATAATATTACCACAGTAGTAAACTCCCATGATATGAATTCTGTGATGGAAATTGGAGAGACGATTCTCTTTTTAAAAGATGGGTTAAAAGCGTGGTCAGGAAGTAAAGACACCATTTTCAAAACCGATAATGAGGTGGTTACTGATTTTGTCTATTCTTCTGAATTGATGAAAAAAGTACGTCAGATGTATATTGAGGAAAAGCAGTAATTAGTTTCTTTTAATCAATACATTATTAATTTTTAGCTCTTTTTTCAACCATTCATTTAATTCTACTTCTCTAACAGTCATTAAACTATCAGTTAATGCAGTATTCCATCTAACTCTTGCTATTGCGATTGTATCAGCTTTTCTAAAATCGGTAGATTCTAACATTTTAGCATATCCGAAATACTGAAGATCAGAAAATTCAATTTTTGCATCTTTGGCTAATAAAACAAAATCATTAGTATCTAAACTTTGAGTGATTTTCTCAAGCCTAACTTTAAGGGTGTCTATTTGCGAGTTTAGATCTGAAATTATACTATCTTTCTCTTCTAGTCTTTCATAAGCATTATCCAATTGACCTAGAACTATTTCATAACTTCTTTTAGTACTTCCGCCTCCAAAATCAGGTGTAAAATTATAAATATTAGGGTAGTTATTTTTATCACTTAATTCATTTTCTAAAGCAGTCTTTACGGCATCATCTAGCTCGCCGAAAAATGACAACTTAATTGTTTTATCCTTCATACTCATAGAAGAAGTTCTTAACCACAATTCATCGTTTTTGGTAATGTTTTTTTCAATGAAAGCTTTATAATCTTTTTGATAACCGCTTTCTTTTAATACTTTCAGAAACGTCCATACTGCTGGAATCATTACAACTAAAGCTAGTAATGTTGCCAAACGAGCAATATATCTTCGCTTTTGTGAATTAACATATTTCTGCATTGGAAATCTAAGCAACTTCAACACTATAAAAGTAGCCAGTGCGATGAAAATAGTATTTATAGTGAATAAATAAATCGCACCCAAAGCATATGTGTAACCATTTGAACCTGGCGTAACACCAGCTTCTGAGCCTTTTGCTAAACCATAACCTACCGTACATAAAGGAGGCATCAATGCTGTTGCAATTGCAACACCAAAAATAACCGAAGCTATCGTTCCTTTTTTTGTTCTTGCAATTATTAAGGCTAAACCACCAAAAAACGCAATTAACACATCACGAATATCAGGACGAGTTCTTCCCAAAAGCTCCGATGAATCCTGTCGTAATGGAAAAAATTCAAAAAACAAATAGGCAGTTAATACACTTAAAACTACCATAACTGCAAAGTTTATGAGAGATTTTCGAAGTGTATCAATATCATTAACAGCAATAGACATTCCAATTCCTAAAATTGGACCCATTAATGGTGAAATTAACATGGCACCAATTACAACTGCTGTAGAATTATAATTTAATCCAACTGAAGCCACAAAAATAGAACATATTAAAATCCAAGCAGTAGCTCCTTTAAAAGGTATATCAGCTTTTATGGCTTCAATTGTTCCATCTCGATCTGTGTCTTGTTTAAATCCAAAAATTTCTGATAAAAAATTTTTTGAACTAGTAATCAAACCTTTAGCGTCTTTAACAACTGCTTCCTTTGATTCTTCAACAATCTTATCTTGTGCTTTTTTCTCTTCTTCTTCTGAAAAGTCAAACTTATTTTCCTGGTTATCCATAAGTTTCTCCAAATTTATCTTTTACTTTCTGCAGTGTCTTTTTTATGTCTTGTTCTTTTGCCTTTGGAAAGATAAGCAAAACATCATCTTTATCAACAATAATATAATCCTTCAAACCATCAACTACAACTACTTTATCTTTGTTGGCTCGTATCATATTTCCTGATGCATCATCAGTCAAAATTTTAGCATTAACCACAGCGTTCTCATTAGAATCCTTATCCAACTTATCATATAAACTTCCCCAAGTTCCTAGATCATTCCAATCAAAAGTAGCAGGTAATACAAAGACGTTATCACTTTTTTCCATGATTGCATAATCCACTGAAATATTTTCAGATTTACCGTAATTATCTCTAACAAAATCATCTTCAAAATCGGTATTATAGACGTCTATTCCTTGTTCAAATAATTTATACAATTCAGGTTGATTATTCTTAAAAGCCGAAATAACACTACTCACACTCCACATAAAAATGCCAGCATTCCACAGAAAATTTCCTTGGGCAATAAAATTCTTGGCTGTTTCATAATCTGGTTTTTCTCTAAACTGTTTTACCGTTTTGATATCATTAGCTGAAGTTTTATCAAATTCAATATAACCATAACCTGTATTCGGAAATGTTGGTGTTATTCCTAAGGTCATTAATGCATCATTTTCTGCACAAAAATTAAAGGCATGCTGTACGTTTTTTGCAAAGGCGTTTTCATCTTCAATCCAATGATCACTTGGCGCAACAATCATTACTGCATCTTTATTTTCTTTTTGAATTTTTAAAGCCGCATATAAGATACAAGGCGCTGTATTGCGCATTGCTGGCTCTAAAACTACTTGACGTTTTGTGACTTCTGGAAGTTGTTCAAATATTAAATCATTATAACGCTCATTGGTTAGAATGAAAATATTTTCTTTTGGAATAATGTGACTTAAACGACTGAATGTTTTTTGAATAAGCGTGTCACCAGTTCCCAGCATATCATGAAATTGCTTAGGAAAATCTTGCGTACTCATTGGCCAAAACCTTGATCCTACTCCTCCAGCCATCAAAACGGCATAATAATTTTTATTCATTCTTTCAATTTAATAATTCAACCTCTGCATTAGGATTGAAAAGATACAACTTTCCTGATTTTACCTCAACACATTCAAAGCGTTTTCTTCGTTTTGTTCCTTTTAAAAATACTTTTCCATTATATAATTTAAATGTTTTACCTGTTGGTACTTCAAAAACAAAAAACTTATCATTGGCTTCATCAAATTGCTTTAAGGCTAAAGACAAATTTGAATCTGTATCACTGGAAGCTTTTGGGTTTTTAAAATGTTTAGCTAATAATGGCAACAAACCATTCGGGAATACTTCAGGATTCAAAAATGGCAACATTAAGCGTTGAAACGTATGTTTCCACTCAATTCCATGAGGTTTAATAAAACGTCCATATGCTTTATATGCCTCAAAATGTGCTATTTCATGAATTAATGTTATGAGAAATCTATATGAATTTAAATTTGAATTTACCGTAATTTGATGCTTTCCATTAAGCAAACGTTTATAATCGCCATGTCTAGTTTTTCGTTCATTTTTCACAATTACTACTAAATGATCATGGTCCAAAAGGTTCAAAACTGTTGGAATTGCTGCTTTTGGAATATATTGTTCGAGCATGTTTTGCATAGTGACAAAAATAAGAGAATAAATTGCGCCAACACAACAATTCTTTTAATTTAGCTTATGATGAAGCATTCAAAATTTGTTCTTTCGATTATAGTGATTTCACAGTTTTGTTGTACATCACTTTGGTTTGCAGGAAATGGCGTTATGAGCGATCTTGTTGAGGCCTTCAACTTGGAGACTTCTGCTGTTGGGCATTTAACGTCAGCTGTGCAATTTGGGTTTATTATTGGAACTTTATGTTTTGCAATGCTTACCATTGCTGATCGTTTTTCGCCATCAAAAGTATTTTTTGTTTGCGCCATAATTGGAGGACTCTTTAACCTTGGAACAATTTTAGAAAGTCAAACGTTGTTTTCATTAGTGTCCTTCAGATTTTTTACTGGATTTTTTCTTGCAGGCATTTATCCTGTTGGCATGAAAATAGCAGCCGATTACTTTCAAAAAGGACTAGGTTTGTCTTTAGGCTTTTTAGTTGGTGCCTTAGTTATTGGCACTGCGTTTCCGCATCTTTTAAAAGCTTTTGGCACAACTATTAATTGGCGACATTTATTAGTGTTTATTTCAGGAATTGCCATGTTTGGTGGTGTTTTGATGTTGCTATTTGTGCCCAATGGACCTTATAGAACATCGAGCCAAAAACTACAATTGGGAGCTTGGAAACAAAATTTTAAAGATAAAAGTTTCAGATCTGCTGCCTTCGGATATTTTGGACACATGTGGGAGTTATACGCCTTTTGGGCATTTGTGCCTTTTATGTTATCTACATTTCAATCCAAAAATTCATCCATAGACTTTAATATCTCTTTTTGGTCGTTTGTAATTATTGCCATTGGTGGATTGGCATGTGTGACAAGTGGTTACTTATCGCTTAAATTCAAAACAAAATCTGTTGCATTTGTGGCGTTGTCATTGTCATCTATGTGTTGTTTGCTTTCTCCTTTAATGTTTCAATCTAATTCTGAGGTTCTTTTTTTAAATTTTTTATTGTTTTGGGGCATTGTTGTTATTGCAGATTCTCCTTTATTTTCAACCCTAGTAGCGCAAAATGCTATTCCTAAATTTAAAGGCACTGCATTGACAATAGTAAATTGTATTGGTTTTTCAATTACCATTATTAGTATTCAATTGATAAATTATGTTGCCACCATTTGGAATCCAAGTTATATCTTTATGCTATTAGCTATTGGTCCAATTTTAGGACTCATGGCACTTTATAAGAAACCATAATATTATGAACATCATTAAGCCAACCTTAATCTTAGACGAAGCTAAATGCAAAGCGAATATTGCATTTATGGCTGACAAAGCAAGAAGACATAACCTCTCACTAAGGCCTCATTTTAAAACACATCAATCCTTAGAAATAGGCAGATGGTTTAAAGACGAAGGCGTTTCTAAAATAACAGCTTCGTCTCTTGACATGGCTGAGTATTTTGCAAAAGAATGGTACGATATTACAGTTGCCTTTCCTGTAAATATATTGGAAATTGATACAATTAACAGATTGGCTAGTAAAGTCACTTTAAATGTACTTGTTGAATCTGTAGCTACTGCTGAATTCTTAATAAAGCATCTAAAGCATTCCGTTAATTTTTTAATTAAACTGAATATTGGCAATGGCAGAACAGGATTGATGCCAAGCAATACAGAAACCATTGATGCCATTCTTGAAACAACAAAAGATTCTGACAGATTAAATTTTATAGGATTTCTTGGTCATGCTGGACAAACTTACAAATGTAGAAGCAAAGCAGAAATCCTGAAGGTTAATGAAGTAGCTAAAGCGACTATTGTTAATGTAAAAAAACAGTATCAAAAACAGTATCCTGATTTGATAGTCTCGTATGGTGATACACCTAGTTGTAGTGTGGCTGAAGATTTTGAAGGTCTTGATGAGCTAAGACCAGGAAATTTTGCGTTTTATGATGTGATGCAAGTACAAATTGGTGATTGTACTTATAATGATATTGCGGTAGCGATGGCTTGTCCAATTGTCTCGATACATAAAGACCGAAATCAGATGGTGATTTATGGAGGAGGCATTCATTTTTCTAAAGATAGAATTGATGATAACGGACGACCAGTTTTTGGGATTGTTGCTCAAAAAACTAAAAGTGGTTGGAAAGATTATATCCCAAATATGTATGTTAGAGGTTTATCGCAAGAACATGGAGTAGTGTCTGTACCAAAAACTGAGATTGACAATTATAGCATTGGAGACATTATATATGTATTACCTGTTCACTCTTGTATGACTGCTGATTTGATGAAGCGCTATACAACTACTGAGGGTAATGTCATAACTATGATGGTTAACCATTAAAATATGGGTATAATTATGTATTGACTTTATCAAATAAAATGTCGAAATTCGTATAACGTCTGATATAAAACATTGAAACGTTGCATATAAGGAATAATAATGTGAGTAATTGCAAGAAAAATAATTCTAAAACTTTATGACTAAATTCAAATCTATTTTCAAGGAAAAGTTTCATGTATCACTGTTATCCGGACTTGGTTTTGCTGCTTTAATGGCTGGAAACGATTATTTAAAAGGCCAAGATTTCAGCATAAATGCATTTATTCTCAATTTTCTAATCTTCGGTTTTATCATGGGTGTTTTCCTACCATTCCCAAATAAAAATAAAAAGTAAATCACAACTCCTTACAACAACGCGAATAATTCATTGCTGGTTCTGTGTTGAATCAAAAATCCCCCAAATTTTTCACCATACAAATCATTCACAAACACATGAGGAAAACACTAAAAAAATTTAGGCATAGAATTAGATGCCTGCAACATTATTTTCTCGTAAAATTGAGGTTTTACTACTAATGGCGTAAGTTTTTTTAATCAGAACTCTTATTGGTTTTTAAAAAGGTTTTGCTCTTTACACTAAGCAGTTCAAGAAATTCAATTTCATGTCCATAGTTTAACAAATCAAAATCAAATGCTTCGTCTTCTACATATCTAATAAATTCTTCTACACGATGCTCTGGAATATCAAAATTTTCGACTAAAAATTTAGACCCAAGATAATATTTTATAGATTTTGCAGGCACTTCTGGAACTCCAGCTGCTTTTTTATCTTTAACTTCAGATCTAAAAAGGGGAATCAATAATTGATCTACAACACTTACAACATTTAAACCATTTACCATAGTCCGACCTTGTGAATGCAGGCCGCTGTTTTCAATCTCACTGTTGATATCATAGTTTTTCACTCCAAAGTATATAGCATCAAGTTTTGGTTTAAATATTTTTACACTATTAACATCTACATTAAGGTTACCTGAAAGCCCTTTGGGTGTAATGATAACTTCGTCTAATTCATTTATTTCTTCAATTAAAAAAATGCTTATTTTTTTTGATTCTAAAATAACTTTATTAATACTAACATCAAAGTTTTGATATTTTAAAGCCCTAATTTCTATAAGATCATTTAAAGCAACTGCAATAACAAACTCACCATTTTCATTGGTCACCGTACCAATATTTGATGACGAGTTAAAAATGGTTATACCCTCAATATCACTGCCCTCAACAATAATTTTCCCGTTTACATTTTCGCGTTTAATTTCTTGAGAATTAGAAATAAAGCTCATACAAAACACAAATAAAAGTAGAAGTTTTTTCATTGCTAAGATTTTACTGCAAAAATAATTAGTAAGTGTTCAATTTCGTTATTAATATCTGTAATCTTTTGTTAAAAAAGAGTCATGTAATAACGAAATATAAAACTGTTTTTAACTTTTAAATAAAAAGCTTTTATTTAGTCAAATTTAAAACCAAATCTTAATAATGCCAAATCACCAAGATGGACACACAAAATCATAAGCAAACTTAAAAAATCAAGGCGTCGAATTAGATACTTGTAGCATTTTTCCGTTGTAGTATTGGTGTCCATTTAAAGCAAATTCATAAATATAAGTTGCCATTTCTAAAGCCGTCGTTGCTGCTTTATATCCTGGAAAGGCTTCAGCTAACATTTCAGTTTGTACAGCACCAAGTGCCAAAACATTAAAGCAAATACCTTGTTCTTTATATTCTTCAGCTAGCAACTCGGTTAAGGTAATCACTGCGCCTTTACTTGAACTATATGCTGCTAATCCTGGAAATTTCAAACTACCTTGAACGCCTCCCATTGAGCTAATAGTCACTACGTGACTTTTGCTTTTCATATAAGGCAACACAACTCTTGTTAATTCTGCAACACCAAAAACGTTGGTTTTATAAACAGTTTCAAAATCGTCTATAGATGTTTCTGCAAATGGTTTATTGAGCAATGTTCCTGCATTATTAATAAGAATGTCTACAGTGCCTTTCCAATGTTTATTAACGAAAGACTCCACTTTTTTGTAGTCTTCAGCTTCACACAAATCAAACGCTAAAGACGTAATATTATCAAAATGTAAGTTATTTACTGGTTGTGCATTTCTAGATAATGCCAATACATTATGTCCAGCATTAGCGAATAAATGTGCGAGCTCAAAGCCGATACCTCTACTCGTTCCAGTAATAATGACATTTTTACTCATCGTTCATTTTTATTTCTTTGGTTGGTGCATTAATCATGCCTTCCATAGCTGGAAACAAATTATTAATGGCACTTGCCATGTGGCTGTAATCCATAATATCAGCTTCATCGCCAACATGGTGGTAAAAATCAAAGTTGGTTAAATCACAAGAAGAAATAGTTTGAGCTGCCATTTTAAACTGCTCATAAAACGCATAATTATCTGAGCGTTTAAACAGATTAAACTTAGCAGCCTCATCAGATTTTCCAACCAATTTATTCCCTGCATGTTTATTCAGCACTTCAGCCATATTAGACAAGTCATAACCAGTTGCAAATACTTGATAATCTCTATCTGTAAATGGCACTCCCATCATTTCGAAATTTATCATTGTATAGAGGTTTAGTTTTTCATTTGCAAGGCGTTCTGCTAAATGTTTTGATCCTAACAAACCCATTTCTTCAGCTGAAAATAACGCAAAAATAATACTACGCTTGTTGTTTTTCATAGCACCAAAATATTTCGCCATGGCAAGTACTGTTGCAGTGCCAGACGCATTATCATTAGCTCCATTTGCAATTGAATCATTTTCAACTGGTCTAGCTCGTAAACCAAGATGGTCGTAATGACCTCCAATAAGAACAAATTCTTTTTTAAGTTCTGGATCAGTACCTTCTAAATAACCAACAACGTTGAAAGCATCAAATTCTTTAGCTTTAAAATCGTCTCGAAATGTTACATAATAAGGCTTTACTCCAAAATAAGTCAATTGTTTCTCTATATATGTTGCAGCTTCAGCAATGCCTTCGCTTCCTGTACTACGTCCTTGAATATCATCTGATGCCAGAAATGTAACGGTTGCTTTTATCTCTTCACTTGACACTGTAAAAGGTTCTATAACTTCTTTCGCTTGTCCTTTACAACTTAAAGTAACTAAGACTATTAATGCTAATACTAAATTCTTCATTATAATTGTTATTTGAGGCTAAAGATAAAAAAATTGACAGGTATGACGTTGCTTTTTTAACCTTAGTTTATGAGAATATAGGAGCAATAGGGAGATTTAGTATAATTCCCTAAAAATGATTAAATTGTATAAAAATTAATTATGCCAATTTACATGGATCGTCATGATGTCTCAGAATCTGTAACTGCAGAAATTGTGGCTCAAATACATCAAGAAGACTTGAAAATAGAACATAAGTTTGGCTGTAGAGGTATGACATATTGGTTTGATGGTGAAAGGAAAACTGCTTTTTGTTTAATTGAAGCGCCAAATAAAAAGGCGATTCAAGATATGCATGATCATGCACATGGTGAAGTACCTCATTCAATAATTGAAGTAGATTCTGCAATTGTTGAATCTTTTTTAGGTCGTATTGAAGACCCAAGCAAATCACAAGACACAAGTTTAAATATTATTAATGATCCAGCCTTTAGAGTAATCATGCTCATTGAAACAAGCAATTATTTGAATAGAGTTGAGGCAAATCAATTTAGTGTCTTCACACAAAAGTTTCATAGAAGTGTTACCAAAACCATAAAAAAATTTGAAGGCAACATCGTGAAGCAAGATAACAATAGTTATTTAACATCCTTCAAATCAGTAACTAATGCTGTAGTTTGTGCTTTAAAAATTCAATCAAAATTTAAATACATTACACCTAAATTCGACCTCCCAAATCGGAAACTAAAAATTGGGATTGGTTGTGGAATCCCTGTTACTGATAAAAACAGCATATTTGAAGAAGCTATTGAGTTAACCACTCGAATGTGCGAAATCGTTAAAGATCAAATTGTGATATCTAATGAGATAAAGTCATTATACGAGAGCGAAAACAGAAATTCCTTTATTAATAAAGATCATTTCAGGACGCTTAAACCATCAGAAGAAAAATTCCTAAGCATATTAATGGATTATGTAGAAAAAGTATGGTATGATTCTAAATTTAATGTTGATGATTTAAGTAAATCATTAGGATATAGTAAATCTCAAGTTTATCGAAAATTAATGTCGCTTACAGGAAAATCAGCTAATAATTTTATTCGTGAATTTAGACTTCATCGTGCTTTAACTCTACTTCATGAGCAAAAAGGAAATATCTCTGAAGTTGCATTTGCAACTGGATTTAATAGTGCTGCCTATTTCTCAAAATGTTTTTTAAATAAATACGGAATATTACCTTCAAAATATATTCAGCAACATATAATTTAATCCCTTAAATTCGAAAAACCTGTAATGGTTTAAATTTCTACTTTTTTGAATCATTTATGACATTCATTTGCCTTTCATTACAATACTTTTATTGAGAATTAAAACTAAAAGTCATGCCGAAATATGTAATTGAACGCGAAATCCCAGGTGCAGGTAAATTAACCTCAGAACAGCTACAAGGTATATCACAAACTTCATGTGGTGTATTAGCTAACCTTGGCACACAAATTAATTGGCTACATAGCTATGTTACTACTGATAAAATTTATTGTGTTTATATAGCTCCA
>Ga0075467_10001379_pt1 | contig 20086 bp, 16 predicted proteins | sample DEB08_DNA_9_FD_75067 | JGI IMG/M metagenome (GOLD analysis project Ga0075467, IMG submission 75067) | Aqueous microbial communities from the Delaware River and Bay under freshwater to marine salinity gradient to study organic matter... | ecosystem: Environmental > Aquatic > Marine > Coastal ... | reverse complement strand
CTCTGAGGTTGAGGTTGCCGATATTGTTAACAGGGCAAATAGTTCTGAGCCTGACGCGGTGATCAACAATATTGAGGAAACCGTCTATATCTCTAAAATTACGCCATTAGATGCAAAGGGTAATAGTGATTTAGTAGAAGCGGCTAATAATGCCGCTGCCAGCACTAATACGCGCCAGACAGAGCAAGATGACTCAACAGCCTTAGCCGATATTGTTAGAGAGCAAAACGCCGCTCTAGAAAAAGCAGCGTCAGAAACTGATGCTAAAACTAACGCCAAAAAGCAGGATACCGAAAATGAGTCGCGGGGCTCAGTTGCTGCGACTGCTGACCAGCAATACGCTAAGCGAGAACGAGAACTACAGGCCGCCTTGGCTGTTGAACTCAAATCTCAGCAACAGGCTAAAGCGGCTAACAATGGATCATCGACGAAAGCGAAAATAACCACTGTCGATGTTGGTTGGGTAGTTCAAGTCGGCTTATTTACCGACAAGAGCAGAGCAATCGCTTTGATTAGCGAGCTAAAGAATAAGGGTTTTTCGGCATCAAGCAGCGTTGTTGATACCAACCGAGGCAAGAAAACGGGTACTAGAGTTTGGCTTGGTCCATTTGATAAAAGGGTGGCTGCTATCAACGAACAAGATCGCTTAAAGTCTAAAGCGGGAAAAGAGGGTTTTATTCGTGTGTATCCGTAAACTTAAAAATTGACCTTAGGGCTTATAATTATTAGGGCTTATATTTAATTGATCGACGAGTTGGTCAGAGAGAGGAAAAGATGGGTGGATTTGATTGGGTTATTGCGGCGATATTAGTCGTTTCAATTCTTGTGGGTATTTTTCGTGGCTTTATTAAAGAGTCGTTGTCGCTTATTTCTTGGATTTTGGCTATCTGGCTAGCATTTAATTTTTGCACTCAGGCGGGTGAATTCATTCATCAGTATATAAATATACCGGCGCCGAAATTCCGAGAATGGGCTGGTTTTGCCTCGGTCTTTATTTCTACACTCTTTGTTTTTTCTATTATCAGCTACATTATTACTAAAATATTTGTTCGGGGCCCGATAAAAGGTGTCGATCGAGTTTTGGGATTGGGTTTTGGTGCGTTGAGAGGGGTAGCAATCGTAGTTGCAGTGTTAGTTGTTGCCAAAGGCTTTGGCATGGAAACATCTGAGTGGTGGCAAAACTCCCAGCAGATAAGTAAATTCGAGCCCTTTGTGAAGACCGTAGAGGAGCTCTTTCCCGATAGTGGGCTGACACCAGAGGAGGACGACAGTGATTTCACTCAAACGGCCACCGAGCAAGCGATAAAAGCACTTGTTGAAGTCAATCAGTAGAATTAAAAATCAAAATCATCGTCTAGATATTTGCTTAAACGTGAAACCTAGGGTTTAAATAATGTATCATTCGCTAGCCAGATCTTGGGCTTGTAAATTAAGCTTTAAGGTTTAGTATTATTCTTTAGCCCTCAGATCATCTCAGTAGAGATAGAGCGATAAATATGTGTGGTGTGTTAGGTATAGTTGGTAAGTCTTCCGTTAGCACGAGCTTATACGATGGTTTAACTGTTCTGCAACATCGAGGTCAAGATGCTGCAGGAATTATGACCTGCGATGAAAACGGTTTCGTTAATTTGCGCAAAGACAATGGTCTTGTTAAGGACGTGTTCTTTTCTCAGCACATGCAGAGGTTAACAGGCAACGTTGGCATAGCCCACTGTCGTTACCCAACCGCTGGGTCAAACTCCTCAGCCGAAGCGCAACCATTTTACGTTAACTCTCCGTTTGGTATTGCTTTGGCCCATAACGGCAATTTAACTAATGCGAGCCGCCAAAGAAAACGAATCTTTAAAGATGATCTTCGGCATGTTAATACCACGTCAGACTCAGAGGTGTTACTCAACATCTTTGCGCATGAAATTTACAATGCCCTTGGTGCTGACACTTATACCCTGACCCACGATCATATTTTTACCGCTATCGAGGGCGTTTTTAAGCGCTGTCGTGGTGGCTATGCCGTTGTTGCTTACGTAATGGGCGTTGGCATCATTGCTTTTAGAGACAAGCACGGCATTCGCCCGTTAATTTATGGCTATCGAGATACCGATAAAGGTCGTGAATATATGGTGGCCTCTGAAAGTGTCGCCTTAGACAGCCAAGGTTTTACTGTGCTTGCTGATGTGATGCCGGGTGAGGCAATAATCTTGCCTCTCGAAGGTGATATCGTAAACCATCAGTGCGTTAGCGACGCCAGCTACGCTCCGTGCATTTTTGAACAAGTGTATTTGGCTAGACCAGATTCGATGATCGATGGTATCTCTGTCTATCGTACGCGAATGCGTATGGGGGAAAAATTAGCTAAGAAGGTTGCTAGAGAGTGGCCAGACCACGATATTGATGTGGTGATTCCGATACCGGACACCAGTAGGACCTCCGCACTGGAAATGTCGCAAGTGCTTGGAGTCCGTTATCGCGAAGGTTTCATTAAGAACCGTTACATTGGGCGAACATTTATCATGCCTGGTCAAGAGCAACGCAAGAAATCAGTTCGTCAGAAGCTCAATGCGATTGAATTAGAATTTCGTGGCAAGAATGTGATGCTGGTAGATGATTCAATTGTACGCGGAACGACCTCAAAGCAGATTGTGCAGATGGCCCGTGATGCCGGTGCTAAAAAAGTTTACTTTGCTTCTGCGGCCCCCCCGGTTCGTTATCCGAACGTCTATGGAATAGATATGCCTGCGGCATCAGAATTGATCGCGCATAACCGAACGGTTGAGCAAATCCAAGAAGCCATTGGCGCAGATCGTTTGATTTATCAAGATTTAAATGATTTGATCGACGCTGCTTCCGAAGGTAATCCGCAAATTACTAGTTTTGACACATCTTGCTTCAGTAAAAATTACGTAACGGGTGATGTTGATGATGCGTATTTCGCTGAATTGGAGATTGAGCGAAGTGATGGTGCTAAGCAAGCCCAAGACTATCAGCCTTCGGAGTTGCGTGACGTAAGTCAGATGTCAAACTAAGATTTTGTCTATTGATCAAATTTAGCTCATTAATAGTTGATTTTAACCAATTAGAAATTATGAAAAAGAGCATGTCAGATTATCGCCCAGCGACGCAAGCTGTTAGAGCTGGGCAAATTCGTAGTTCAGAAAATGAGCATAGCGAGCCGATATATACCACTTCTAGCTTCGTATTTGAATCTGCTGCACAGGCTTCGGCGAGGTTTTCTTTAGAAGAGGAGGGCAACATATATTCCCGCTTTACCAACCCTACGGTCCGCGTCTTCGAGCAGCGTTTAGCCTCATTAGAAGGGGGTGAAGCCTGCGTTGGTACTGGTTCTGGTATGGCGGCCATGTTAGCTACTTGTATGGCTGGGCTAAAAGCAGGTGATCATGTTGTGTCATCGCAATCTATCTTTGGTGCAAATCAGACTTTGCTCAAAGGTCTAATGGGTAACTTTGGTATTAAAACTACCTTTGTCAGTCTCACCGATCTCGATGCCTGGCGCAGCGCTATACGACAAAATACTAAAATGGTATTTTTTGAGACACCGGCCAATCCATTAATGCAAATCGGTGATATTGCCGCTATATCTGATATAGCGCATTCGGCTAATCCAGACATCAAAGTAGTTGTAGATAATTGTTTTTGTACGCCAATACTACAACGACCTTTGTCACTAGGGGCTGATGTTGTTCTGCACTCAGCAACCAAGTTTATCGACGGACAGGGTCGCTGTGTCGGCGGAGCCGTTGTTGGTGATGCCGATTTCGTTGGCGAAAAGATAGTCAGCTTTATGCGCACAGCGGGCCCATCGATGAGTCCCTTTAACGCCTGGGTATTCGCTAAGGGTTTAGAGACTCTACCACTGCGTGTTAATCAGGCATGTGATAACTCGATGCAACTGGCAGAGGCGCTCACCGAAGTCGCTCAAGTTGAGCGGGTTTACTACCCTGGCCTCAGCACTCATACTCAGTATGAACTGGCCAAAGCTCAACAGAGTAAAGGTGGTGCGGTGGTCTCTTTTGAGTTGAAAGGGGGGCAAGAAGCGGCCTGGAAGTTGATCGATAGTACGGAGCTATTGTCGATAACAGCCAATTTAGGTGATGCCCGAACAACCATAACTCACCCTTACACCACAACGCATGCACGTTGGAGTGACGAAGACAAAGCGGCGGCTGGGATATCTAGGGGGCTGGTGAGAATCGCGGTTGGACTTGAAGATCCGATTGATGTGATCGGCGACTTAAATTTTTCTAATTAGCAAAGCGTTTTAACCAGTTAAGCCTTGGGCTAATTAAGGTCTAAGGCATAACGCTCGCCTGAAAAAATTTGTAGGCGAGCGCTCGTGTCAATTTAACCGCGACGGCTTAAAATCGCGGTCATTTAAAGGCGTTATATTTAGAACTCTAGTAGCGCATTCAGACCTAAAATTCCAAGATCGGCGTCGCTGGTGTCGCCTGAATACTCAAGCTCTAAAACGCCTAGGTCACCGACCCGGTAGCCCAAACCAACGCCGAACGCCAGCCCGACTTCTTCAAGGTCTGAGTTTCCAAATTGCGAATCAGTGAACTGAAAATCTGCGTAAGACAAGCCACCTTTGAGCTTGTAATAGAGTGTCCCTGCTGAGCGATAGGTGAAGAATATATTAGCCACATCGACGTCGTAATCGAGCCCCAAACTAGGGATCGAGGCGTCTCCAGTAATGTATTCAAATTCGATAGTCGACGAGCCGCCTGCGTTGCCAATTGAGCGAGCAAATTCATAGCCAATAACAATACCAGCTGCGTCGGCATCTTTCTCATCGATGATGTTCGCGTCTACCTTGGCGACTTTTCCGCCAATGATCCATTTGCCTGGAGCGTTATTACCAAAAAAGGCACCCGTATCTCCGTCTGCCGCGAATGATGTTGGTTGTACTGCCAAAGCCCCAATTGCGGCTAGGGTGACAATCGCTGATTTAAATTTTTTATTAGCTGATTTAATTTTTTTATTAATAGTTGCTTGTGTCATTTCTCGTTACCTTAAGGATCCATACAACATGGTAGATTAAGATATATTATAAATTATTGAATTTCAATGGCTTGCGAGACATTCATCGATTAAAATATCGGCTATTAGAACATATGTGATGCCAGCCTATAATCTAGTTAGTGTTACGCTTGGGTACTAAACCTGTTTATCCCAGTGTAAACTCGCACCATGAGGATTATCGCCAGCATACTTTTTTTCTTACTCATTTTGTTACAAGCCAAGCTATGGTTTGGTGGGCACGGTGTTTTTCAACTATGGTCGCTGGAAGGCAATATTCAACAGTCTGTTGAGAGGAATCATGCGCTGGCGCGCAGAAATGACAAATTACATGCCCAAGTAAATGAGTTGAAGCAAGGTAGTGAGGCGCTTGAGGAAAGAGCCCGAAGTCAACTTGGTTTTATCAAAGAGGGAGAGATCTTTTACCGTGTTGTCCCGGGGCACTCTAAGGCAACCCCGGACTCAGCGAATGATTAACGGGGATTAACTGAGTTTAGTTTGCCGGCTAATATCTTCGCGTAAGGATTAAATTGGCGCGTTAACGATGTTGATGCCGTCTTTATCCACTCGCATAATGCTGCTGGTCATGTGCCAGTCGCCCAAAACATAGCGAGTCACTTTGTCACCGTCAATATCGTATTGATGTGTATTTTGACGATGAGTATGGCCGTGAATCATTTGCCTTATGGAGTGTTTAGTGAACGACGCCAGCACCGCGGCTTCGGTCACATCCATAATACCCATACTAATTGCAGACTTATGTTCATTGCTTTGTAGGCGTGCTTGTTTAGCTTGCTCAATGCGATCGGCAATATTCATTTTTAAGAAGCCATCACAAAACTGGTCGTTAGTCATCATTTGGCTTCTGAATTGTTGGTGTGCTATATCATCAGTGCATAAACTGTCTCCGTGTAATAGCAAAGTTTGAGTGCCGTAGAGGTCGATCAGTGTCTCGTCATTGAGGATTTTAAAGCCAGTGCGGTCGGTGAAGGTTTCGCGAACTAAAAAGTCTCGATTGCCGGCAATGAAGTAGCAATCAACGACTTCGCTAATTGTCTTCATTGCATCCAAAATCGGGTCCGCTCCGAGGATTTCAGCAGCGTCGTCGCCAATCCAAAATTCAAATAGATCTCCCAAAATATAAAGTCGTTCAGCTGTCGGCGCGTCGTTAACTAAAAAGTCGAAAAACGCTTTAATGATTTGGGGGCGCTCAGGGGTCAGATGTAAATCTGAAATTATATATGTATGCATGTTCGTTATTGTATGCGAGAGATGCTTTTTAGGGCAATAAATAATGGCTGAAGAATGTAGGCGAGACCTCAGTATCGCTCTATCAAAAACTAGAATGGCTACAATCTGTTTTGTTCGAGTTGAAATTCTGCATATCGGTGTTGACAAGTTTTTAGTCGCAATCGGAGAGTAGTTCAAACTAAATTTAGTTCGTAGTTGAGTCGCGCAAAGGCCTCTAAACCATATCTTTTATGAATGCTTTACATATCAGATAGACATAAAGTCTTGTATCGCTTGGTTTAAGGGGTTTATATCTACTCATTGAAGCGCTAAAAAGTGAATAAGTTCGTTGTGTTTAAGCCCCTAGCGTTTATAATTTGCAGTTGATATAGCCGCCCGTTTAAGGGCATTTTTTATTGTCGCTCATTCGAGCGGAAAACCAGAGTTTATTGGGAGACCTCCGTGCAGTTATCAGGTGCAGAAATAGTAGTCAAAAGCCTTGAAGAAGAGGGTGTGGAGTTTGTCTTCGGGTACCCTGGCGGTGCAGCATTACACATCTATGACGCGTTTCATCGGCAAGACGAAGTCAAACATATTTTAGTTCGCCATGAGCAAGGCGCAACACACGCGGCCGACGGCTACGCTCGTTCTACCGGTAAGCCCGGTGTGGTGCTTGTGACGTCGGGACCTGGTATTACTAATGCTATTACCGGCATCGCTACTGCGTATATGGATTCGATACCGATGGTGGTGCTGTCTGGTCAAGTTATGACGCCGTTGATTGGTTATGATGCTTTCCAAGAAATTGATGCTGTGGGTATTAGTCGTCCCTGCGTTAAGCACAATTTTCTTATTCAAAGTGTTGAAGAAATTGCGGAAACGATTAAGAAGGCTTTTCATATTGCTACCACTGGCCGACCTGGTCCAGTGCTGGTTGATATCCCGAAAGATATTACCGCCGAAGTTACTGAGTTCTTATACCCGAAATCAGTTGAGATGCGTTCTTATCCGCCTGCACCTAAAGCCCATCCGAGTGAAATTGTAACGGCGGTCGAGGCGATGCTTAATGCTAAGCGGCCAGTGGTTTATGCTGGCGGCGGAGTGGTCTTAGCGCATGCACAGCAAGAGCTAACCAGTTTCGTTAAAACGCTAGGTTTCCCCTGCACAAACACCCTTATGGGGCTTGGCGCTTACCCACATGATGATCCGCTTTTTATCGGAATGCTGGGAATGCACGGTACCTATGAGGCGAATCTGGCGATGCATGATTCTGACTTGATCATTGCATTAGGCGCTCGCTTTGATGATCGTATTACTGGCACCTTGGACGGATTTGCGCCTCATGCGAAGGTAATTCATGTTGATATAGATCCATCGGTGATCGATAAAAATATTAAAGCCGATATCGCAATTGTCGCTGATGTAAAAGAAGTGCTTGACGCTTTCAACCAAGAAATTGCTCGAAGAAGTAAAGATATTAATCCGTCTTTGGTTTCTGATTGGTGGGGTCAAATCCAAGAGTGGCGCGGAGTTAACAGTTATTGGTACGATGAAGACTCAAAAATCATCAAGCCTCAGTATGTAGTGCAAAAATTACACGAAGTCACTGGTGGCGAAGCCTACGTGACCTCGGATGTAGGCCAGCACCAGATGTTCGCCGCACAGTTTTATGGATTTTCTGATACTCATAAATGGATCAACTCTGGAGGCCTAGGAACGATGGGTTTCGGCCTGCCTGCGGCGATGGGCGTGAAGATAGCCCACCCTGATGCCGACGTAGCGTGTATTACCGGTGAAGGTAGTATTCAAATGTGTATTCAAGAACTTGCTACGTGTCAGCAGTACAAATTGCCAGTAAAGGTTATAAGCCTAAATAACCGCTACTTAGGCATGGTGCGCCAGTGGCAAGAATTTAATTACAATAAACGCTATTCAAATTCTTATATGGATTCTCTTCCAGATTTCGTCGCCTTAGCTGAAGCGTATGGCCATGTCGGTATGCAAATTGACAAGCCTAGCGATGTTGAAGGCGCGCTAAAAGAGGCGTTTGCGATGAAAGATCGTTTGGTTTTTATGGATTTCATTACCGATCAAAAAGAGAATGTTTATCCGATGATAGAGAGTGGCAAAGGGCATCACGAAATGCGTTTGCGCCCAGCTAAGTAGAGAGATTATGCGACATATTATTTCAGTTTTATTAGAAAACGAATCGGGTGCTTTATCACGTGTATCAGGTCTGTTCTCTGCACGCGGGTACAATATTGAATCGTTAACAGTGGCACCAACAAACGATTCGACTTTGTCCCGCATGACCATAGTGACTACTGGTGACGATCGAAAAATAGATCAAATTGAGAAGCATCTAAATAAATTGGTCGATGTTGCTGCCTTGCAAGACATAACGATTGGAAGTCATCTTGAGCGCGAAGTGGTTTTGGTTAAATTGCTTGCCGAGGGAGAGCAAAAAGCCGATTTAGACAAGATTGTAAAAGCTTTTAACGCCAGTCTAATCACCGTCTCCACCCGCCAATTTATTGTTGAAATGAGTGGCAGCAGTGAGAAAGTTGACGAGCTCTTGAAAAGTTTAAACGGGCTGACGATTCTCGAGCTAGCACGCTCCGGAGTAACCGGCCTGTCGTCTGATGAGACTGCCCTTACAGCTGAGCAGTGAGAAAGCACTCAGTAGCAAAAAAATACACTTCAGTAAAAAATATTAGTTCGTAAGCGGCCGCAGTTAGTTAAGATCTGAGCCGGCCGCGTTAGAAAATTGACCGCGTTGAAGGTGACTTCAACGCGTTTTCGGCTTTCTTAAGTGCACACTTTTAACGGCTAATAAAATACAAGCTATTGATAAATTTACGATATTGGCGCTTGAATGTTGCTTTGCTAAGGTCATACTTAGTTCGAATCCGCATTGACCGCCGTCGTTTTTCCGTTTTATATCGTGCTTTTGTTTTGCCTGATATTCGCATTTGTACTCTAATTATTACGAGACCCACATCGATCGATACGGTAAGACCATGGCATTATTATTTCTCACGCTGACGGTAAAGTTGTATTTGCCGGGGTCGTAGATGATCCTTACTTCACTGGAAGAGCATTTAAAATCAACGTCTTCAGAAATGTGTTTTCAATCCATTTAATTAGAGCGTCATTTGACGGTACTTTGAAAACGGTTGGTTTCAAGCTGAGCGCGGCGCTGATGTCGTCTTGGTTCAGGTTGCCGAGTTGGTGCGCGCCGAATCTTTGTGATGTAATCGAGGCAGACAAGCGACAGCAAGGCGAGCGATATGGGTTTATCCAAATTGGTTCACGAGTAGATTTGTTTTTACCGGAAGATTATTCTGTAACAGTGGCACTTGGCTACTTTGCTTAAGCTTTTGTCGCTTCGTGTTTTCGTCGTGCCGGTGGCCGTTAGTCGAGCTAGCAGTTTCGTCATTGGTAGCACGTTCAATCGCACTATTAATAGTGCTTTCAAAAGTGGGCAAAGCCACGCTCAACCTTGTATAATCGATGCATGAGCTCAGAGCAACCTAAACTAAATCCTATGGATACTAACGAAACCAAAGCTGGTTTTGATACTTCGGCTAATGGCTCGAATAAACCCAATAATGGTGCCGGTAAGCCACCAAAAGGTAGCAACAAGTCAACTGGGAGTTCGAATAAGCCAGCCAAAGGCTTTTATGTGTTGCCTAACTTATTCACTACCGCAGGGCTTTTTGCCGGGTTTTACGCGATTATGCAGGCCCGATTAGGGCACTTCGAAGCGGCGTCTTTAGCCATTTATGCGGCTATGGTCATGGATATTATTGATGGCCGACTTGCTAGGCTAACCAATACACAAAGCGACTTTGGGTCAGAGTATGACAGTTTGTCAGACATGGTGTCCTTTGGCGTAGCGCCAGCGATGGTGTTGTTTGAGTTTGCGCTTACTGATCTTGGTCGTTTCGGAAGCTTGGTAGCCTTTATCTATATTGCCTGCGCTGCGTTAAGGTTAGCCCGATTTAATGTCGCTGCCGGCAGTGATAAAACTCATTTCACCGGTGTGCCAAGTCCCGGTGCTGCGGCGATGATTGCCTCGACCGTCTGGGTATTCGTCGATGCTGGTATTACCCCTAGTGATTACAATGTTGGCCTTGCTTTATTGATGATAGCAATGGCCTTAGCGATGGTCAGTAATATTAAATACCGCTCTTTCAAAGACTTTGAATTCAGAGATAAAATGCCGTTCGTTGGCTTGATTGTATTGGTGCTAATTATTGCTTTTGTTTACTTGGACCCTCCCTCAGCATTTTTAGCAATCGGTTCGATTTATATGATTAGCGGCGCTGTGTTTTACCTATTAGGTAAGTTTCGGGGCAAACAAGATCCATCAGAATAGACAGCAATCGCGATCATTTACTATTACATGATCTAGCTTAACCGCTGATTAGCTAGATGCAACACAGACCCTAATTTAGTAAAACATATGAAATTTGAAGGCAGTTTAGTCGCACTAATTACACCAATGGCTGACGATGGTGCCATCGATTATGTCGCGTTAACCCGATTAATCGAGTTGCACATCGAGTCAGGCACTCACGGGATCGTATCGGTTGGTACTACCGGCGAATCGTCAACCTTGAACGTTGATGAACATTTGTCGATTGTTGAGCACACCATTAAAGTTGTAAACAAGCGTATACCTGTAATCGCTGGAACTGGGGGTAACTCTACTCAAGAAGCTATTCACTTGACCAGACATGCCGAGTCATTAGGTGCTGATGCTGCTCTCTCGGTAGTTCCTTACTATAACAAGCCAACCCAAGAAGGTTTGTATCTGCATTTCAAAGCAATTGCTGATGCGGTGTCAATTGCTCAAATTTTATATAATGTTCCTGGGCGAACGGTTGCCGATTTGAGTAATGAGACTATCGCTAGATTGGCAGTCATAGACAATATTGTCGGTTGTAAAGATGCCACTGGAGACTTGAGCAGAGGAAAAGCCTTAATTGATGCCTGCGGGCATCAATTAACAATTCTCTCAGGTGATGACCCAACAGCGCTCGAATATATGAAGCTTGGTGCACGCGGCGATGTCTCTGTTACCGCCAATGTGGCACCTAAGCTTATGAGTGATATGTGTGTTGCAGCGCTGGCTGGCGATTTTATTTTAGCCGAACAGCTAGATTCTAAATTGCGCGGTTTACACGCAAAGTTGTTTATTGAATCTAATCCGATACCGGTTAAGTATGCGGTGTCCAAAATGGGCTATACTGCCAACAAATTAAGACTGCCATTGACTTCGTTGAGTCCTGAACTTGAAGCTCAGGTTGATGAAGCTATGCAGCAAGCTGGCTAACAAAACCGATTAGTGTGCATGCCGGATTTGAGTATAAACAACAATAAAGCGCCGATATTTTGGCCATCAATAAATTAATTATGACTTCAACTAAACGACAAACACAGTTTAAACGTAGTGCCTTTATCTTCTTGGTGACGCTGATCGCGTTGAGCTTATCTGCCTGTGGTGGGGGCAAAAAAATTATAACAAGCGATGACAGTGCAGACTATAAATCGGCTAGATCGTTACCTCCATTGAAAAAACCGTCGCCTGTTGCCGTGTCGCAAAGCAAAACCAATGCGCAAGCTGCTGCTGATTCAGGCGTTGTTGAAGAGCCCTCAGCAGAGGTGGCAGGAAAGCCCTCAGCAGAGGTGGCAGGAAAGCCCTCAGCAGGGATGGCAGGAAGGCCCTCAGCAGGGGGTGCTGAAAAAAACGATGCTTTGGCTTCTGCAGCTACTACAAATGTTGCTGAAACTTCGTTCGAGCAACTCTCAGCTACCGTAGTCGACGATGGGTCGGGTCAAGCTAAACTGGAAGTCGCCGCTGAATTTGATAGGGCATGGGATTACTTAAGTGCCAGTCTGAAACAATCAGATTTAACGGTCTTCAGTCGCAATAAGCAGGCGGGTCGATTCTCAATTGGTTGTGCGGATATCGAAGCAGCACCGACCGTAGTAAAGTCTGGACGTTGGTCTTTCTTTAATCGCGACAAGCAGCAAGTTCTCGAATATTGCGCACTGCAAGCAGTGGAAAAACGTAGCATTACGGTTGTTTCGGTATTGAACCAATCAGGAGAAGAAGTTTCAGGCGAATACAGCAAGAAACTATTCAGTCGAATTTTACAAAACTAAATTTTTAACTAGCTAAATTTTTAATTAACTAAATTTTTAACTAACTAGGCATCAACCTTATCTCTAGCAAATTCTTTAGGAGTTTTCATGCAACGCGGCAAAGAATTATATAGCGGCAAAGCTAAATCTGTTTATACCTGTGATCGTGACGATGCACTGATTTTATATTTTCGTAACGACACATCGGCTTTTGACGGCGAAAAAATTGAGCAGCTTGATCGCAAAGGCTTGGTCAATAACAGGTTCAACGCTTTCATTATGGCGCACCTCGAGAGTCAGGGCATAGCCACTCATTTCATCGAGTTACTCTCAGATGAAGAAGTGCTGGTTCGAAAACTTGATATGTTTCCAATTGAGTGCGTTGTGCGTAACGTGGCATCGGGGTCTATTTGCCGGCGCTTGGGTATTGAAGACGGCATTAATCTATCGCCTCCAACCTTTGAGTTCTTCTTAAAGAACGATGGCTTGCACGATCCAATGATCAACGAATATCATATCGAATCTTTTGGCTGGGCTGACGCTGAAGCCGTAGCAGCGATGAAAGTTGAAACCTTCAAGGTGAATACCATATTGTCTAAACTGTTCGCCGATGCTGGAATGATCTTGGTAGATTTTAAGCTCGAGTTTGGCCGCCAAGGTACAAGTATCTACTTAGGCGACGAATTTACTCCAGACGGCTGTCGCATTTGGGACGCTGAAACTCGTGAAAAGCTGGATAAAGACCGGTTTAGAAAAGGCTTAGGCGGTGTTGTCGAAGCCTATGAGCAGGTTGCTCAGCGTCTCGGTCTAACCATTTAGAGCAAGTACACCCAATTGAAATTATCGCGCCAGATTCGTCATGAGACAATCTGGCGTTTAGCGTTTTACTAAACAGGAAATCCCATGTTGAGATTGCGTGGCAGTCAGGCCTACTCAAGTTTTCGAATTCAAAAGTTACTTGCCTCAGTGCAGGTTGTTGTACCCAGTGTTGAGAGTATCGATACCGAATTTCAACATCTGGCAATGCTAAAAAATGAGGATCAAGCGCTGGACAAGAGTGAGCTTGCAAAGCTTGAACGCTTGCTTAGCTATGGACCTAAAATGCAAGAGGTTGAGCATCAAGGTCAACGGCTTTTCGTGCTGCCTCGTTTTGGTACGATCTCGCCTTGGTCGACCAAAGCTAGCGATATCGTAGATCACTGTGGCCTGAGCAAGCTCGCTAGAGTTGAACGTGGCATTGGTTTTTACATTAACGCAAGTGTTGACTTAGACGCCGAGGCAATGTCGATGATCGCGAATTTGATTCACGATCCAATGACCGAATCGGTAGTCGCTGATATTGCAGAAGCTCGAGCGTTATTTCGCGACGAGCTGCCAAAGCCATTATTTGAAGTGCCCCTATTGTCACAAGGCAAGGGTGCTTTGCAATCGGCTAATGTTGAATTGGGTTTGGCCCTATCAGACGACGAAATTGAGTATCTAGTGGCGCAATACACGGTGCTCGATAAAAACCCCACTGACGTTGAGTTAATGATGTTTGCCCAGGTTAACTCTGAACATTGTCGCCATAAGATCTTCAATGCAGACTGGGTTGTAGATGGTGAGACCAAAGAGCATTCATTGTTTCGCATGATTCGCGAAACACACATGCAAAATAGCAAAGGCACTTTAGTTGCATATTCTGATAATTCATCGGTATTAGCGGGTTCACAAGGGGAGCGCTTTTTTCCAAATCCTGAGACCAAAGAATATCAAGGTCACCCTGAGAATATTCATATTCTGTGTAAGGTAGAGACTCATAACCACCCAACAGCAATCTCACCGTTTCCAGGTGCGGCCACCGGCTCCGGCGGAGAGATTCGGGATGAGGGAGCAACGGGTCGAGGCTCTAAACCAAAAGCTGGATTGAGCGGGTATTCAGTCTCCAATCTTCGTTTGCCTGATGCGCCTAGAGCTTGGGAAGGCCCTGAAGCAAAGCCTGCTCGTATAGCTTCACCGCTGCAAATCATGCTCGAAGGTCCGATTGGCGGCGCATCGTTCAATAATGAATTTGGTCGCCCGAATATCGCTGGGTACTTTCGCACCTATGAACAAGCAATTAGCGATCAGAGTGATGTGCGCGGCTATCACAAGCCAATCATGTTGGCCGGTGGTTTAGGTAATATTCGAGAGCAGCATGTAGAAAAAAATATCATTCCTGATGGATCCTATATTGTCGTGCTTGGTGGGCCGGCGATGTTGATCGGCTTAGGCGGTGGCGCTGCCTCTAGTGTTGCTTCAGGTCAAAGTTCTGAACAATTAGATTTCGCATCAGTGCAGCGCGGCAACCCTGAGATGCAACGTCGTTGTCAAGAAGTTATCGATTCGTGCTGGGCGCTTGATGATCGAAACCCAATCGTTTCAATTCACGATATCGGCGCTGGCGGACTTTGTAACGCCTTGCCCGAGCTTGTTGGCGATGCCGGTCGTGGCGGCAAGTTTAACCTGCGTGATGTGCTCAACGATGAGCTTGGTATGTCGCCTATGCAGATCTGGTGTAACGAAGCGCAAGAGCGTTACACTCTAGCGGTTGCGCCGGAGCGTTTGGATGAATTTAAGGCTATTTGCGCGCGTGAACGTTGTTTATATTGCGTTGTTGGTACCGCCACTGAAGATCAGGTGTTGATACTCGAAGATAGTCATTTTTCTGACGGTACGGAGCGTCAACAGACGCCAATCGATTTACCAATGGAAACGTTATTCGGCAACCCGCCAAAGATGTTGCGCGACGTCGAATCGGTTGATCGGCATGCGCCAGAGTTGGATTTTTCTGGGGTTACGGTTGAGGACGCTTTGGAGCGTGTACTCAGTTGCCCAACGGTCGCAGACAAGAGCTTTCTTATTACTATTGGTGATAGAAGCGTAACGGGCATGATCGCTCGCGATCAAATGGTCGGGCCTTGGCAGGTTCCGGTTGCTGACGTTGCGGTTACGACATCGGCTTACACCGGCAAAACAGGTGAAGCCATGGCGATGGGCGAGCGAACCCCGCTGGCATCTGTGAACGCACCTGCGAGTGGGCGCATGGCAATTGGCGAATGTTTAACCAATCTCGCTGCAGCAAATATTCGTGACCTATCCGAGGTAAAGCTTTCGGCTAACTGGATGGCGGCGGCAGGTCATGAGGGTGACGACGCAGCCCTATATGACACTGTTAAAGCAGTCGGTATGGAGTTGTGCCCAGAATTAGGAATTGCCATCCCGGTTGGCAAAGACTCAATGTCAATGAAGAGTGTTTGGCAAGACGAGCAGGGTAAAGAGCATAGTGTGACGTCGCCAGTTTCCTGTGTTATTACCGCCTTTGCGCCGGTTGATAACGTTGATCTTACACTGACTCCTGAGCTTAAACCATCACTTGACTCAAGCCTAATGATGCTGGATTTGTCGAATGGCAAGCAGCGACTTGCGTGTTCAATTCTGGCTCAAGTCTACAATCAGGTTGGCAGCCAAACACCGGATGTGGATGATTCCGCAATCTTGAAAAATGGCTTTTTAGCAATACAAAAACTGGTCGCTGATGGTTTATTGCTGGCATATCATGACCGCTCGGATGGCGGCTTGATTGCCGCCGCACTCGAGATGGCGTTTGCCAGCCGCAGTGGTTTAGAGCTTGATGTAAAGACAGAGGCGGATGCTCTATCGGCCTTGTTCAATGAAGAGCTGGGGGTATTATTTCAGGTTGCTAATGCCGACCGTTCTAAGGTCGAAGCGGTATGCCAAAATTTCGGTTTAGCCGAGCACCTTAGTGTTATTGGCAAGCCTGTAGGCGGTGAGCGAATAACCGTCTCGGTGAATGGCCAAGAAGTTATCAACGCCTCTCGTGTAGCCTTGCATCGAACATGGTCTGAAACTAGCTATCAAATGCAAACCCTGCGCGATAACCCAAAGTGTGCACAGCAAGAATACGATCGTTTATTAGACCTAGCTGATACCGGCTTATTCTCTGATCTAAGTTTTGACCTCAATCAGGACGTGGTCGAATCCTATGTTGGCGGTACCTTTTTAGGGGGCGTTAAACCCAAGGTTGCTATCCTACGAGAGCAGGGTGTTAATGGGCATATCGAAATGGGCGCAGCATTCACTCAGTCAGGCTTTTCGGCCGTTGATGTAACTATGACTGACATAAAAGAGCAGCGGGTGGATCTGGCCGATTTTAAAGGCTTGGTAGCCTGCGGCGGGTTTTCTTACGGCGATGTACTGGGTGCGGGTGAAGGTTGGGCGAAATCGATATTGTTCAATAGCCAAGTTAGAGATGCATTTGAGGCTTACTTTGAACGTCAAGATGCGTTTTCCTTAGGAATTTGTAATGGCTGTCAAATGATGTCCAATCTCAAGCAGATCATTCCCGGCGCTGACTCTTGGCCGCATTTCGTGCGTAATGCTTCCGAGCAGTTTGAGGCACGTTTGGTGCAAACAGAGATTGCTCAAGGCAGCAATTCGATATTGCTGGCGGGGATGCAAGGCTCTAAATTGCCGGTTGTGGTAGCGCACGGTGAAGGTCGGGCCGAGTACACTGAGAGCGCCGAGTCGGCTTCTTTGAGCAACCTAGCCCTAAGCTATATAGACTACCAAGGCAAGCCAACGGAACGCTATCCAGCCAACCCAAATGGCTCACCTCAAGGCGTCGCCGGTTTGACTAATGATGACGGGCGGGTAACTATTATGATGCCTCACCCGGAGCGCAACTTTAGAAGCTCTACTAACTCTTGGCGAGACCAGTCTTGGGGAGAATTTGGTCCTTGGATGCGAATGTTTCGCAATGCTAGGGTTTGGGTTGATTAAGACTGTTTAACTCACGCGATTGGATTTTAGTGTTCGACTATTTCAGTTGCTCGACGGTTTTAGCTGTTCGAGATAGGGCACTATAATGTTGAGCATGTTGTCGACCTGCGGTTGTACATCATCACCGGCGGTAGAACCCCGCCCAACAAGTACGTGTTGGGCTGGGTCGGTCGAACTGGTAAACGGCACCAGCGTGACCTTAGCGCCGGTAAATTCGTTTGCGGTCTCGAGTACTTTTTCTGCGTCGATTACATGATCATCGGGGGAGTAAACGAATAATTGAGGAGTAGCGATCTTAGATTTATCAAGCTCATCTACATCGTCTAGAAGTTCTAACATCGGCACCAAGGCTTCTAGCGGATAACGTTCGGTCCAGTAACGTGCATGGAAGTCGTTGAGCGGTTGGAAGCCGCGATAATTGCCGTTGAGTTGTTTTATCAGCCATAAGCAGAGCGAGTTTTTGAGTATCCAGCTGCCACCACTTTTAATCGCAAAGTTAGGCGAGATTAATATATTTGCTAATGGTGGCTCGGCCAACTCCTGAGCACTTAACCATGTTACTAACGTGGCGCCAGTAGAGGTGCCAATCAATATTACGCGTTCGCCAATGGCAGAGCCTATGACATAGGCTTCTTGAGCATCTTTTTTCCAAGCCTCTCGAGTTGCTTCGGCCATCGCGTCATCGCTTCGACCATGACCCGTTAGGCGACTGTAGAACACATTAGCTTGCAGCTTCTCAGCAAGTTGCTCGGTCATTGGGCTAAGCTCTTTATGAGTCGCTGAAAAGCCATGCAGGTATACGATAGAAATTTCTGTACGTTGACCCGGCTCGGCATACCAAGAGACCATTTTTTGCGTGCCTTCAACGATATCTGAATAGCGTTCCTCGGATGCTTCTAGCTGCTTATCTAAATTGATTAAGTCAATTCCTTTGGCCTCTACTGAGCAAATTAAATTGCTGATCAACAATATGGCAACGAGTGTTGGTGTGCGAGAAAAAGTCATACTAGGTAGCTCGATTAGCTCGGTAAAGATTAAATTAGTCACAAATTGTACAATAAAGGCTCGCTACTGCCACATTATCTAACATTGCCCTGTCGATTTATCTTTGATAATGTCTTGAAACCCAAACTTGAATAAAAAATAGAAATGAAAAATCAAAAGTTTATACAAAAAGTGCTACTAGCAGTAATGATTTGTAGCTGTCTCATAGGCCAGGCGATGGCTCAAAATATCGATCAAATTCGTTGGAAAAGTGCCGAGCAAGTGCGTGTAATCTTAGGTGAGCCAGAAACTATAACACCTCCCGTTGGTACCCATGCCAGCTATACAATGTGGCAGTATGATAACTACACGGTTGCGTTTGCTAACGGCAAGGCGTTCCATTTGTTTGCTAAAAATAGCCTGCGTAACATCGATTTACGAGAAAATCGTCGGGCTAACAATTAGACTATTTTCCGCCTTCTAGGTGACGCTTTGCTCAACTCCCTACCGGCCAAGCCTAGTTAGAAAACAGTTAGAAAGCAGTTAGAAAACAGTTAGAAAACAGTTAGAAAACAGTTAGAAAACAGTTAGAAAACAGTTAGAAAACAGTTAGAAAACAGTCGGCCGCGGATAAAAACCTAAAGCAGCAGGTTTTCCATAATGCCTTGGTAAACCTTCGATAATTTTTCAGGTGTCTCTATATCAACGCATTCATTGACTTTGTGAATGGTTGCGTTGATTGGACCTAGCTCAACAACTTGAGCACCCGTTGGTGCAATAAAGCGGCCATCGGATGTGCCGCCGGTGGTCGACAACTCAGCCTTGATTCCAAGATTGTCGGCGATTGATTTCTGGCAGGCATGAACCAGAGCTCCCTTCTCAGTTAAGAATGGTAAGCCGAACAGCGTCCACTTTGCCGAGTAATTAACGCCGAGCTTCTGCAGCTTTTCAGTAACGATGGTCTCGATACCGTCGGCGGTAATTTCTGTCGAGTAACGCAAATTGAAGGTGATTTTTACCGTTCCAGGTATTACGTTTGTTGCCCCGGTGCCGCCAGCGATATTGGAAATTTGAAAACTAGTTGGTGGAAAATATTGGTTGCCCTCGTCCCAAACGATACTACTTAGAGTATTGATTACATCGCCACAATAATGAATCGGGTTGTCAGCCAGATGAGGGTAGGCCACGTGGCCTTGCGTCCCATTGATCGTTAGCTCGCAGCCTACAGAACCTCTGCGGCCGTTTTTAATGATATCACCGAGGGTATTAGTTGAACTTGGCTCGCCAACTAGGCAGTAATCTATTTTCTCATTACGAGCTTCAAGTTGCTCGATTACCTTTACTGTGCCGCAGGTCGCCGGACCCTCTTCATCCGAGGTAATCAATAGTGCGATCGAACCCTTATGATTTGGATGTGCAGCAACAAAATTTTCAATGCTAGTGACGAAGGCCGCGAGCGATGTCTTCATGTCAGCGGCACCGCGGCCGTAAAGTTGGCCGTCTCGTTCGGTTGGTGTGAAGGGGTCGCTATCCCAAGCAGCAAGATCGCCGGTTGGCACAACATCGGTATGCCCTGCAAATGCTAGGCATGGCGTCTGAGATCCTCGGCGCGCCCAAAAGTTCAGTACTGAGCCATTGCTATCTGCAAAGTCCATTCGCTCAATCTCAAAGCCTACAGCACGTAGGCGATCGGACATTAGGGCTTGGCAGCCTGCATCGTCAGGGGTTACTGATTTCGCAGCGAGCAGCTGCTTGGTTAAATCTAATGTCGGAGTGGTCACTTGGAAGAGCCCTTTAAGCCAGTGGTATTTATTATATCGGTAGACAGTAGATTTAAGGCTAGTCTACGCGTAGCAACTCGTTT
>Ga0075467_10001378_pt1 | contig 20086 bp, 21 predicted proteins | sample DEB08_DNA_9_FD_75067 | JGI IMG/M metagenome (GOLD analysis project Ga0075467, IMG submission 75067) | Aqueous microbial communities from the Delaware River and Bay under freshwater to marine salinity gradient to study organic matter... | ecosystem: Environmental > Aquatic > Marine > Coastal ... | reverse complement strand
GAAAAATGGCCCGAATTCCGCAACACCGTCACCGACAACTTCCGCGTCGTATCACTCAAGGGATACAAAGTGATTTGAGGGTAAACCCTCAGGTCAATTCAGGCGCAGGAGTATATATAATCCGTTGAATAACCGTCTCTTTCAAGACGTCCACTCCATTCCGCGCACCCATTGATTGCCAACCATCGTACTCTTCTGAGGAGATTTCGTACATTTCCAGCGCATCATCCCGCTTAATCAGTCCGGATGTAACGGCGGGCACGACGGCTGCTTTGTGGCTTGCGACCTATCGTCCAGTGTTCGGTTCTGGTAAATCAGCGCAGGTAATGACATTTCCATCAGGAAACGTAACTGCGCGCGGACCATCGGCTTCTTTAAAATACATGGCGGCCATCCATGGGCACGTTTGAGCGTCATTTTGCATAACAGGCCTTAACTCAAAGTGAAGGCGACCCTTGCGATTACATCGCATTTTCCTATATTTCTAAAGAATACTGTTCTCGAATTGGTGACTGGCATGGCGCTCGATAATCGCGACGCATTGAATTCTCTCGGCTTTCCAAAGGCGCCTGAAGACACACGCGTGGTTGTGGCAATGTCGGGCGGTGTGGACAGTTCGGTCGTCGCCGCGGAACTTGCGCGCGAGGGCTACGACGTCGTGGGCGTCACACTTCAGCTTTATGACCACGGTGCCGCGCTTTCTAAAAAAGGCGCGTGCTGCGCAGGCATCGACATTCACGATGCGCGGCGCGTGGCCGAGGACATGGGCTTTCCGCACTATGTGCTCGATTACGAAAACATCTTTCGCGATGCAGTAATCGACGAATTTGCAGACAGCTATCTTGCTGGTGCCACACCGGTTCCCTGCATTCGTTGCAACGAGCGTGTGAAATTCAAGGATCTGCTAGAAACCGCCAAAGATCTCGATGCCGACTGCATGGCGACCGGGCACTACATTCAAAGGAAAGTTGGACCCGAGGGGCCGGAATTGCATATGGCCGCCGATACCGCACGCGACCAAAGCTATTTCCTGTTTTCAACCAAGCCGGACCAACTGTCGTTTTTACGGTTTCCCTTGGGCCATCTGACGTCCAAGGCCGAGACACGCGCCCTTGCTACACGTTACGGGCTTGGCATAGCCGACAAACCTGACAGTCAGGACATCTGTTTTGTCCCGAACGGCGACTACGCAAGCGTTATCGAAAAGCTCCGCCCCGGCGCTGCCGAACCCGGCGATATCGTGCATGTGGACGGACGCGTCGTTGGCACCCACAAGGGCGTTATCCACTACACAATCGGACAACGTCGCGGACTTGGAATAGGCGGATTAGATGAACCGCTGTACGTGGTAAAACTGGACGTCGAGGCCCATCATGTGATCGTCGGACCGAAAGAGATGCTGTCGACCCGCATCATCCCAGTTCGTGAAATAAACTGGCTGGGAGATACTCCCTTTCAGTCGCAAAGCGAATGGCACGTTTCGGTAAAAGTGCGCTCAACGCGCCCACCGACAGAAGCAGCTATCCGACCGCTATCTGACACGTCGGCCGAGGTGGAATTGTTTAAGCCAGAAGAAGGTGTTTCGCCCGGGCAGGCTTGCGTGTTTTATCAAAACGGATCAAGCCGCGTGCTGGGGGGCGGCTGGATATGGCGCGGTAACTAGGCGCTTAGCCCTTAAGCACACCCAGGACAGCCTTCGCCGCACGCAGCCCCGGCCCTTCACCGTCGCGCCCAAGCCGCTCCATCGTAACGTCCATCGCGGCTTTTTGCGCGTCGCGGGCCGTTGAATCCGTCAAAAGCAGCAACAACGCTGCTGCAATATCTGGCGCGCGGCAGGCTGGTCCCAGAAATTCAGGCACGACCCTATCGCCACTTACCAGATTGACGAGGGTTACCGTGTCGACCGCGGCAAGGCGTGACATAATCTGCCAGCTGAGCCAACTCATGTTATAGGCCACAACCATCGGCGTCCCGCTTGCTGCAAGTTCTAGGGATACCGTGCCCGAGGCCGCCAAAGCCACGTCGGCCGCGCGGAAGGCTGCTCGTTTCCGCGCAGCCGCGTCAGGGCCCTCGCGAGGGTCGAGAACAATAGGTTGGCCGGGCCAGGACGCGACCGCGCCTTTGACCGCATCGGCAACTGCCGAAGCCGCTGGCACGACGATACGCGCGCTTGCATGGCTGGCCAAGACGGACTCCATCGTCGCGCCGAAGACCGCAGATAGCCGGGCGATTTCGCTTTTGCGCGACCCCGGCAGCACAAGGATCAAAGGTGCATCCCCGATCCTCTCGCTTGCGCGAAAGGCACGCACTTCGTCATCAGTGGCCACAGGCTCGCCAACAACCGGATGCCCGACGAAATCGCAGCCCATACCTGCGTATTCCATGTAGGGCGGCTCAAACGGCAGCAGAGCGAGCACATGGTCAACATAGGCCGCCATCCTGCCGGCGCGCTTTGGCCGCCAGGCCCAAACCGACGGCGCAACATATTGTATCGTGCAAATTGATGATTTCGCCTTTACCAGCTTGGCAAGACGGAGCGAGAAATCCGGACTATCAATGGTCAAAAGCGCATCAGGCTGCCATTCAAGAACAGCGTCGGCAGTCTGATGCAGGCGTTTTCTCAGATTCAGGTACTTTGGCAAAACCTCAGCAATTCCCATGACCGACAATTCGTCCATTGGGAATTCGCTTTCGATGCCCTGTGCTTGCATCATCGGCCCCCCGACCCCGCGCACGTCAAGGTCTGGAACAATGGACTTCAAGCCCGCGAGAAGGGCGCCCCCAAGTTTGTCGCCAGATGGCTCACCGGCCAGAACAAAAAGCCTCATCGCGGCAACAAAAGCGCAAGCCACACTGCTTTGACGGGGCATGCAATCATGCGTCGCGCACCCAAAGAAACAGACCGGCCTCGTCAATCGCGGCGGTCACATCCTCAAGATCAAGTACCATCACCCCGCCCGCCTGAATGACCAACCCGTCAAGTCCGGCCGCTGCCGCACACCTGACGGTCTCGACACCAATTACGGGCAGGTCGATCCGCACATCTTGCGTTGGCTTTTTAGCCTTATAAAACAAACCGCCCGGCCCATAGGTGGTCCCCGCCAATGTGTTCAGCATGAAGTCAGTGCCGGGCAAGGCTTCAAGTGCAAGCGCTTGTCCTTTACGCACAACGCATGACTGCCCAAGATCGAGATTGCCCAAGGCTGCAGCAATCTCGGCCGCACGCATTGCGTCTTTTCGATGGTGTTCTTCAATCTGCCGTTTTGACAAAACGCTCACAGGGGGCAGAAGATTCGGCGCCAGGTCTATCGCTGAGCGGATGTAAATCCCGGCCTCCTCAAATATTGCAAGAACCGCACGCAGGGCGGCGTCATCGCCCATCTGAAGCGCGGGCATAATGCGCGGCAAAAGCGGTAATGTTGCCGCATCCAAGGCCGTGGGATCAATCTCGGGACGCGCAATCGCTCCGACAAAACAGACCTCGGTCACGCCATCCGCCTTGAGACCACCAATCAGGCTCCCAAGCGTCTCCAGTCGAAACCGCCGATCCGGCGCCACGCCATCGGGATCAAAACCATCGAGTGAGGCTATGTGGGGGCGCGTCTTAAGCCGCTCGACCAGTATCGCCGGAAGCCGCCCCTGCCCGGCAATCAACGCCAGCATCGACCTATCGCTCCGGCGTCAGGAACGAGCGATCCGAAGACCCAAGAATAAAGTCCAGAATCTCGTGAACATAGGCGCTTTCGGCGTTGTCCTTGAGATGCCGCGCACGCTCTTGAAACGCCCCCTCGCCATTGGCAAGGGACTGGAACGCAGCCCTGAGCGCCGAGATATCCGCGCGACCAACACCGCGTCGCTTCAAGCCGACCAAGTTCAACCCGTCCAATGACCCGCGTGGTCCCTGCACCAAACCATACGGAATGACATCGTTCGTCACCATTGTGACCGCACCAATAATTGCGCCCTTACCGACCCGGACCCATTGGTGAACTCCCGACAGACCGCCGATAATGACGTCGTCTCCAATCACGCAGTGCCCGGCAATCGCGCCCTGATTGGCGACGATCACACGATCACCCACGATCGTATCGTGCGCCACGTGGGACCCCGTCATAAACAGGCAATCATCCCCGACGCGTGTTTCACCGCCACCGCCTGCAGTACCGGTGTTCATTGTCACACCTTCGCGGATCCGATTGCGTTTGCCGACAATCAGCCGTGTTTCCTCACCTTTAAACTTAAGGTCTTGCGGTATCTCTCCGATCACAGCGCCCGGAAAAATCACGGTGTCTTCGCCGATTTCCGTGATCCCTGTGACGACAGCGTGCGATTTTACATCTACGCCGGATCGCAAAACCACCTGCGCGCCAATGACAGAAAACGGTCCGACACGCGCGCCCGCTTCGATCACAGCACCGAGTTCGATCACCGCAGACGCATGAACATCCGCTTTGGCATCCATCCTCACTTTGGAAGGTCCATCATTGCTGTGAACTCACACTCGCAAGCAACATCGCCGTCGACCGTCGCACGCCCCTTAAATTTCCAGACCTTGCCGCCGCTACGAAGCGTTTCAACTTTCATCCGTAGCGTATCACCTGGGATGACTTTCCGGCGGAACTTCACATTGTCCATCGTCATAAAATAAACGCCAAAATTCTTGTCTGCCAAGTCAAGACCGACACCTGCAATCACTGCAGCCGTCTGGGCCATCGCTTCCACCATCAGCACCCCCGGGAAAACCGGCATTCCGGGGAAGTGCCCGGTAAACTGTGGTTCATTCATCGTGACGTTTTTGATGCCGATGCCCGAGGACGTCCCATCAATATCGGTAACTCGATCAACAAGCAGAAACGGGTATCTATGCGGAATTATGCGCTGTATCAAATCGATATCAGCGCGTGCGAGCGACTCGGTCATTCATTTCGTCCTCTGCCCGGATTTTTAAAAGTGGTACCAAGTGGGCGGCTTTGCCGCAAGCACATCACTCGAGTGTTGCCGCATCATTGACCCGTGCAATGGCCTCGTCCGTGATGTCGATGCGATCGGCGGACAAAAAGACGTCGCGTCTGTCCAGAACAACAAGCGCTCCGCGCTCGCGTACAATATCCGAGATGATGCCTGCTACATCGTTGAAAAACTCTTGCCGTGCTGCGTCCCGAAGCCTGCTTAATTCTCTCGCCTTTTCATCCTGCGCGTCACGAATACGCTGCACGTCCCCGTCGAATGCATCTGCCAAGGCGCGGAAGTCCTCGACGGGCAATTCAGGGCGGCGCACGGTGAGGTCCTGCTCGCGCTCGATCAGCCTGCTTTCAATCTGGGCATTTTCGGCTGCAAGCGTTTCGACCTCTGCCTCGATGGCACGCGCGGACCGCGCACCCAATCCGGTTTCCTGAAACAAGCGGTCTTGATCAATTGTCAGGATCGGCGGCGGCAGATTAAGTGCTGTATCTTGCGCCACCATAGGCGTCGCCAGCGCGCAGAATAGAAAAATTGCAAGCGTGAGCGTCGACCTCCTCACGTTCAAAACGCAGTCGAAATCGTGAAATCGAACGAACGTTCATCGTCCAGCGGGTTAGATTTGATCGGGTTGGAGAAATTCATGCGAAGCGGACCAAGTGGCGTCGCCCAAAGCAACGAAAATCCAATCGCCGACCTCAACTCAAACCCATCATCCACCGGCACGAGCGCGTCGCCGGCCGTGTTGTCGAGCCCCCAAAGCGAGCCCAAATCGAGGAACACGCCCCCGGTGATCCCAAACTCTTCCGGAAGCCCCAAAGGGAAGTCCGCCTCAAGACGTAACGCCACGTACTTGTTGCCGCCCAGCACATCGGATTCGTTTGCGCCAGTGTCGCGCGGCCCGATACCGCGCGACGAGAATCCGCGCACCTGCCGAGACGACAGGAAAAAGCGATCGGTGATCCGTGTGTCGCCGCCGCCCAAAGCCGCAACCGCGCCGCCTTCCAAAATCGCACGCAACGTGACTTCTTCGTTCCATACGTCGCGTTGAGCGACAACACGTGCGGTGGTCTTCAGAAATTCAGTGTCGCCACCAAGGCCCGCAAACTCTTGCCCGAAAGAGAACAACACACCGCGGTTCGGGTTCAGCCCTCCCCGGAGCAGATCAAGCGTATAGTCATAGCCCAATGAACTGCGGATTTCATCGCCCTCTTCACCTTTGATGATACTTGATGCGGAGTCGGTGACGTTGAAAATCTCCTCGCTTGCCAGCGTGTAGCTTAGCGATACGCGGCCGTTTTCGGACACGGGAAACCCAAGCGACGGCGAGATCGACGTGACTCGCGTTTCATATGCCGCATTGCCGAAGTCGGTTGTCCGATCAGTGATCGCAAGTCCGAACGAAAGGTCACGCGCAAACAAAGCCGGCTCGCGGAACGTTAAGCTGATGTTCCTGTCCTCGGTGCCTGTTTGGATTTGCACGCCGACCGATTGGCCCCGTCCAAGGAAATTCCGCTCAGAAAAACCGATGACAATACCAAAGCCAGAGTCCGTCGAAAACGTACCACCAAAGCTAAGGTTGCCTGTGGGCTGCTCTTCAACATCAACATCGACGATCACCTGGTCGGGCGCGGATCCTTCCCGCGTTTGAACATCTGCGTTGGAAAAGAAACCAAGGGCGCGTATGCGCTCGGCCGCGTTGCGTATCTCACGTGGATTGAACGGATCCCCCTCAACAGGATCAAATTGACGGCGGATCACCCGGTCCAAGGTCGTCGTGTTTCCCTCGATATCAATGCGCTCAACGAAAATGCGCTGCCCACGCACAAGCGCGAACTCGACGTCCAATGTCAGGTCCCGCGCATTTCGAGTCACGCGCGGCACAACCCGCAGAAAATCAAAACCCTGCTGAAGCGACAGGCGTTCCAGACGCGCGATCTGTTCGTCAATTAGGGCGGGGTTCCATGTGTCCCCTGACCGTAAACGAAGCGCGTCGCGGTAAGCGTTTATATCGGCGTCCGGAAATTCCGAACTGACCGAAACTGCGCCCACCGCAAACTTTTGTCCTTCGCGCACGCTGAAGGTCACGAAACTTGCATCTCTTTCGCGCGAAAACTCTGACGTGACGTCCAGAACCCGGAAGTCAACGTAACCGCGCGATTGATAGAAGTCGGTCAATGCCTGACGGTCAAACGCGATCCGCTCGGGTATGAACGAGTCCGCGCGGATGATGGCGCGCAAAAAGCCCGCTTGCTTGGTTCCTATCGCCCGCCGAAGCCTGCGATCCGAAAACGCGCGGTTTCCAACAAAGCTGATCCGCTCGTTTTCAACCACACGCCCTTCGCGCACTTCGAACACAAGATCCACGCGGTTGTCGGTACGTCGGATGATCCGAGGCTGCACAGTGGCCGCTAAGCGTCCGGAATCGACGTAAGCTCCAACAATAGCGCTTGCGTCTTCTTCCGCTTGCGACGGCGAATAAACACGCCGTGGTGCCGAGCCGACAACAGTCAAGAGTGCCTCGTCAGACAGACGCTCGTTACCTTCGATATTGATACGATTGATTGTAGGGCGTTCGACCACGTCGATCCGCAACCCGTTGCCCACGGGGACGATTTCAACGTTTTGGAACAGGCCCGAAGCCACGATACGTTGCAGCACATCGTTGATCTGTCCATCGGTTAAAATGGCGCCGGGCTCGATGTCGGCAAGATCCACCACGGTGGCATCTGGCACACGCTGCGTGCCGTTGACTATGATCGAGGACACTCGGGTCTGAGCCGCGGCATCGGACACGTTCAATCCTATCGCCAGAAGCCCCGCCAAAATCCAAAGTGAGAGATCTTTAACTCGATTTGCTCGCCACATTCCCGCACCCGCTTTTTTGTTCTTTATGGCGCGTGATTAAACAGATTCTAAAGGGCTGTCAAAAGACAAGGCCGCCCCAAAAGGGCGGCCTATTTCGTTGTCAGGTTCTTATGCTGACTTAAAACCGTGCCCCGATATAGGCGGATAGGAACAAAGCACCGCCAAGCGCCAGAAGAAAAATCAAACGGTCAAGGTTAAGCTCGACCAGAAGTTCAAGTCCTTTGAAACCGTGCTGAATTGCCTGCATGTTCTTCTTCCTACATTTTGATTATCCAGAAATATCGGCGGAATGTGGCTGAAATTTGGCGTCTCAAAGGCGCTTAGATGGCTCGGACTAAGGGCAGAACAGATCGTTTGTGACCGCGAACAGCATCAAACCAAGCATTACGGTCAACCCGCCCGCCATCAGATATTTTAGCGCCTGATCGCTTGGGGGACGCCCTGTGACCGCTTCCCAGAAGTAAAACACAAGGTGTCCGCCATCCAAAACAGGGATGGGAAACAGGTTCAGCATGCCCACAGCCGTCGACAAGACGGCGATAAACCATATGAACGATACCCAGCCCTGACTTGCCGCCTGCCCCGAGGTTTCGGCAATACCAATAGGCCCCGAAATATTACAGGTTGAGATTTTGCCCACCACCATATGATAGAGGCCGGACAAACTGGACTTTGTAATAAAGACGATCTGATTTGCGCCATATGCAAGGGCCTGACCTATCGACGGGGTTTCCGAGGCCGGCACGAACGACATGCCCGGCGAAACTCCAATGATATAATGGGTTTCGAACGAGCCGTCCGCAAGTGGCAGATCAGTTCGCCGTGGTGCCATCGTAAAATCGCCAAGCACACCATCACGCCAGACTGTCAGAGCGATCGCGGCGCCATTTGAGGCCCGAACTTTATCGCGCAATTGTTCAAAGTCGATGATCGGATCACCGTCCACCGCTGTGATCACATCGCCTTCAAGTAGCTCCGCTTCTTCGGCAGCCGAACCCGGTGATACCGATCCGGCAAGGGCCGGGAAAAGCCACGGACCTCGCACTGTCGTTTCGGCCCCCTCACGCAACACCGTATAGGTGGCGGTTTCGGTCGGCTCGACGCTCCCGCGAAGATCGTTGAAGTCTTCAGTTGGCGGAACGACGAAGCCATTTACCTCAAGAATGATATCGCCGGGCTCCAGCTCTTGAATGGAAGACGGAATCGCAACAAGCTCTTCGATGGTGATTGGGTCGCTTGCGACGCCGCGGGTCATCAAAAGGGCCGCAAATATCAGAAACGAAAGGATAAAGTTAAATACTGGCCCTGCAAGGACCGTCAATGTGCGCGCCCAAAGCGGTGCGCCGTGCATTGTTTCCCGCAAATCTTGGTCTGAAAGACCGATCATGGCATCAGCATCTTTTGCCGAAGCCGCATTGCCGTCTCCGCGAAACTTTACGAACCCACCGAAAGGCAGCGCAGCAATCTGCCAGGCAGTGCCATGGCGATCTGTCTTACTAAACAAAACAGGTCCAAACCCAACGGAAAACACATCCGCTTTGATCCCCGTCCAGCGGCCCACAATATAGTGGCCATACTCATGGATCGCCACAATCACCGAAAGCGCCACAACGAACGCCGCGATTGTGAATACTATACTTCCGAACGTCGGAATCAGCCCTGCCAAGTCCATGAAAACCCTATCTCTGTCGCCGTAAAATAGACTCGCCAGCCCGCATGCGCGCCGTTTCGTCTGCTTGCTGAACGCTATCTAGCGTAATCGCGGCCAAACCTAGACCCTCACCTGACATTATTTCGATCACGTCTGCGACAACTGCTGCCATATCCAAAAATCCGATCCTCTCCTCAATGAAACCGTCAAGCGCGCGCTCTTTGGCCGCGTTGAATACCGCGCCCGCCAATCCGCCTTCTTCCATGACCCATCTGGCCTGCGCCAGCGCCGGATATCGCTCGTCATCGGGCTCGTGGAAAGTAAATTGTCCGATCTCGGCCAGATTAAGACGTTCCACTGGCAGGTGGTCGCGTTCGGGCCAGTTCAACGCATAGCCGATAGCGTGGCGCATATCGTGTGGGCCGACGTGCGCCATCAAGGCTCCATCGCAAAAACCAACAAGCGCATGGATCAGGCTCTCGGGATGCACAATGACTTCTATTTTGTCCGGATCGATATTGAAAAATTCATGCGTTTCAATAAGTTCCAAGGCCTTATTGAACATGCTCGCACTATCGATCGTGATCCTTTTCCCCATATCCCAATTGGGGTGAGACGAGGCTTCGGCCAATGTGGCGGACGCCAGTTTCTCTATTGGCCAATCGCGAAAAGCCCCGCCCGACGCCGTGATAATCACGCGCTCAACTGTCTCGATGTCTTCGCCAACTAGCCCTTGGAAAACCGCAGAATGCTCGCTGTCGACAGGCAAGATGCGTGCACCACTTCCCGCCGCCGTTGATTTCAGAAGCGACCCCGCCGTGACGAGGCTTTCCTTGTTCGCCAGGGCAAGAGTCGTGCCTTGCTCCAGTGCTTTCAGGCCCGGTGGCAATCCGGCGGCGCCCACGATGGCGGACATGACCCAGTCGGCAGGGCGCCCAGCCGCCTCGCAAAGCGCCATTTCGCCCGCCGCAACCTCGATGCCAGTCCCCGACAAGGCGTCCCGCAACGGCTCAAGACAATCGTCAAAGGCGGTTACGGCAATTTCGGCGCCAAGGGCACGGGCCTGCTTGGCAAGTCTGGTGACATTTCGTCCCCCCGTAAGCGCAACTACATCGAACGTGTCCGGCTTTCGCTCAATCAGACCTACCGTGCTGCAGCCGATGGAACCGGTCGAGCCAAGAATTGAAACCTTACGCGTCAAAGGCTCACCGGCATGGGCGGGAACACCACCAAAGCCTCAATGATCAACAGGAGAATGGACGCGCCAAGCATTCCATCGAACCGATCAAACATACCGCCGTGACCAGGCATAATGTTAGAACTGTCCTTAATGCCCATGCGGCGCTTCAATGCGCTTTCCGAGACGTCACCAAGTTGCGATGCCATTGAAATAGCAATGGAAACGCCGATCAATTCAAGTCCTGCCGCCCCGTTGAACACATAAACCGCACCAATGATCGCAGCCCCAATCCAACCCGCTAACGTCCCCGACCATGTCTTTTTAGGGCTCACCTTCGGCCAAAATTTCGGGCCTCCGATAAAGCGGCCCGCGAAATACCCCAGAATATCCGTTGAGATCACAACAAGCGCCAGCCACGCCATCCACCCAAACCCAAAATCATCTCGAAGCGCAGTCAACCCAAAGCCGGCGACAAGGATTACGGCACTATAGATTGCATAGGTGAAACGATGCTGCTCGATCTGACTGACGCCGACCATGGCGGGCAAAAGCAGCAACGGCAGCGCAAAACCTGCAGGTAATTCCATTGCCGCAAGCAGAATGGCAGCCGTAATCACCGCCATCGGGATCGCGCGTTTCGCCGCACCGATCATCCGCTGCAGTTCCCACAACATAATACCGCAAATCACCGCTATCAGGATATGAAACGCCAATCCACCCAGCCACATGGTCCAAAGGCCGACGCAAGCTACAATACCACCTGAAAGAAGGCGTTGACCTAAGTCACTCCACTGGCCCCCACCGGCTTTGCTCATCCAGGTACGGCTCCATAACGTCGTTCACGGCTGGTATATCCGGACAGTACACGGGAAAACTCATCCCGTGTGAAATCAGGCCAAAGTGTTTCGACGAATTCGTATTCCGAATAGGCGGATTGCCACAAAAGGAAATTCGAGATCCGAGCTTCACCGCTTGTGCGAATCACCAGATCCGGGTCTGGAAGCACGTAAGTATCCAAACGGCGCGCCAGCGTTTCCGCGTCCACAGACTCGGGATCAAGCTTGCCTTCAGCAACTTCCCGACACAGCCTTTTTGTGGCACGTGCTACCTCATCCCGTCCGCCGTAATTCAACGCAATGGTCAAATGCACAAGATCATTGTAGCTTGTCAAAAGCTCCAATTCGTCCATCAATGCAACAAGCGTGTTGTCCAGCTTCATGCGGTCGCCAATAAAGCGAACTCGCACACCAGAATCAACCAACTGCTTGGTTTCGCTCATCAAATAGCGTTTGAAAAGCTTCATAAGACCAGAGACTTCCGTCTGGGTCCGCTTCCAGTTCTCGGTCGAAAACGCGAAGATCGTCAGGTACTTCACACCAAGATCGGGACAGGCCTCAACGATCTCTCGCACGCGAAGCGCGCCCGCATGATGCCCGAAAAGCCTTGGCTTGCCGCGCGCCTGCGCCCAACGGCCATTGCCGTCCATAATAATGGCCACATGTTCAGGTGTGGTCCGCTCAGATTTGCCCAAAAGGGTCTCCTCAGTTTTAGCCCCACCCCGCGGTGCTTTTACACCTGCATTATTTCTTCTTGCTTACTTTCGAGAGACGCATCGACTTTTGCGATCCCCTTGTCGGTGAGTTCCTGCACAGCCCCTTCCCAGAATTTCTGATCATCCTCGGACATACCGTCGGATTTGGCCCTCTTAATCTGGTCCATGCCGTCTTTGCGGACATTGCGAACCGCAATCCGCGCGTTTTCTGCGTAGGTCCCGGCAACTTTCGACAATTCGCGACGCCGCTCTTCGTTCAACTCGGGGATCGGCAGGCGAATAATCGTACCATCCACAACCGGATTAATCCCAAGCCCACTTTCGCGGATCGCTTTTTCGACTTTGCCGGTGAGACCCTTGTCCCAGACGTTTACCGTGATCATGCGCGGCTCGGGTACATTCACTGTACCGACCTGATTGATCGGTGTCACAGCCCCATAAGCATCGACCATAATCGGCTCAAGCATCGATGCCGAAGCGCGCCCTGTCCGAAGCGTCAAAAATTCCTGCCGAAGCGAAGCCAATGCTCCATCCATTCGGCGCTCAATATCGTCAACATCAATGTCGAAGTCGTCTGCCATGCCTGTTTCTCTTATCCATTTTCGCGGGCTTTTGCCGGATTAACCATTCTATACCCGGCTTTTGCCAGCTTTGTATAGCCTTTCGCGCCAAGGCGATCGTGCAGGGTTTGTGCACCAAACGGCGGTCGGGTTTTGCCCGGCTCTACTTTTCCTGCACGATTGTATAGGTGCCCTCGCCCGCCAGAATACCTCGGAACCCGCCGGGCTCGTCCAAGGAGAACACAATGATCGGCAAACCATTGTCGCGCGCCAGAGCAATTGCCGATGCATCCATGACACCTAGGTGCTGCGCCAGAACTTCGTCGTAAGTCACCTTGTCGTAGCGCTTGGCGTGGGCGTACTTGACCGGATCCATGTCGTATACGCCATCAACCTTGGTGCCCTTGAAGATCGCTTCACATGACATCTCGCTGGCGCGCAGTGTTGCAGCGGTATCGGTGGTAAAATAAGGGTTCCCGGTGCCGGCGGCAAAAATGCACACACGTTTCTTCTCAAGATGGCGCACAGCGCGGCGGCGAATATAGGGTTCGGCAACCTCATCCATCCGGATCGCCGAGATCACGCGGGTGTGGATTTTCAGCTCTTCCAACGCAGACTGCATTGCAAGCGCATTCATCACCGTCGCGAGCATTCCCATGTAATCTGCAGTGGTGCGCTCCATGCCTTGCGCAGAGCCCTGCAAGCCCCGGAATATGTTGCCGCCACCGATAACCATGCAGACTTCTACGCCCATCTCTTGCACCGATTGCACTTCACGCGCGATTCGCGCCACAGTTGGCGGGTGAAGTCCGTAGCCCTGATCTCCCATCAGCGCTTCGCCAGATATCTTCAGAAGGACGCGTTTGTAAGATGATTTGCCTGTTTTGTCTGCCATAAGCCCGGTCCCTCGCATCATTTCAACGCGCCTTTGCGCCCGGCGGGAAAATGTCCGAAAACGGCACAAGATTCAACGCACGAAGGACGCCTTGGCAAAATGAATTTGATCGACAGGGTCATCGCGTCCCTCAGCCCAGAACTCCCGGTCCTAATTGCGGGTCCAACCGCAAGCGGGAAGTCCGCTCTGGCGATGGCAATCGCCGCGCGTTTTGGTCGACCGGTGATCAATGCGGACGCCCTTCAAGTCTATAGCGATTGGCGCGTTCTCACGGCGCGCCCATCGATGAAAGACGAGGCCGACGTTCCACACCGGCTCTATGGACATGTGCCGGGTACGCAAAGCTACTCGGTCGGCGATTGGCTTCGCGACATCACGCCTTTACTTGCCGAAACGCCACCCGTGATCGTCGGCGGCACAGGTCTCTATTTTTCTGCCTTAAGCGATGGGTTGGCGACAATACCACCGACTCCGGACAACGTCCGAGCCGAAGGCGATGACCGGCTTGCCCAATATGGCGTCGACACCCTTATCGCTGAACTGGATGGCGACACGCGCGCACGGATCGATACCTCCAACCCCCGCCGTGTTCAGCGTGCCTGGGAGGTGATGCAAAGCACAGGGCGGGGCCTTGCGTCGTGGCAGGACAAAACAGGTCCACCGCCCCTTCCGATTGAACAGACGCAAGCACTGGTCCTTTCTGCGCCAAAAGACTGGCTGATACCCCGCATCGAGAGACGCTTTGACGCAATGCTGGAACTCGGCGTTCTGGATGAAGCGCGCGCCAATGCCCCCACCTGGCATCAAGGCCTTCCCTCAGCCAAAGCAATTGGAGCTGCAGAGCTTGTGGCGCACGTCAATGGCGACATAAAACTGGACGCCGCAAAACAAGCCATCATCGTACACAGCCGGCAATACGCAAAACGCCAACGCACTTGGTTTCGCGGACGTATGAAGACGTGGCGCTGGATCGACGCCAACGCCCCCTGAAGTGTTAGCGCTGACACCTCCTTCCAAGCAAAGCCTACGCTTGTTCTTTTAACCTTTAACCTTTGCCCTTCGTTTGCCATAAGTCGCGCGATGACAAACAGGATCGCACTTGGAATTGGTTTGTTCCTTTGCGCGTTTTTCGCGCTGAGTTTTCTCCTTGGCCTTGAGTGGCATATTTTTTTAGGACGAAAATTCATGGACCTGATCAGATTGATCGCCTTCTGGCGCTAAATGCATCCAGCCGAGAACAGGAGAAGACCTTTGGCAGTCAAAGTCGCAATAAACGGATTCGGACGGATTGGACGTAATGTCCTGCGTGCAATCATCGAATCTGGCCGCACCGATATCGAAGTCGTGGCAATCAACGATCTCGGCCCAGTTGAAACCAATGCGCATCTGTTGCGCTATGACAGTGTTCACGGACGCTTCCCGGCAACCGTAACAACGACTGATACAACAATTGATGTCGGCCGCGGTCCCATTCAGGTCACAGCAATCCGAAACCCGGCAGATCTGCCTTGGGCAAATGTCGACATCGTTCTGGAATGTACCGGAATTTTCACATCGAAAGAAAAGTGTCAGGCCCACCTTGAGAACGGATCAAGCCGTGTGCTGATCTCGGCGCCCGGTCCTGATGCGGATAAAACGATCGTCTTTGGCGTGAATGACGCATCGCTGACCGCAGACGATATCGTTGTATCAAACGCCTCGTGTACCACGAACTGCCTTGCGCCAGTTGTTAAAGTGCTGAACGACGCCATCGGCATCAACAAAGGCTTCATGACGACTATCCACAGCTATACCGGCGACCAGCCAACTTTGGATACGATGCACAAAGACCTCTACCGTGGACGTGCCGCTGCCTTGTCGATGATCCCGACGTCCACAGGGGCTGCGAAAGCGGTTGGTCTCGTGCTTCCCGAACTGAACGGCAAGCTCGACGGCGTCGCAATCCGCGTGCCGACCCCGAACGTTTCGGTCGTAGACCTGACGTTCGAAGCCAGCCGCGCCACCAGCATTGAAGAAGTGAACAACGCCATCCGCGCCGCAGCAGACGGACCGTTGAAAGGCATTCTGGGCTACACAGACGAGCCGCTTGTGTCGATTGACATCAACCATGACCCGCACTCGTCGGTTTTCCACATGGATCAGACCAAGGTCATGGAAGGCACTATGGTGCGGATCCTGACTTGGTATGACAACGAGTGGGGCTTCTCGAACCGGATGAGCGATACGGCTGTTGCCATGGCGAAACTTATTTAAAAATATCCTGAAAACTGGACCTGCAAAAGCTCCGCCAACGCGGGGCTTTTTTTGCTTCGATGACGGTGAAATATGAACGTTGACCACCCCGGAAAAAAAACGTCCCGGCCACGCGCCAAAAAAAACGCCCGCACGAAGCGGGCGCTAAGTTATTGAGGCAGGTTTCATACAGGCAAGAAACCTATCGAGCAGTAAGTCCTTTATACGCAACGATTTGCCGGTGGCCAAGCTAAAAGTTTGAAAAGGTTTAAAGTCGCGCATAGGCTCTAAAACCAAGGACCTTTAGAGAGCATAAGGATTGCCGTCAAAATGGGAATTAACTTTTTCGCAGCAGTTGGCATCGCCGCTGCCGTTTTAACTGGGGCGACTCAGGCCGAGCCCAAACACGCCATAGCTATGTATGGCGACCCTGCTCTTCCACCTGATTTTGTGTCTCAGCCCCATGTGAACCCCGACGCCCCGAAAGGTGGCGCGATTGTTCAGGGTGAAGTCGGCGGGTTCGATTCGCTCAATCCCCACATCCGCAAGGGCCGCACGCCGTGGCAACTGCGCTTTTTGGCATACGAGAGCCTTATGGGCCGCAGTTATGCAGAACCGTTCACGCTTTACGGTCTATTAGCCGAATCAATCGAGACCCCCGAGGACCGCTCATGGGTCGAGTTCACGCTCAACCCCGCAGCGCGATTCTCGGACGGTGCCCCCGTAACAGTCGAGGACGTGCTTTGGTCATTTGAAACCCTTGGCACCATCGGCCACCCCCGCTACGCGGGGACCTGGGCCAAAGTAGCAAGCGCCGAAGCCGTCGGCGAGCGCTCGGTGCGTTTCACCTTCAACACACCTGACGACGAATTGCCCTTAATCATGGGTTTGCGCCCAATTTTGCAGAAAGCGCAGTGGGAGGGCAAAGACTTTGCGGAAAGCGGTCTAGACGACATCCCGATCTCAAGTGCGCCCTATATCATTACCGACTTCGAACCCGGACGCTTCGTTCTTTTGGAACGCAATCCGGACTATTGGGGCGCTGATCTTCCATTCAGACGCGGCACCAACAATCTCGACCAAATCCGCATGGAATTTTTCTCCGACGGCACCGCGATGTCCGAAGCCTTCAAAGGCGGCATCCTAAATACGATGCGCGAAACCAACGTCCAGAAATGGGACACACAGTATGACTTCCCGGCAGTGCAGGCGGGTGATGTCGTCAAATCCATCATTCCGCACCAGCGCCCGACCGGCATCAAGGGACTGGTCTTCAACACCCGTCGCGTACAATTCCAGGACTGGCGGGTCCGTGAGGCGCTGATCACTGCCTTCAATTTCGAGTTTATCAACACAACCATCAACGGCGAAGCGCAACCGCGTATCACCTCGCCCTTCGGGAACTCAGTTTTTGCCATGGCACCCGGAGAAGCCACGGGAAAGGTGCGAGACTTCCTTGAACCCCACGCCGCCACTTTGCTGCCCGGCGCCATCGAGGGCTATACGCTGCCCGTCGGCGACGGCACCGAACGCAACCGTGCCAACATCCGCAAAGCGCTCTCAATCATGGAAGAGGCAGGCTGGACGCTTCGGGACGGGACGTTGAAGAACACGACCGGCGAGGCATTCACCTTCGACATTCTCTTGCGCTCGGGCGCATCCGAGCCGCAACAGATCGTCGATCTGTATATCTCGGCGCTTCAGCGCATCGGGATCAACCCAACCGTCACAACCATCGACAGCGCCGAATACACCGAGCGCACCAGAACGTTTGATTTCGACATGACATGGTACGCGCGCGGTGTGCCGTCGCTTTCGCCGGGCAACGAGCAGCTTCTTTACTGGGGCTCTGAAGCCTCAGACGTGGACGGTAGCCGCAATTGGGCAGGTATTCGTAATCCAGCCGTTGATGCGATTATTGGCGAGATGCTGGTCTCCGAAACGACCGAGGATTATCGTGCGGCCGTAAAAGCACTGGATCGTGTGTTGATCTCGGGGCGCTATGTTGTTCCACTGTGGCACCAGCCGATTGCACGGCTTGCCCATGCCAAAGAGCTTCGCTATCCGTCGGTCTTGCCGATGTATGGCGACTGGATAGGGTTCCAGCCAGATGTCTGGTGGTATGAAGAATGAGGACGGATATGAAGAAACTTGTTTTGATGACCGCGGTCCTGCTGGGTCTTGCCGCATGCAACACCGTCGAGGGCCTCGGCCAGGACGTGTCCGCAGGCGCACGCGCAATCGACCGCGCAATCTAAATCTGGCTAATTCCCGGACGTCTGGCCTCGCCCGCGGCGTCCGGGAACCACCTAACTGCGCTTTTGGCAAAGGCCCTGTTACAAAACCTTCACTTGCCCGTCATGCTCTCGCACGTAAACCGACACCACAGGTGAACGGAGAAGCCGACATGACACGCATTGCATTGAATGGACTGGGCCGCATCGGCAAACTTGCTTTGCGAGACCTTTGCGACACCGGCTCGGGCGGCGAGATCGTTCTGGTCAACAAACCTTACGGCGACACTGACCAACACGCTCTTTTGCTCGAGTTCGACACGGTCCACGGTCGCTGGGACGCCGACATCGCGTCGCGCGAAGACGGGTTCAGCGTCAACGGACAACACATCCGCCTCACCCGTGAAAAAGGCATTGAAGACATCCCGCTGATAGAGATGGTCATCGACTGTTCTGGCGTTTTCAAATCCGAGGCCGCCCTCGCCCCCTATTTTGCCGCCGAGATAAAAAAGTCATTGTCTCTGCACCCGTAAAAGACGGCAGCGCGCTTAACCTTGTCTATGGTGCTAACCAATACCTTTGCGATTCGGATGCACACAGGCTTGTCACCGCGGCGTCCTGCACCACCAACTGCCTCGCCCCAATTGTCAAAGTCATCCACGAAGAACTCGGTATCCGACACGGTTCGATCACCACAATCCACGACGTGACCAATACACAAACCATCTTCGACCGACCGAACAAAGACCCTCGTCGGGCACGATCGGCGCTGTACGCCGGGCTTGGCCTTCAGATCATCGGGCTTACAGCCCTGACACAGCTTTCCCCAAGCTGGAGTGTCACAGCCTCGCTTGCCTTCGTGATGGCTCTGCAGGGTCTGTCAGACGTCGCCAAGGATTTGGCCAAGATGTAGTCGAAAAGTGCGGTGAATCTTTTGGCACCAGCCGAGGACGGTGCGCTTTTCCGATGGGTCTCTATCCTGACCGGCTCGAAGAATGCAGTAAAAGGCTTTGGGTTTCTTCTGGGCGCCAGCCTTCTTGCGATCTTCGGTTTTACGACATCGCTTTTGTCTGTGGCAGTCGCTCTGGCAGCAACACTCGCCGCGCCGTTTTACTTCATGCCACCGGGCCTGCCGGGCGGCATGAAAGGTGTCAAATTCAGCTCTGTTTCTCAAAGAACCCACAGATCAATCGACTGTCTCTAGCCCGGATGTTTCTCTACGGCGCACGCGATAAATGGTTCGTCGTCGGCATCCCGATCTTCTTCTATTCCGTGCTGTCGGACGGCACAGACGACAGAAGCCGTCAGGCATTCTTCCTCATCGGCAGCTTCATGGCGCTTTGGATCATCGCTTACGGAGTGATCCAGGCGCTTGCGCCGAAGCTCCTTAAACAACGGACGCAGACTCTCGAAGCAACAGTAGCAACGGCGTCGCTTTGGATCGGCTTGCTATCCTTGATCCCCGCTACCCTCGCCCTTGCGGCATGGTTTAATCCACCGGGTCTCGTTGCCATCATCGTTGTGGGGCTTCTTGTCTTCGGCTTTGTGTTTGCTTTGAATTCTGCAGTGCATTCTTATCTGATCCTTGCCTTCACCAGCGACAAGCGCGTCACGTTGGATATAGGCTTTTACTACATGGCCAATGCCTCTGGACGACTTCTGGGGACAGTTATGTCAGGGGCCAGCTATCAGATTGGAGGGTTGCCGGCCTGTCTTGCATCTGCCGCAGCACCGGCTATCGCCGCGTGGCTGGCCACACAGTCCCTTGTAACGGCCCAGAAATCCTTCCCGTAAGCCGCGTTAGTTAGTCCTAGGGTTTTGCCCCCTAGGCTCGACGAACAACGAAACAGGAGGCTACATGCCAACCACAGCACATCACACATCATCCACAGACGATCTGGAAAACCGTTCAATGGTCCTTCCCAACGCAGACCCGCAGATTGTTCCTGCGCTTT
>Ga0075467_10001376_pt1 | contig 20090 bp, 19 predicted proteins | sample DEB08_DNA_9_FD_75067 | JGI IMG/M metagenome (GOLD analysis project Ga0075467, IMG submission 75067) | Aqueous microbial communities from the Delaware River and Bay under freshwater to marine salinity gradient to study organic matter... | ecosystem: Environmental > Aquatic > Marine > Coastal ... | reverse complement strand
GCCGCGTTCAGTTCAGCGGCCTGAGCATCCAGAAATGCGGCGATCCATTGCCTATCCTGGTTTGGAGCGGGCATCGCGCAATCAAGCCGTTAGCAACAGCAGTTGAAGCGCCGCACGCCGCGCGACATCTTCCAATCCAACGGCCCGGTAAAGCCGCAAGGCATCGGTCAGATCATCGGGATCGCCGCCGGGCGCCGACAAGATCAGCGCGGCACGCAGCAACGCCTCGCCCAGATTGCCACGCGTGAGCAGCCATTCGTAGCGTGTGGGAACGTCGGGGTCGCTGAATGCGGCAGCGACGGCGCGTGTGATCAGCGGGGCATCGGCGGGAAGTTCCGGCGACAGGCCGCGGGCAATGGCAAATGCCAGACGTTCATCGGCAGATTGTGCCACCGCCGATTGCGCGACGGATTCGTAAAGCGGAGAGAGGAGCCCCACCCGCCGGGCCAATGCGGCGGTCTGCCCGGTAAAGGGCTGACGGGACACCCGTTCGCCATAGATCGCCGCAAAAGCGATCTGCAGGCCGGCTTGCTCCATCGCGGCCCATGCGGCGGGCAGGTGGCGGGCAATCTCGTTCGGGTCGGCGGCCAACACCGCCGCGTCAAACGCCTGCAGGGCCGCGACGCGGTCCCAAACGCCGCCCGATGCCGAAGGAACACGCGCGGTATAGATCTCCAACCACTGGGTCGGTGCGATGGCCCCCGATCGCGTCAGGCGCTCTGCGGCGTCCAGTTGCGCCCGCCACCCGGCAACATCCGCCAGATCCGCATGCGCAAATGCCAGTGGCAGACCTGCGGATGAGGGGCGTTCCCCAAGGGCGGCGCGCATCTGATAGGTCAGCGGCGTCAGGTTGCGGTCTGGGGGCAGGGGCGGTTCACCCTCGAACAGCTCTGGGTCGAGGAAACGGGCGATCAGGTCGGCTTCGTCCTGACTCAGGTACCCCAAGGCGGCGCCGGTACCCAACGACAGGGCCGCCGCGTTCCAGTCACCGCTGCGCGCCAGACAAAAGATGCGCGCCGGAAATGTCGGGGCAATATCGGGATTGGCCTGCATCGCGGCGCAGGCCCGGTTGGCTTGGTTGGTCAGCAGGCTGACATCGAACCAGCGGCGAAAGATCGGGGCCTGAGTTGGCCCGGCCCGCTCGATCAGGGCCTGCGCCTGATCCAGAGCGCCGCGCGTCAACAAAAGATCGATCCGCGCCAGAAACAGGGCCGAGCCCTCTGGCGGCGCGTCGTTGGGCGGGTCCAGTTCTGCCAGCGCGAGTGTTTCCGTGAACGTAAGGATAGCAGGCAACCCGTTGTGGGATTGCGCGCGCATCAGGTTCGCCAACACCTCGGCGTCCGATGACCCCCATAGGCCTTGGGGCAACCCGGTGATTGCGGTTGGCAACAGGCCCACGGCGTCCAACTGCACCGCGCCCAATGGCATCACGGTGATTTCTGGTCGGTCAACAGATGTGGCGACGTTCGCGTGGGGGCGCGTCACGCTGTCCGATAGCCAGTCTGGCATCGCAAGCGGCGTCGCGTCTTGGGCCGCGGACGTGCCCGTTGCCGCCATCAGCGCAAGGGTTGCCAGCCTAGTCCGCATCCAGCGACACCGGCTGTGTGACCAACTGCGTTCCCGGCGTCATCAACCCGGAATAGGAATATCCCAAAAGCCCGATAATCCCCAGAATGATCAATACGATCAAGAATTTCAGTATTCGCCCCATGCCTGCTTGCCCACCTGTCCCGGTCGTGATGCGCGGCGTTTGCCGCCGCTTGCAAATCAATATAAGCCATCGTTGGCGGAATTGCGCCACTCCGAGAGGAAGTTTTTTGCCAATGGGCGAAACCACGCCAAAGCCTGAGCTGACATTGCACCGGACGGTGGTTCTTGTGGGTATGATGGGGGCCGGAAAAACCGCTATCGGGCGCGCGCTGGCGACCAGATTGGGCGTGGAGATGCGCGATTCGGACGCCGAAATCGTCGATAGCGCGCGCATGACGATAGAGGAAATATTCAGCCGCTACGGCGAGGCGTTCTTTCGCGAGAAGGAGGGGCAGGTGATCGCCCGTCTTTTGGAAGGGCCGCCTTGCGTCCTGTCGACCGGCGGCGGTGCGTGGTTGTCCGAGGATAACCGTGCGATGATGAATGCAAAGGCGTCGGTGCTTTGGCTGCAGGCGGATCTTGATCTTTTGTGGGCGCGGGTCCGGCACAAGACGACCCGCCCGCTGCTGCGGACGGCCGACCCCAAGGCAACTTTGGCCAAGCTGCTGGAGGGCCGCGCGCCGCTGTATGCCCTGGCGCCACTTTGCGTTCATGTGGACCCGACCTGGTCGATCGAGGCCACGACGGACCGGGTCTTGGAGCATCTGATTGCGGCGGGTGTCATCATGCCCGCCCAAGGTTGAAAGGGACAAAGATGGACACCGTGCATGTGCCATTGGGCGCGCGGGCCTATGACGTGCGGATCGGGCAAGACCTCATCGCGCGGGCCGGTGATGAACTTGCGCCCCTGCTGGCCCGCCCAAAAGTCTGGGTCGTCACCGAAGAACGCGTCGCTGATCTGCATCTGGGTCGTCTGATGGCCGGGCTTGCCGCTGGCGGCGTCGCGATGGAGGCGTTGATCCTGCCGCCGGGTGAAAGCACGAAAAGCTGGCCGCATCTGATCCGTGTGGTGGAATGGTTGCTGACCGAAAAGGTCGAACGCCGCGATGTGGTCGTTGCCTTCGGCGGCGGGGTGATTGGCGATTTGGTGGGCTTTGCCGCAGCGATCCTGCGGCGCGGTGTGCGGTTCGTGCAAGTGCCGACCTCCCTTCTGGCGCAGGTGGACAGTTCGGTCGGTGGCAAAACCGGGATCAACACCGAACACGGCAAGAACCTTGTCGGCGCGTTTCATCAACCCGCGCTGGTGCTGGCCGATGTCGCGGTTTTGGGCACGCTGGCGCCGCGCGACTTTCTGGCAGGCTATGGCGAGGTGGTGAAATACGGTCTGCTTGGCGATGCCGTGTTTTTCGATTGGCTTGAATCCAACGCCCCGGCAATGGCGGCAGGTGATCTGACCTTGCGGGCCGAGGCGGTGCGTTGGTCGGTGCAGATGAAGGCCGATATCGTGGCGCGCGATGAAACCGAACAGGGTGACCGTGCGCTGTTGAACCTTGGCCACACGTTTTGCCACGCGCTTGAGGCCGCGACCGGGTATTCCGACCGGCTGCTGCACGGCGAGGGCGTGGCGATCGGCTGCGCGCTGGCGTTCGAGCTTTCGGCGCGGATGGGGCTGTGTGCGCAGGAAGACCCAAGCCGGGTCCGCGCGCATCTGGCCGCAATGGGCACCAAGCGCGACCTGTCTGATATCGAAGGGGAATTGCCCGACGCCGACGCGCTTCTGGCGCTGATGGCGCAGGACAAGAAGGTGGTCGACGGCAAGCTGCGGTTCATCCTTGCGCGCGGGATAGGGGAGGCGTTCGTGACCGCAGATGTGCCGGGCAACGCGGTGCGCAACCTGTTGGTAGACGCCTTGCGGGCGCGCCCGCGTTAGGCGTCGCGCATGAGTGTTTACACCGTCAAAAGCAGAAACGTCGTCAGGGTTGCGCCCGTGGCGCCGATCCCGATCATGACCGCCGCCGTGATATAGGGCATGGGGCCTGTCAATTGCACGCTTTCAGGGCGGTTCAAATCAACGAAAACCATGTGTCGGGTGCCGATTGGATAGCCCATGTCGGCGCCGCTGCTTTGTGTGGGCGCGCGCAATCGCTGGTTGTCTGCGCCGTCAAATTCAAAGACGGGCCGAAAACTCCATTCCTGCCCAGGCTTTGCCTCCAGATGACGGATTTGCTCGACCTCGACCACGGTCCCGGTCAGCAGAGCTGCTTTTGACGAAACCGCACCGTGTGCAATACCAGACGCAAACCCCAGAACAAGATCAACGCCGGGAACACGCCACAGCACAGGAAAATCAACACTTGAAGCCATAGTTCCATGGCCGCCCTCCGTTTCGGCGCGGTCCATTGATGTCAACAGGAACGCTGCGCCGCCCTGATGCTCAATCCGCGCCGCGATAGGGTTCGACGTATTGCAGCGCCATGTCCCACGGAAAGAAGATCCACGTATCCTGACTGACCCCGGTGATGAAGGTATCGACCATCGGCTCGCCCTTTGGCTTGGCATAAACGGTGGCGAAATGGGCCTTGGGGTAAAGGGCGCGCACAACCTCCAGCGTCTTGCCGCTGTCGACCAGATCGTCAATCACCAGCACGCCTTCGCCGTCGCCCATCATGTCCGCGTCGGGCTTGTTCAAGACGGTTGGTATCGTCTGTTCCTGATTATTGTAGGATTTCACGCTGATCGTATCGACCATGCGGATGTCCAGTTCGCGCGCGATGATCATGGCCGGGGCCATGCCGCCACGTGTGATCGCCACCACGGCACGCCATGCGCCGTCGTGGCCCGGCCCGCGTTTGTCCAGACGCCACGCCAACGCCCGCGCATCGCGGTGGATCTGATCCCATGAGACGTGAAAGCCTTTTTCATGCGGTAATGGGTTGATCATCTGGGCTACTCCGCCTTTTTTTCCAGCGACATATCGGGTGCATCGGGGTTTTTCATGCCGATCACATGATACCCGCTGTCGACGTGCAAAATCTCACCTGTTACGGCGCTGGACATGTCCGACAGCAGGTATAGCGCGGATTGCCCGACCTCATCTTGGGTAACGGTCCGGCGCAGCGGCGAATTATGCTCGTTCCACTTGAGGATATAGCGGAAATCGCCAATGCCCGATGCCGCCAGCGTCTTGATCGTTCCGGCAGAAATGGCGTTCACCCGGATGCCGTCGCGGCCCAGATCCTCGGCCAGATACATAACACTTGCCTCTAGCGCGGCCTTGGCAACGCCCATGACGTTGTAATGCGGCATGACCTTTTCGGCGCCGTAATAGGTCAGCGTCAGCAAGCTGCCGCCATTTGGCATCATCTTTTCCGCGCGTTGGCACACGGCAGTGAAGGAGTAGACAGAGATATTCATCGTCATTGCGAAATTCGGCGCGCTGGTTTCAACGTAGCGCCCGCGCAATTCGTTCTTGTCGGAAAAGCCGATGGCATGGACGACGAAGTCCAACGTTCCCCATTCGGCGGCAAGCGTGTCGAAAAGCGCATCAAGGCTGGGTTCATCGCCCACGTCGCAAGGCACCATCAAAGTGCTGCCCAATTGCTCGGCCAATGGCTTGACCCGTTTCAGCAGCGCCTCGCCCTGATATGAAAAAGCGAGCTCCGCACCCTCGGCGGCCAGCGCCTTGGCGATGCCCCATGCGATCGATTTATCGTTGGCGAGCCCCATGATCAGTCCGCGTTTCCCGCTCATTAACCCCATGGTGCTGTCCCAATCGTGTTCTGTTTTTTCTTATTCGGGTTTAGGGTATCAGGGTCACGTCTTCAAGACGTCAGCGCCGGACTTGTCGGAAGCGGAGTGGGGGGCTAGCTAAGGTGCAAGATGAATAGGCAGGCGAACAGATGACCGACCGGACCGGAATTTTTTCAGGCGACGATCCGTTTCAGATCGCGCGGGAGTGGCTGCGCGCGGCCGAGACCAGCGAACCGAACGATCCAAATGCGATCGCGCTGGCGTCGGTCGACGCGGCGGGGTTGCCCAATGTGCGAATGGTTCTGTTGAAGGAGATCGAGGCGGACGCCTTCGTGTTCTACACGAACTACGAAAGTCAGAAGGGGCAGGAATTGGCCGCCAGCGGCAAGGCCGCGTTCGTCATGCACTGGAAATCTCTGCATCGCCAGATCCGTGTGCGCGGGTTGGTCACCCGCGAGGATGGCACGCAGGCGGATGCCTACTATGAGTCCCGGTCTCTCAAAAGCCGTTTGGGCGCTTGGGCGTCGCGCCAATCGCGGCCCCTTGGAAGCCGCGCCCAATTGATCGCGGACGTGGCCAAGGCAACGGTCGAACAGGGGACCAGCCCCGCGCGGCCGCCGTTCTGGGGCGGCTTCCGTATCAGTCCCGTCGAGATCGAGTTTTGGGCCGATGGCGTCTTTCGTCTGCACGACAGATTCCAGTGGCGCCGGGACACCTTGGATGGTGTCTGGGACGTGCATCGGCTCAGCCCGTAGGGACGCATTCCGCCTCCAAACAGAACGGTGACGCAGCGATGAATCGCTAAGTCGTTGGACCAAATCGTTAAATTTTTTACTTGTGCCTGAGCCGCGAATGTCCAACTCTTACGGTGTTGGGACAGTAATAAAGAACAATGAGGCTTGGCAAAAATGGCTGACGAGCGGCGCTCAGTGACGCTAGGCGTCAACGGGCGTGTTAAATGGTTTGATGTCGGAAAAGGTTTCGGGTTCATTGTCGCAGATGATGGCGGCCCCGATATCTTGCTGCATGCAAATGTGTTGCGCAACTTTGGTCAGGGGTCTGTCGCTGAAGGCGCGCGGATCACGGTATCGACGCAGGAAACGGCCCGTGGCCTGCAGGCTCAGGAAATCCACAGTATAGATCCCCCGGATGTTGATCACGTAGCCTTTGCAGATGAAGGCAGCATGATCGTTGACGTTCCGCCCGGTGCAGAGTTCTTGCCCGCCCGCGTCAAATGGTTCGACAAGGCCAAAGGCTTCGGTTTCGCAAACGTATTCCGCCATGGCGAAGATATCTTCGTGCATGTTGAAGTTCTGCGCCGCTTTGGTTTGGCGGATCTGCAGCCGGGAGAGGCGATCATCATCAAGATCGCGGATGGGCCACGCGGCAAGATGGCCGCCGAAGTCCGTAGTTGGGACTACGTTCAGGAGACCTGAGATGCGTGGTGTTACCCTAGCCCTAGCCTTTGTGGTCAGCGGATTTGCCGCGCCGGTTCTTGCGCAATGCGCCGAGGATCGCGTGGAACTGCGCGGAGATTGGGGCACTGCCCGGTTTCGGGTCGAAATCGCAGATGACCCCCAAGAGCGTGCGATCGGCCTGATGAACCGCCCGCAAATGGCCCGTATGGCAGGTATGCTGTTCGTCTATGACCGCCCGCAGCCGGTGAGTTTCTGGATGGAAAACACGCTGATTCCCCTTGATATGATTTTTGTTGATGGCACGGGGCTGGTGGCGCGGGTCCATGAAAACGCCATTCCGCTGGATCGCACAGGGATCCCCGGCGGTGATGGCATCCAGTTCGTTCTGGAAATCAACGGCGGCATGGCCGAAACCCTTGGTATCAAGGCGGGAAGCGAGTTGCGCCACCCGGCCATTCCGCAGGCGACGGCGGTATGGCCTTGCGAAACTGCACCCTCTGACGGCTGATCGAATACGGGGCTTTCCAAGTCCGGTCCTAGTCGGTATGTGATCCCCTGTCGGGGCGTAGCGCAGCCTGGTAGCGCATCTGTTTTGGGAACAGAGGGTCGTAGGTTCGAATCCTATCGCCCCGACCACTTAGCCTAAATATTGGACACCCTATTCGGGTAAGTCGACGGTGCGCATCCCGGGCCGCTATATATTGTGGCAATCGCGCCATGCCATACGACAGGCTGTATTACCTTTCATATTATTGCATGATCTGGCCGTCGCCTGTGAAGCAAACTGTGAATAACTCTTCATATCCTCAGTAGAGCAAAGGGAAATCCCGACGTTGTCCCGCGTTAACGATTTGTGGGTGAATCGGGTGGGGTTTTGCCGGAGGTGATCTGCGCCCGATTGCAACAGAAAAAACCGCCAGCCGATGGTAAAAAAATCGTTGACCACTGCCACCTGGATACGTCAGTTTGTGCCTGCCGGGGTGATCGACACTAGATGTGGGGGCCGAGGCGAATGTGGGGCAGATTTGATGACCGGCGCGTTGTAAGCGCATGACGCGGACCTCAAGGGTCTGTGGAGGTGTCATTTGTCCCAAAACAACGGAAAGATGGCCCGCGCGCAACGACGTGCGAAGGCTAGGTTTGGGACAAGGGTCAAGAGGCAGCCATGAAAATTGAACGTCGTTTTACACGCGCCGGAGCGGATGCATATGCCGATCTGGAATTCACCACCACAACGTCCGAAATTCGCAACCCGGATGGAACGACGGTATTCAAGCTGGACGCCGTCGAAGTTCCCGTTGGCTGGAGCCAGGTTGCATCCGATGTCATCGCCCAAAAATATTTTCGCAAGGCAGGTGTGCCGGCCGCGTTGAAACCCCTGAAAGAAAAGGGCGTTCCCGAATTCCTTCAACGTCATGTGGCGGACGAAAAGGCACTGGAGGCATTGCCCGAGGGCAAGCGATATGGCGGCGAAACCTCTGCCAAACAAGTGTTTCGGCGGCTCGCAGGCGCATGGGCCTATTGGGGTTGGAAGGGTGGATATTTCACCAACGAATCCGATGCGCGCGCCTATTTTGATGAGATGCAGTTGATGTTGGCGCGCCAGATGGGTGCACCCAACAGCCCGCAATGGTTCAACACCGGCCTGCATTGGGCCTATGGCATCGATGGGCCGGCGCAGGGCCACCACTATGTCGACTACAAGACCGGCAAGCTGACCAAATCGGCCAGCAGCTATGAGCACCCGCAGCCCCACGCCTGCTTTATTCAAGGCGTGCAGGACGATCTGGTGAACGAGGGCGGTATCATGGACCTGTGGGTTCGCGAGGCGCGGTTGTTCAAATACGGGTCAGGCACCGGCACGAACTTCAGCCACCTGCGTGGCGCGGGCGAAAAACTGTCGGGCGGGGGGAAGTCCTCGGGTTTGATGGGCTTTCTGAAGATCGGTGACCGTGCTGCTGGCGCGATCAAGTCCGGTGGCACCACGCGGCGTGCAGCCAAGATGGTGATCGTCGACGCCGATCACCCCGACATCGAAGAATTCATCAACTGGAAGGTTATCGAGGAGCAGAAAGTCGCGTCCATCGTCGCCGGCTCCAAGATGCACGAAAAGACGCTGAACGGTATCTTTGCGGCAATCAAGGATTGGGACGGCGCGCTGGAAGATGCGGTGGACCCTCTCAAGAACGAAGGCGTGAAGAAAGCGATCCGCGCGGCAAAGTCCATGTCGGTGCCCGAGACCTACATCAAGCGTGTGCTGGATTATGCGCGTCAGGGACATACCGCGATCGAGTTTCCGACCTATGACACCGATTGGGACAGCGAGGCCTACAGCTCGGTTTCGGGGCAGAACTCCAACAACTCCATCCGGGTCACCGACGCGTTTCTGAAAGCGGTGGAAGATGACGCCAATTGGGATCTGATCAACCGCGTTGACGGTTCCATCGCCAAGACCATCAAGGCGCGGGACCTTTGGGAAAAAGTTGGCCATGCCGCATGGGCTTGCGCAGATCCGGGCATTCAATTCCACGATACAGTCAACGCTTGGCACACCTGCCCGGAAGACGGTGCGATCCGCGGATCAAATCCATGTTCGGAATACATGTTCCTGGACGACACCGCCTGTAATCTGGCGTCGATGAACCTGCTGACGTTCTATACCGGCGGCACGTTCGACGCCGAAAGCTACATGCACGCAACGCGCTTGTGGACACTGACGCTGGAAATCAGCGTGATGATGGCACAGTTCCCCTCCAAGGAAATTGCGCAGTTGTCATATGACTTCCGCACGCTTGGCTTGGGCTACGCCAATATCGGTGGCCTCTTGATGACCATGGGCCACGGGTACGACAGCCCCGAGGGGCGCGCACTCTGTGGCGCTCTGACGGCGATCATGACCGGCGTATCCTACGCGACCTCGGCAGAGATTGCCGCCGAACTGGGCGCATTCGACGGGTTTGAACGGAACCGTGAGCACATGCTGCGCGTGATGCGGAACCACCGCACCGCCGCCTACGGACGCAACGACGGTTATGAAACGCTGGACGTGAAGCCGGTGGGGCTTGACCATGGCAACTGCCCGGACAAGCGGCTGATTGATCTGGCCAAGCAGGCTTGGGACGAGGCGCTGAGCCTTGGCGAAAAGCACGGTTACCGGAACGCGCAGGTGTCGGTCATTGCGCCGACCGGCACGATCGGCTTGGTCATGGATTGCGACACTACGGGGATAGAGCCCGATTTCGCCCTCGTAAAGTTCAAGAAACTGGCTGGTGGAGGCTATTTCAAGATCATCAACCGCTCTGTTCCCGCCGCACTGGACGGACTTGGTTATTCCTCGTCTCAGATCGAGGAGATCATCGGCTATGCGGTTGGACATGCCACCTTGGGCAATGCCCCCGGGATCAACCACACCGCTTTGATCGGCCATGGATTTGGTCCGGCTCAGATCGCAAAGGTCGAGGCTGCGCTGGCGTCTGCCTTCGACATCCGGTTCGTGTTCAACCAGTGGACCCTCGGCGAGGAATTCTGCACGGGCACGTTGGGTATTCCATCGGCTAAATTGAATGACCCGACCTTTGATCTGCTGCGGCACCTTGGCTTCTCCAAGGCCGATATCGACGCGGCCAACGATCATGTCTGCGGGACAATGACCTTGGAGGGCGCGCCCTTCTTGAAGGAAGAGCACTATCACATCTTCGATTGTGCAAACCCTTGCGGAAAAAGGGGCAAGCGGTTCCTGAGCGTTGATAGCCACATCTACATGATGGCCGCTGCGCAAAGCTTCATCTCGGGCGCGATCTCCAAGACGATCAACATGCCGAACTCGGCCACCATCACCGATTGCCAGAAAGCCTATGAACTGTCGTGGTCGTTGGGGGTGAAGGCCAACGCGCTTTACCGCGACGGGTCGAAGCTGTCGCAACCGTTGGCTTCGGCCTTGGTCGAGGACGATGACGAGGCAGCCGAGATCCTCGAAAGCGGCAACACGATGGAAAAGGTTCAGGTTCTGGCCGAGAAGATCATCGAAAAAGTCGTGGTCAAGGAAATCATCCGCGCCCACCGTGAAAAGCTGCCGCAGCGGCGCAAGGGTTATACCCAGAAGGCGATCGTTGGTGGCCACAAGGTATACCTGCGCACCGGGGAATACGGCGACGGCCAGTTGGGCGAAATCTTCATCGACATGCACAAGGAAGGCGCAGGTTTTCGGGCAATGATGAACAACTTTGCCATCGCGGTGTCCGTGGGTCTGCAATACGGCGTCCCGCTGGAGGAATTCGTCGATGCCTTTACTTTCACCAAGTTCGAGCCCTCGGGCATGGTGCAGGGTAACGACAGCATCAAGAATGCGACCTCGATCCTGGATTACATCTTCCGCGAGCTGGCGGTGAGCTATCTTGACCGGACCGATCTGGCCCACGTGAAGCCGACAGGCGAAAGCTTTGACGACGTCGGACGCGGCACGGAGGAGGGGGTATCGAACCTGTCCACCGTCTCTGAGACCGCGGCCAGCAAGTCGCTGGAAGTTCTGAAACAGATCAGTTCCACCGGCTATCTGCGCAAGCGCGTGCCGCAAGAACTGGTGGTGTTGCAGGGCGGGGCCGCCAAGGCCATGTCCGCGGATCCGGTATCTGCGTTGCAGACGCTTGTGCCTGAGGTGAAGGGCGCCGTTTTGGCAGCCGCCAGCGCCACCACCGCGATTGCCACCGGCAACGTCGCGCTGGATGCGCGGGTCAGGGCAAAGATGCAAGGCTACGAGGGCGAGGCCTGTGGTGAATGCGGCAACTACACGCTGGTGCGCAACGGCACCTGCATGAAGTGCAACACCTGCGGCGGGACAAGCGGATGCAGCTAAAGGCGGAATCCTCCGGCTGATACTGGGGAAACCGGAAATTCGGACCTGCGCGGTGCCCCCGTGCAGGCCTGGAACACGGGGCGGGTGCGCTCGCCCCTGACGCGGATCAGGCCGCAGGCAGAAAATACGGGCAGTAAATATAAGAGCCTGATCAGCGAAACTGGGGGAGCCGCGCGCTCTCCCTTTTTCTTTTTGATCAAGGTGTTGCGCTGCGATGTTCGCCCATTTATCTGGTGGTGCTGTGCAAATCGGCCTTGCATCCTGCCGGGGCGCACGCAAGCTAATGCTCATGCGACTGACCAATTCCATTTGCGCGACCCTAACGGCCATCTCTTTCGTTTTGCCTGCATCGGCTCAGGACATCACCGTCTTTGCCGCAGCCAGCTTGGGCGGCGCCTTGGAGGCTGTCGGTGACGCGTGGGAGGCGGAAACAGGCGGCAGCTTGACGGTGGTTGCAGCGGGCAGTTCCGCAATCGCACTTCAGGTTCAGCAAGGCGCACCGGCAGATGTGGTGATTCTTGCAAGCACGGATTGGATGGATACCTTGGCTGCCAGCGGCGATATCCTGACCGACAGCCGGTTTGATGTGATGGCGAATGCATTGGTCTTGATCGGCCCGGCGGGCGCACCGCCGATCGCGCTTGGCGCAATACCGGAAACACTTGGTGACGGGCGGCTTGCCATGGCCTTGGTCGATGCCGTGCCGGCAGGCATCTACGGTCGCACGGCGCTTGAAAACCTTGGCCTGTGGGACGCCGTCGCGCCGCAGGTCGTGCAGGCAGACAACGTTCGCGCGGCGCTGGCCTTCGTCGCCACTGGTGCGGCCGATCTGGGTCTTGTCTATGCCACCGATGCACAAGCAGAGCCGCGCGTCAGCGTGCTGGCCAGCATTCCGGGCGACAGCCATCCGCCCATCACATACCCCGCCGCTGCCGTCACCCATGGCCATATTCCGGATGCGCTGGCCTTCCTGAGATTCCTGACGACACAAGACGCACAGGCCATCTTTGCCGACAGCGGGTTTCTTGCCGTGGAGTTGCCAAGGTGATCGACGCCTTGACACCGGCCGAATGGCAAGCGCTGAACCTGTCGCTGCGCGTGTCGTTCTGGGCGACGCTGTGCAGTTTGCCCATCGGTGTTTTCACGGCCTATGCCCTCGCGCGGTGGACCTTTCCCGGCAAGGCGATCGTCAATGGGCTGGTCCACCTGCCGCTTGTGCTGCCACCGGTCGTCACCGGATACATGCTGCTGATCACCTTTGGTCCGCGCGGCCCCATTGGCAGCGTTCTGGAGGCGATCGGTTTGCCTATCGCCTTTCGCTGGAGCGGCGCGGCGCTGGCGGCAGCGATCATGGCCTTTCCCCTGATGGTGCGGGCCATCCGTCTGTCGATTGAAGCGGTAGATCCGAAACTGGAGCAGGCTGCGGCCACTCTTGGTGCGTCACGTGCTTGGGTGTTCGCGACTGTCACGCTCCCACTTGTCATGCCGGGCATTCTGGCGGGTACAATCCTGGCGTTTGCCAAGGCGATGGGCGAATTTGGTGCAACGATCACCTTTGTGTCGAACATTCCCGGCCAGACCCAGACATTGCCGACGGCCATTTACGCATTTCTGCAAATTCCGGGCGGGGAGGGGGCAGCGCTTCGGCTTGTGGTGATCGCGGTGGTGGTGTCGATGGGGGCGCTGCTGGTCTCGGAATGGGTGGCCCGCCGCTTGGCTGCGCGGGTCGGATCATGAGCCTTTCCGTCGCACTACGCCACAGCTTTGCCGATTTCAAGCTGGACGTCGCGTTTGATAGTCCACTTGGCGTCACTGCCTTGTTCGGTCGGTCGGGTGCCGGAAAAACAAGTGTGATCAACGCGGTGTCAGGCTTGTTGCGCCCAGATGCGGGCCGCGTGGTTGTCGGTGAAACGGTGCTTTTCGACAGTGAAAACGGTCTGGACCTGCCTGTCCATCGGCGCCGTGTCGGCTATGTGTTTCAGGACGCACGTCTTTTTCCGCACCTCTCCGTGCGCGGCAATCTTGGCTACGGGGCACGATTTGCGGGTGGTGTCGATCCTGTGAAATTTGCCCGCGTGGTCGAGATGTTGGGCATTGGTGCGCTTCTGGATCGGCGGCCTGCCGCGCTGTCGGGGGGCGAGAAGCAACGCGTCGCGATTGGCCGGGCGTTGCTGGCGCGGCCGCGTCTGTTGTTGCTGGATGAACCGCTGGCTGCCCTTGACGATGCGCGCAAGGCCGAGGTCGTGCCCTTTCTGGAGCGATTGCGGGATGAGGCCGACCTGCCGATCCTTTATGTGTCTCACAGTGTGGGGGAGGTCGCCCGGCTGGCCAATACGGTCGTCGTCATCGAGGCGGGGCGTGTTGTCCGCGCTGGCCCCACCGTGGAGGTTCTGGCAGACCCCGCTGCCGTGCCCTCGCTTGGCCTGAGAGAAGCGGGTGCGCTGTTGAATGCCACGGTGATCGGCCACCACCCCGATGGATTGAGCGAGGTCGCAACATCGGGTGGCCCGTTGATCTTGCCCCATGTCGATGCACCGCCCGGAACCCGGTTGAGGATCCGGATCGCGGCTCAGGATGTGATCTTGTCGATTGCGCGGCCTGTGGGGTTGTCGGCGCTGAACATCGTGCCGGTCCAGATCGTATCTCTTCGGGATGGGAACGGGCCGGGGGTGATGGTGCAATTGCGTGCCGGTGACGACCTGTTGCTGGCCCGGGTGACCCGCCGGTCCGCGACCGATCTTGGGCTTGTGCCGGGGCTGGATTGCCACGCGATCGTAAAGACGGTGGCCGTCTCGGGTGCCGATGTAATGACCTTGCCAGCCAATAGATGAATCGGCCTTGGCGGACCCGATGTCATGAGTTTATTTGCCAAGCTGAAGTCAGGCTGTGGCGACCACCCTAACGGTCGTCGCCGCGTGTGTCGGGCAGGCTGATCTGTGCGACCTGTTGGGCAATCGGTTCAACCGACAACGGATGGGTCCGATTGGAATACTGCCCCTCGTCACCGATGTCCTGCCATTGGCCGCCGACATAAAGTTCCAGCGCCGGGAACTTGGCCTTGTAGCCCATCTTGACGCTGCCTGGGACCCAATAGCCCAAGTAGACATAAGGCAAACCGGCCGCACGCGCGATCTCGACATGATCGAGGATCACGTATGTTCCCAACGACTGCTTGGGCAAGTCAGGACGAAAGAAGGAGTAGACCAAGCTCAACCCATCATCGAGCACATCCGTCAGGCAGACGGCCGTCAAGTCGTCGTCGGCACGCGTGTCGCGGTATTCGACGACGCGCGTCTTGACCGGTGTCTCCTCGATCATGGCGGCAAATTCGAACACGTCCATATCGGCCATGCCGCCATCGGCGTGGCGGTCATCCAGATAAGTGCGGAAAAGAGCGTACTGATCTTCTGTCGCCCATGCGGTTCGCGCTTCGCGTGCCAGATGCGCGTTTCGATTGATCGTGCGGCGATGTGACTTGCGCGGCGTGAAATCCGCCACCCGAATCCGTGCGGACAAGCATGCCGCGCAATCGGTGCAAGACGGACGGTAAAGAACGTTCTGTGATCTTCGAAACCCTTGCTTGGACAAGGTATTATTCAATTTTTCCGCATGCTCCCCTTGCAGTGCTGTGAACAGCTTTCGTTCCCGCCGACCGTCGAGATAGGGGCAGGATTGCGGGGCAGTCACATAGAACTGCGGAGCAATGGGAAGCGTGTGGCGCATCGGTGGGTGCTGTATTCGCGTTTGCTTTGGGTCGGTAGATAGCCTGCAACAGCATCCTTGGAAGGAGCAACTGCTTTTTTAGAAAATGGTTTCCAATCGCAACTTTGGTGCGGGCCTAGCGCGGGCGATTGATCATCGCAGAGCCAAGGAGAAGATCGGGCAACCCTTGATTGCGATCTCCGGCCATCATCAATCCAAGTGAAACCAGTTGCGGGACGACGAAAGCCGACACCGTAACATACGAGGCGGTATGCATGATCGCCTCGACACCGGTTAGGCGCGCACCGGTGGGGCCGCGCAATTGGAGGTGCATGATCCGCATTCCCAAGGTGGCCGACCCGGCGGCAATCGTGGCACTTCGATAGGTCAAAGCAATGCAAAGATAGATGAACCAGAAAACGAAGACCGCCATTCCGAAGGTCAGAAGGACCACCAGAAGACTGAGGAGCAGAACGATGACGACATCGATCAGCCATGCGAAAAATCGCTTTGGCAGCACACCGGCGTAGAATTCCGCCTGATGATAGGGGTCAGGAAGGCTGCTGGTCATGGTGGTTGTCATCGCGGAAATCCTACTTCGAACGAAGGGAAGATAAGGGTGTGCGGTCCCGGGGGCAACGGGACCGCGCAGGTCAGGCCTTGGCGCATCAGTGGGGGAACGGCAGCGCCATGGCCCGTGGGATCAAGTCGTGACCGTGTCGTCAACAGCGGCCTTGGATGATTTCGCCCGGTCATCCATGAACTGGTCAAACTCGGACTTGTCCTTTGCCTCGCGCAGACGCTGCAGGAAGTCCTCGAAGGCCTGTTGCTCTTCTTCCAGCCGACGCAGGGTGTCGGCCTTGTAGGCATCGAATGCGAGGTTGCCTGAGCTGTTGAAGTTGGCGTTGCGTGCGTGATGGCGGGACTTGCAGGAACCGTTGAACATGCGTTTGCTCCAGATCATATAGGCCAGAAGGGCAAGGCCGATCGGCCAGAAGAAGATGAATCCAAGAACCATGGCAGCAATCCATGCGCCTTTGCCGCGGGCATCAAGCCAAGCTTCGGCGCGCGATAACCAGCCTTGGGTCGTGGCGACGGCGGGGTGGGTTGTGGTTGTCATTCGGGTCTCTCCTCTTTGGTGAACGTATGTAAATGTTAATCACATTAACGCATATGGGCGAGACAAAGCGCCCCTGCAAGGGGGGAGCAGCAAAAAAAGTGAACGAGATTTACATTGTAGCGAAACTTGCCACTTGGGCTCAGCTTTCGCGGCGCCCGCGTTGTTCGAACCTTGGTAGCATGGCCGAAAAATCGCGCCCCCGACCGTCTTCGGTTTCAACGAACGCTTCATAAAGCGAGGCAGCAAGCTGACCCATGGGCGTATCAGCGTCAGCCCCGACGGCGGCTTGTTGGCTCAGCCGCAGGTCTTTCAGCATCAATTCGGCCGCGAAACCGGGCTTGTAGTCATTGTCGGCCGGGCTTTTCGGCCCGACGCCGGGAGCGGGGCAGTAAGCGTTCATCGTCCAGCTATACCCTGAGGATGTGCTGACCACATCGTACATCGCCTGCCGATCCAGTCCCAGTTTGTCGGCAAGGGCAAAAGCTTCGCAGGTCGCAATCATAGTGACGCCCAGAATCATGTTGTTGCAGATTTTTGCGGCTTGTCCGTTACCGGCGGGTCCACAATGGACGGCCTTCTGCCCCATCACATCTAAAAGCGGTCTGGCGGTGGCAAAGGCGGCTTCGTCACCACCCACCATGAAGGTCAACGTTCCCGCCGCCGCGCCGCCGACACCACCCGACACCGGCGCATCAAGAAACCCCAGTCCCGCCGCCGCCGATTGCACGGCCACATCGCGCGCCGACGCGACATCCACGGTAGAGCAATCCAGCAGCACCGCACCCGGTGCCATCGCGGGAATGATCTCGGTCGCCACCGCGCGCAGTATGGCTCCGTTTGGCAGCATGGTGATCACCACCGCAGCACCCTTTGCGGCCGCGGCGGCGCTATCGGCCATGGTGACGCCTTGCGGGGCAGGGGCGGTCAGGTCGAACCCCGTCACGGCGTGTCCAGCTGCCGCCAGATTGGCCGCCATTGGCGCCCCCATGTTGCCCAGTCCGATGAACCCGATCTGCATTGCCCTGCCTCCCATCACAATTTCAACCCATCCGCCCCAAGTGGCATCAGCATTCGGCTGACCTCCACCGGTGCAACATCCGTCATCGCGCCATGTCGCCACTTCGGACTGCGATCCTTGTCGATGATCGCCGCGCGGATGCCTTCGATGAAATCGCCATGTTCCATCGCCCGCCACGTAAAGCGGTATTCCATATCAAGCGCGAAATCGATCCGCTGACGATGGCGGACCCGGTGAATGATTTCCACGGCGCAAGCCATGGACAGGGGGCTGTTGCGGGCCATCCGTGCCAAGGCTTGTTTCGCGAAATCACTGCCGGCATGGGTCAGGTCGATGTGGATGTCACGCAAGGTCTCGCCACTGAACCCATAGTCGATCTGATCGGCCAGCGCCGCCATCGGGCTGTCAGGCGCGCCAAGGGCGACGCGGTCCACCGCCTCCCAATCGCCGGTTTCACACAGCTCTTTGACAAGCTCTGCCCACATCTCACGTGGAACGAAATAGTCCGCGAACCCCGCGTGGATCGCATCACCCGGCCCCATCCGGGCTGCGGTCGTTCCCAGATATTCCCCCAACCGGCCCGGCGCACGCGCCAAGATCAAAGAGCCGCCAACATCAGGGACCAGACCGATGCCGCATTCCGGCATCGCGATCTGGCTTCCCTCACACACAACCCTGTGCGAGGCGTGGCATCCCACCCCGACGCCGCCCCCCATGGTAAACCCCTGCATCAGGCTGATAACTGGCTTGGGGAAATTGAACAGCCGGGCGTTCATCGTGTATTCATCGGCCCAGAATTGGCGGCCATAGGCAAAGTCGCCCGCCGTGCCGCTGGCATACATCTCGGCGATGTCGCCCCCGGAGCAAAAGGCGCGGTCGCCTTCCGCGTCGATAATCAGCAGGGCAATCGTGTCGTCATCGGCCCAAGCGGTCAGGGCCGCGTCAATCGCGCCACACATCTTGTATGTCAGCGCATTCAGCGCCTGTGGACGGTTCAGCGTCATGCGTCCGGCGCGGCCGTCTTTGCGGATATGGATATCGCCCGTCTTGCTCACATCGCCTCCATTCATCTTGGTCAAGAAACTCCCCCCGGAGGGCCGGCTCATGATCCGCGTGCCGCCAGCATCTGGCGGGACACGATCAATCGCATGATTTCGTTCGTGCCTTCCAAGATCTGATGCACCCGCAAATCGCGGACGATCTTTTCGATCCCGTAATCCGACAAATAGCCATAGCCGCCGTGCAATTGCAGGCATTGGTCGGCAACGCGGCTGCCCGCCTCGGTCACGAACTTCTTTGCCATCGCGCAGTGCTTGGTGGCGTCAGGCGCGCCTTGATCCAGTTTCCATGCTGCTTGTCGCAGCATCACGCGGGCAGCTTCCATCTCGATTTCCATGTCGGCAAGCCTGAACTGCAGAGCCTGAAACTGGTCGATCGGCTTTCCAAAGGCCTTGCGTTCTCCCATGTAACTCAGCGTCGCGGTCAGGGCCGATTGTGCCGCGCCAAGTGAACACGCCGCGATGTTCAGGCGTCCACCATCAAGGCCCGCCATCGCATAGCGAAACCCATCCCCTTCGATACCCAACAGGTTTGCGGCAGGCACCACGCAGTCGTCGAACTGCACCTGCCGGGTCGGCTGTGATCGCCAGCCCATCTTATCCTCAAGCCCGCCGAAACTCAGCCCCGGGGTGCCGTCATCGATGATGATCGCGGAAATCCCGCGCGGTCCGTCTTCTCCGGTGCGGACCATGGCGATATACGCATCTGAATACCCGCCACCGGAAATAAACGCCTTGGTCCCGTTCAACACATAGTTTTCATCGGAGTGCGCCGCGCGCGTCTTCAGCGCGGCCGCGTCAGAGCCCGAGCCCGGCTCGGTCAGGCAATACGAAAATACCGTCTCCATTGTCAGGGCCGCGGGCAGATACCGCGCCTTCATCGCATCCGATCCGAAGGTGTCGATCATCTTGGCGCACATGTTGTGTATCGACAGAAAGGCCGCAACCGATGGACAGGCCATGCTCAGTGCCTCGAACACCAGCGTCGCATCCAGCCGGGTCAGGCCCGCGCCGCCACTTTCCTCTGACACGTAGAGGCCGCCAAAACCCAACGCCGCCAGTTTTGGCCACAGGTCTTTCGGGATGGTGCCATCGGTTTCCCATTGGCGGGCGAAAGGTGCGATATGCTCCGCGCCGAACGCGGCGGCCATGTCGAATATGGCTTGTTGTTCTTCTGACAGGGCAAAATCCATCGCTGCCTCCCTCGCGTGAATTGAACACTTGTTTAATTATCGACTGTTGCACGCGCTTTGCAAGCCGTCACAGGTTGGTGTGAAATTCCTCGATCAGGTGACGCACCACGTCACGAAGGGCTTCGGCGTCGTTTTTGCCGTCGTCCCGCGCACCGGTGTATACGCTGCGCTGACGGTCTGCGCTCGTGCCGCCCGCCACGATCTCGGTGATGCGTTGCACGTCCGCCAGACATCCGAGGGCCTCTGCGTCTTCCGCAAGGATGCTGAGCAATTCCTCGCCCAAGTCCGCCATCGGCACGATCTTGCGGCGTCCGAAATCAATCAACCCTTCTGTGACGCCATAGCGTTGTGCGCGCCAACGATTTTCTTGGATCAAGAACCGGTCATAG
>Ga0075467_10001374_pt1 | contig 20092 bp, 20 predicted proteins | sample DEB08_DNA_9_FD_75067 | JGI IMG/M metagenome (GOLD analysis project Ga0075467, IMG submission 75067) | Aqueous microbial communities from the Delaware River and Bay under freshwater to marine salinity gradient to study organic matter... | ecosystem: Environmental > Aquatic > Marine > Coastal ... | reverse complement strand
CAGGCCTATTTTAGTCGTCGCTTCACAGTCATGTGACACAGCAAATAATGGAGACCCTCAAGTAGAGTTTTCGGTTTCAAGGGAGATCGAAAATATCAACGGGAACTTCACTTACAATAAAAATGCTAGAAAGCTCCATTGCAGCCTTCAAGTCAGCACAGGCACTGAAAATATTTTCAGCATCAGGCATATCGAACTAAATGCTTTCGAAAAAATTTCCGTCAATAAAAGTCATATTGAAGGACTTGGGCCAAATCAATCAATACAGCTGGACGATAACCAGCTACATGCATACGTAGGTTGGCTCTCGGCCCGATACTCTAGACCGGCATTACCGACATCGTTCAATGACAGGGTCAGGTCAGCCGACCCCAAAGGAAAGGCCAAAAAAATCGCAAAATCAGGGAATCGAGCTTTATCTGGAATATATGTGCAAATCGCTCCAAACCGCGAAATAAGCCCTGATGAAAGATATAGCGCTAACTTGCTAGGCCTAATACCTGTTGACAAAAAGAGCCTACGAAACGAAGCAACGGTTGCGATCGATGCCTATGCAGAAATTCTTCGAAATGCGGGAATTGATGTTGCACACGCCGTACTCACCGAAGACGAAGTTTCTGTGGCAATGTTAAGAGGTTATAAGAGATTTTATTTCGACGATCTCTCCTATAAAGAAACTTCATCTTTCCCGCCGGAACTGAATAACTAGCAGGATAACCATGGGCCTAGATTTAGATGTTCTTTATTTGACTTACTAAATCCTCACTTCGAAGGTGCGTATATCGCCTTAGCATCTGCATCGACTTATGCCCCGTTATCGATGCCACTTGCTGGTCAGACAAACCCGCCTCAACAAACCGACTTGTTGCTTCATGGCGAAGGTCATGAAACTTTAGGTTTTCGATCTCTGCTCTCTTCAACGCTTGCGACCAAACCCTGTTGATTGTGTAAGGCTTGCGCTCTCCAGTTCGCCCATGATCCCCGTAAAAGATCAGCTTCGTATCGGCGGGTCTAATCTTGAACTTTAGAGCTTCCCTTAGAGTCTTATGAGCTTTCTCGGTAAGTGGTACTGTTCTAATCGAATGGTTCTTTGTGTCTTTTAGCGTGATGGTTCGCTTAGACATATTAATGTCTTTGCGAGTTAGGTTGATGATTTCACCTCGGCGCATTCCTGTGTACAAGGCGAGCCTTACAATCCAGCCTAGAAACGGGTTTGGGTGCGCGTTACAGGCTGCAATTAATCGCTCTTCCTCATCGACTTCTAAGCGCCTGTTTCGGCCTTCACCGGCCTTAGGCTTTCGCACGTTGCTTACTGGGTTCACGGCTAAGCCGATACCCCATTCTCGAATAGCGGTATTGTATAAATGACTGAGTAGTGCGAGGTCTAACCTAACGGTATTATTGCTCTTGCCGTCTTTTAAACGCTTATCTCTAAATGCGGCTATTTTGTCCGTAGTTAAGCTGGCTAGGCTGTAGCGACCGAAGTGAGTGCTTAGGAGTTTTGCGCGGGTTTTGTCGCCAGCTTGCGTGGAGATTTTCTTAGTAGGGGTAACTTCGTCTAGGTATCTTGCTAGAGCTGATGAGATGAGTAATTTCTCTGAATCAATGCGTTGAATATAGACGCCACGAACAATTTCATCTTCTGTAGTGCGTGCCCAATCTTCGGCATCGCGCTTAATTCGAAAGGTCTTTGAGACAATAGGCGACCCTTTGCGACGGATAATCGCTTTCCAACGTCCAGAATCAGTTTTAGTGAGAGTTGCTATGTGTACCTCAAAAATCTCAGAAGTGTACCTAAATTGTACCTTCTGCTTATTTTTTGGACAAGTTAGCTAGCATCGAAAAACTTAATATCCTTATTAAGTTATTGATTTTAAACTACGTTTGAGTGGTGGGGCGTGCGCGGTTCGAACGCGCGACCACCTGATTAAAAGTCAGATGCTCTACCAGCTGAGCTAACGCCCCATCTCAAACGAGACGCGATTATCATTACTTCTACGTCTCTGGTCAACCTTTTTTATCAGTTTATTTGCTTAATTTTTGCGCTTTATTACTTTAGTCGCATTAACCTAGAATAATCACCAATTCTGCAAGTGCGATACTCAGTGTTGAATAAATTATAGTTTTGGTGGTATGAATGTTTACTTGATGAGCGGTTTTCTTAGGCGAGAGCCCTAGGGCTACCACGGTTAGCGCCACCACCGAGCTGTAAATCAGAGCTTTCCACCAAAATAAGCTGTGTTGAACATCATATTGGCTGATGCTCATTACCTCGCTCGGGTTACTTATATCAAACAATTGACCAGTAGCTATTATACCGCCCCACCAGACACAAAATGTGAACCACACTACGGTTGCGAACATTGATATAAATAGTGCTATCAAACTTGGCGCGCTTAAGTACTGAGATGAAGGCACACCGAGTAAATTTAGCGCTCTTACTTGCTGTCCACGCACCATTTCGCCGAGCCAATTACTCATTATGCTGCCGGAGCGTGCGGCGAACAACATGCCGCCGATTGCTGGCGCAAGATATAAAACGTAGCGACCGCCCATCATGTTCACTAATGTTTCTGGTTTTACCAACATGCTTACTAAGCCGGTAAGCGAGTTGTCGGCTAACATTCGAACTACGGCGATGGTTGTGGAGCCGAGCATTAGTCCCACCAGTGCAAAGAACACAATGCCGGTGATGAAGCTTAAATAGATTCCATAGCCTGCAATAAAAAGCTCATCTTTTATCGATCTGGGAACATGCACTAGGCTCGCCAGTGCCTTAACTGAGCCTTTGAGCCAAGCGAGTACTGGCCAATCTCGTTTTAACTTTGTAGACGCGCTTGGCTCTTTATCTGCTCTTGGCTCTTTATCTGCTCTTGGCAGTGGATCTTTAACCACGCTTAGCTGATGTTGCAGCATTAGTTGGCGGCTTTGTAGCTCACCAATCTCGGCTGGTAATTCGGGCCAGTCAGCGATCAGCACTAGCTTACCCGCTTGTAAGCGATAGACTTTGTTAGCGACTTGCGCGATGTAATACGGGTTATGTGAGACGGTCATGCAGGCTTTACCTTGCTCAACGGTCAGATCATTAATGGTTGCCGCGAGGCTCGATAAATTAACCATATCGAGGCCAGCATCAGGCTCGTCGAATAGCACAAAGTCAGGACCGGTAACCAGCGCTCTAGCGATCGAAACGCGACGCACTTGCCCGCCGCTTAGTTGGCTTATGCGGGCCTTACGTAAACCTTGATCTATATTAAGCTGCTCTAAAATTTGGCTAATTTTCAGATCACTCAGCGGTGAGTTCGCATAACGCGAGACTAGCTTCAAGTTATCGACCACATTGAGGTGATCGAGTAACGATCCCTCTTGCAGCACCATGCCGGAGGTAGCGCTGCTGTCTAGTTTAATCGCGCTTCTGCCGCCGTCGGCAATAAGGCTTAGAAGGGTCGATTTACCACCACCGCTATCGCCTACGATTACAACATGTTCACCGGCGGCGAGGTGAAGCTCTAAACCATCAAATAGTAGTTTTGATCCGTAGCCAAAATCTAAGCCTGAAATACTGAGCATCAAAAACTAGCTATTTGCTGGGTCTGGAGTGCCTGCCGCTTGAAAACCCGCTTCACGAATACGGCATGAGTCGCATTCGCCACAAATTTTGCCATCAGTTCTGGGGTTATAACAGGAGATAGTTTGCGAATAATCGACGCCTAACTTCAAACCTTGCTGAATGATTTCGCCCTTAGTTAAATAGATGATGGGTGCTTCGATTTTAATACTCTCACCGTTATCACCGGCGTCTTCGACGCCGACTTTGGTAGCCAGATTGGCAAGCGTTTGAAATGCTTGGATGTATTCAGGTCGGCAGTCTGGGTAACCGGAGTAATCTACCGCATTAGCTCCGATGAATATGGCTTTAGCCTGCAATACCTCAGCCCAGCCAAGCGCGACCGATAAAAATACCGTGTTGCGGGCGGGCACGTAGGTGATCGGGATGTCATTGGTTTCTTCGGTTGGTACATTAATGTCGCGATCGGTCAAAGCCGAACCACCAAAGCCTCCGATATCGATTCGTACAACTCGGTGTTCTTTGGCGCCGAGGCTAGCGGAAACTTTTTTCGCTCGATCAAGCTCAATTCTATGCCGCTGACCGTAATCCAAACTGAGGGTATAACATTGGTAGCCTTGAGCTATTGCCATGGCCAATACGGTGGCGGAGTCTAGGCCACCCGAGACTAAAATTACGGCTCTTTTTTTCATAACGGTATCAACTATAAAAACGGGTTACTTATTTACCGGCTTCATTGGCCCATAAAATTTTATGCAATTGGATCTGCATTCTTACTGGCAACTGATCGCGAATAATCCAATCGGCTAAATCAGTGGCCGACAACTCATCAGCCGAGGGCGAGAAAAAGACATCGCAAACGTCTTGTAAATCACGCTCAGCAACGAACTGTTTAGACCATTGGTAATCGCTTTCATTGCAGATCACAAATTTAAAGCAGTCGCTGGGTTTAATGTGCTCTAAGTTGGAGTAGGTATTATTATGTTCTTCGTTGGATGCTGGCGTTTTGATATCAAGCACCACATAAACGCGTTTATCAACGGCTGAAATATCCATTGCGCCACCGGTCTCTAGCGATACCGAATAACCGGCATCACACAGCGCTGTCATCAAGGCATGGCAACCTGGTTGAGCCAATGGCTCACCACCAGTTACGGTTACATGTTTAGTTCGGTATTGACCGACCTCGGCAAGGATATGCTCTAGGCTGTGCTTGGTGCCGCCATGAAAGGCATAGGCTGTGTCGCAATAACTGCAGCGCATCGGGCAGCCGGTCAAGCGAATGAACACCGTAGGGTAACCGATGGTGTTCGACTCTCCTTGCAGGGAGAAAAATATTTCAGTGATTTTTAACGACACAGATTCTAAAGGCCACGAAAAGCAGCCTGCCTCATACGCTGACTAATTTGCCGCAGCTAGCTGGTTCTTTGCTGCGATGGCGGCATCCGATTGTGGATGCATATTGACGATCTCTTGAAACAAGATTCGCGCTTCGATTTGATTACCTTGGCTTTGTTCGATATAGGCGGTCTTTAACATCGCATCGGGCACTCGGCGGCTCTGAGGGTAATCATTGATGATCGCTTTTAGATGAACCTTGGCCACGTCTAATTTGCGACTCACGTGCATTGCTTCGGCAATCCAATAATGCGCATCGTCGGCTAAATCACCTTGCGGGTAAGTCTTTAACTGCTGTTCAAAAATTGACGCGGCCTCTTCATACTTAGACTGCTTCAATAGTTCAAAGCCCTGGGCATAGTAGTCTTCTTCAGGCGCCACTGCTGGAGCCTGGGCTTGAGTTGGGGCGGCTTGAGTCGGCACTGGTGCCTGAGTATCGGGCTTAGGAGCTACTTGACTTGGGGTTTGGCCGGCATCAATCGAAGCTCGCGCTTGGCGTTCTTGCCCGCTTTGGCGTGCAATAGTCGCAGCTGATGGTGGAATCGAGCCTCCTTGGATAGGTACAGAGACAATAGCGCCGCTATTATTAGGCCGCACAGCCTGCTGATTTTGAGCATTGGCGTTAGCCGCATCTCGTGCCGCTGGGAGACCGTCTATAGTTGCGGAGCCTTGGGACGTAGTTTGGCTTTGAGGAGCTGTTTGCCCTTGAGGCCTTGCTGAGCCTTGCTCACCTGCAGCTTGGTTAGCGACTGAAGCTTGACCATTGCCGGTTTGTTGAATTGGTGAAGGCATTTGCCGGGTTCCGGCCCCGGTTACTGGCACATCAGGCGTCGAGGTACTAAAACTTCGATCAACAACCGGTGGGTAAGCCGACCCTAGCGACACACCAGAACCGGTCTGCTGCCGAGTCGTGGCGGTTTGCCCGGTCGATGGGCTTGCTACTGAGCCGCTGTAGCCATCTTGATTAAAATCATTCTGATTTACAGTCGGTGCCGACCCTTGTGCAACCACTTGGCCGCCAGTTGTTGGCCTATAAGAATCGTTAGCGGAATTGGCTCTTGCGGCATCGCTAGCGTTCTGTTGGTTAGCTTGGTAGCCTGCGCCAACACCTTGGTTTGAATAGTTAGCCGGGGAACCATCGGCATTCGGCTGAGGCTCTGTCTGTGATCCAGCTTCTGGAAATCCATTGTAATTCGACAAGTCGCCGTCACTAGGAATATTGTTCTGTGGCACGGGTAAACCAGCACTCTGAATTAACTCAAGCTGCTTGGCCTGAGCATCTACCTGCCTTTGTAATCGCTTTAACTGAAACTGCTGTCGGTCAATTAAATCTCGCAACTCACCAACTTCTTGCCTCATCGCCTGCACTTGAAGCATCAATTGAGTCGCACTATTGCCCTGTTGTGCTAAGGCATAATTAAAAATCGGGGTAACACTAAGTGCAACCCCGATAGTCATTACATACGTTTTTATTTGTCGCATAATTAACCTATGTTCGCGTCGAGAGCTAATGCAGTAGTGACATAATAGCCGCATGAGCTCTCGCAACGATTACCTCACGCTAGGTGAGGATAGAACTTATTAATACTTAATTTCTACTCGGCGATTCGCCTTCCATGCAGCTTCAGTATGAGCAGCATCAACTGGACGCTCTTCACCGTATGAAATAGTTTCGATAGTGCTAGAGGCACCAGCGGCATTCATCAACTGAGCAACGGTTTGCGCACGACGCTCGCCTAGTGCAAGGTTGAAGTCACGAGTTCCGCGCTCATCGGCATGGCCTTCAAGGTTTACACGAAGACCGCCTTTTTCGCCAAGGTGCTGAGCATGACGCGTAGCAATGATGCGTGAACGCTCATCAATAGCCGAACTATTGTATTCAAAATACAATACTTTGTAGTTCAACGGGTCGCCATTAATACCAAATTTGCTAGCTAAATCACTAACTGTATAGCCAGAGCCAAAGGCATTTCTATCTATAGTGGCAGTTTCAGTAATAACCGGTTTGGTTGATTCTGTGTCAACTACTGGCTTTGGTTTAGACGCACATGCGGTTAGCACCAAGCCCATTAATACGGTCATGATTAGACCCAGTTTACGATTCATATTTCACTCCAAGAATGATTACTTGTTATTTTGGTTGCCGTTATTTTATTTTCTAAGCGGTGACCACGCCGGCTCACGCACGTCACCACTCACAAGACTTAGTCGAGTTCTTACTCGACCATCAGCTGACGCCACCACCAATGCAGGCTCATACTGTTGTTCAGTTTTATATAATACCATGTCTCCATTGGGAGAAAAACTCGGACTTTCATCAAATTTGGCATTGGTTAGCATTGTCAGACGGCTTGTTTCGCCGTCCATAACCGCGATCTGACCACCTTCATGCACCATCAAAATCTTACTGCCATCAGGATTATAAGACGCATTAGCGCTTTCGTCTCCTTCAAATGTCATTCTCGAGACCGATTCGTCGTTGACACTATAGCTGTAAATCTGCGGCTTACCAGTGCGACTCGAGGTAAACAAAAAACTTTCGCCTCTAGGTGACCATGAAGGCTCTGTGTCGATCCCATAATGCGAGCTTATACGAGTGTGCTGCCGGGTCAAAACATCATAAATAAAGATGTCTGGGCTACCGTGCTGTGAGTTCGAGTAAGCAATTTTCGAACCATCCGGTGACCATGCTGGTGCTGAATTAACACCTCTAAAGCCGGCAATTGTCTGATCTACAAACGTGGTTAAATCAACTACCTTTACAATCGACCCTTTGTCATTAAAGCCAACAAAGGCTAATTTTTGACCATCGGGCGACCAGTCTGGAGACAGCAAAGGGTTCCATGAGGCGTAAACTTCACGGGCTCCAAAGCCATCCCAGTCGGCAACCATCAAGCGATAACGAAAGCGTTGATACTCAACTTCAGTGCGCGACACGTAGGCCATACGCGACTGAAACGCGGCAGCACCACCGGTAAAAGCTTGATAAACATTATCGCTGATAACATGCGCCGCCATTCTCAAATCTCACATTGAAAGGCCGCTGATTCGCTTACCGTTACCGATGCGCTGCTCACGGGCAATATCGTACATCTGAAACTGCACTTCGTATTTATCAGGGCCTAGCGTCCAAACTTCGCCGATCACCAATACTTCAGCATCAATAAAACGCCAGTCTTTCCACTGTACTTCTTCATCGCGAGACGGATTGCTAAGATAATTCTTTGCCGCGATCGGCTCAAACTTACCGGACGCGGCTAAATCAAAGGCAACAACCTCGTTGATTTGGTGCTCTAACACGCTGCCATCGAGCACCTTGAACGGAACTATCGCAATTGGAATACCACGAACTTCAGCGCCGGAGATATTTAACTCAACTTGTGCGTATGACGGCAAGCTAACGAGACAAGCCAGCAGCAATGTGGCCGAAACTAATAGACGACGAAAAGATTGAAAATTATTCATAAGTCTAAAAAGCTCTTATTGTTTCAGGTTGATATTAATGTCTTGCAAAATTTGATGTGCTGACGGGTCTTCTTCGGCCGTTGGGAAGGGTAGCGGGCTGGCTTGTAATACCGCAGTCTCTACACTGCGATCATAGTCCTGACTTCCGCTGGAGTTTATGACAACAACCTTAAGTACTTCCCCTTCTGGAGAGAGTTTAATGTTTATTTTCGCAACTCTCCACGATTCGGTACCAGGGGCCACCCGCCACTTGTCTTTAATCGCCTGTTCAATTTTAGAGGAATACTGACTCATTACTGTTGTGGTGCGCTCTTTGGCTCGACGATCAGCTTCACGTTGTAGACGTTCTGCCTCTTCTTCGGCGAGCAGCTTATTTATTCGCTGCCTTTCTCGCAAATCCTCTTCTTCTCGAGCTACTTGCTTTTTCAGCGCAGCAATTCGTTTTTTCTCGGCCTCGGCCTTCTGCTTAGCGATTTGCTCATCTTTCTTGCGCTGCTCTTCGTCTTTCTTCTTTTTCAAGGCGATTGCTTTACGCTGGCTTTCTAGTTTCTCTTGTTCAAGCTTCTGTTTGTTTTGCAAATCAATGACTTTCTGCTGCTCTTGATCTGCTTGCTGTTGTATTTTTTTTAGTTCGTCTTGCTGACGCTGTTTTTCTTCACGCTTTTTGCGCTCACGTTCGAGATCGGCTTTTTTAAGCTTCTCTTCTTGATCTTTAATCTGCGACTCGTCAATAACACTGGCCTTAACCGTATCGATTTTTTCGGCCTCAAAGGCATCAATCGTTTCACGTGGCTCGTTATTACTAAAATTGTACAACAACGCCGCTATCACCAGTAGATGCACGACTGCCGCAGCGATGTAAGCCATCACCCGATTTTTGCTGCCAGCTTTTCTTCTGTCACTCATTAATATTGTCTACTTTTTTGAAGTCGTTGGAAGCGGTTCAGTCACCAAGCTTACGGTCTCAACACCGGCTTTTTTCAACAATACCATGGCATTAAGCACGTCATCGTAAAGTGCCATTTTATCGCCCCTAACCAGGAAGTCAGTGGCAGGCTTCAGCCGGTATAAGGCCGTCGCGTAAGTCAAAACCTCTTGATCACTCTTAGCTAACTCATCAATATACATTTGACCATCTTTATCAACCGTTAAAATAAAGGGCTCAGGAGCTTCAGGATTGGATTCAACAGGGTTCGCGGTAGTTTGCGGAAGATCGATCTTAACACCTTCGGTAAGCAATGGCGCTGTAACCATGAAGATAATCAACAACACCAACATAACGTCAATGTACGGCACCACATTAATCTCGGCGATTGGTTTGCGTTTGCGGTCTCTATATTTACTCATCGATTTACTCATAGCTCAGCAGCTAACACTCTTCAGTGTTAGCGCTCCTCGATGGTCAATTGGCGATTGACAATACTGACGAACTCTTCCATGAACACCTCATACTGACCAACTAGCCTCTCGACGTGATAGGTGAAGCGATTGTAGGCGATTACCGCTGGGATCGCAGCGAACAGCCCCATCGCCGTGGCAATTAGCGCCTCAGCGATACCTGGCGCTACACTGGCGATGGTGGCCTGCTGAGTAGATGAGCCGAGCGATATAAACGAATTCATTATGCCCCAAACAGTGCCAAACAAGCCAACGTACGGCGAGGTTGAACCAACGGTCGCAAGAAACGGGATTTGCGACTCGAGATGATCAATTTCACGGCCCAGCTCAACACGCATAGCCCGTTGAACGGCATCGAGAAGGTCATTGTTATTAGCATAACCACGCTCATTTAAGCGTTGGTATTCACGGTAGCCAGCAACAAATATCTCACTCATGCCAGACGATTTTTTAGTTTCGGCGCCCCACTTATTGAACAAGTTTTGCATGCTGCCGCCTGACCAAAACTCACGCTCAAACTCGGCGGTGAGTTTACGCTCAGTGTGTAAGCTTTTAGTTTTCGAGAAGATGATTGACCAAGAAAACAGTGACGCTAAAAACAACATCAGCATGACCAACTGAACGGTCAAGCTGGCTTCTAGTATTAGCGATATAATCGACATGTTTTCGCCAACATTAGCGGCAACCGCTTGCCCGGCATTGGCCGCTCCGCCAACGGCGGCATTCAAGGGCTCTGATTGCAGAGTCTGCGCCGCGATTTGAACGGCTGCTTGAGTCATTATATTTAGAGTTACGATTGCCATTCTTATTAGTTACCGATTTGGCCGAACAATTCGACGTTATTTTAGACTTCTCAATTTGCCCATCGCGCAACAGATCGCGGTTTTATTCAACCGTTGTCAACATTAGCCTGGCCAACGTTAAGCGCAAACCAATAAGTACAAATCACGGTTGGCTTAAACTTCTTCAGACAACGCGGCACGCAGCGAAACAGGCATGGCGCTTAATTTAAACGAACTGTGGTGCAAAGTCGCTAGTTTTATCGTGGCTTGGCATATTAGTTGATCTTGATTATAAATTTTCTGCTCAAGTAATAACATAACCTTACCCACTTGCAATGGTTTTACCGAAACCGTCAATCGATCAAATAGGCGTGCAGGCAGGTCGTACTTGATATTTACTTCGCGCACAACGAAGATAATGTTGTCGTTTTGTTGAATATTGGCAATGTTGTGTCCGAGCGACTCCAGCCAATCGCAGCGGCAACGCTCCATAAAGTTCAGATAGTTAGAGTGATAGACAACACCTCCGGCGTCAGTATCTTCGTAATAAATTCTAATCGCCTTTTCAAACATGCTAACTACGTCTCGTCATCAAATAGCTTCGTTTGTGGATTGGCTTGCGGGTTAGTTTGCCGATTGGCCTGTGAGCCAGCCTGACTTGGCTCAGCCGGCGCTTTCAAACCGAAGTAAGCCCAGCATCGTTTAGTAACAACGCGGCCACGGGAGGTTCGCATCATAAAGCCTTGTTGAATAAGGTAAGGCTCGATCACATCTTCGATGGTGCCTCGCTCTTCGCCAATGGCAGCGGATAAACTGTCGATGCCGACCGGGCCGCCATCAAATTTTTCCATGATCGCGGTAAGCAATTGCCGATCCATCCAGTCAAGGCCATGTGGATCAACCTCCATCATATCGAGTGCTTTCATAGCCATCTCTTCGGTCATCTTGCCGGTGCCTTTAACCTCGGCATAATCACGTACTCGGCGCAGCAGACGATTAGCGATACGTGGTGTTCCGCGAGCCCGATTGGCGACCGTTTCAACACCCGCGTCTTCAGTCGGCACGCCCAAAATATCAGACGAGCGCTGCACGATTTTAGCTAAGTCAGTGGTGTTGTAATATTCCAGACGCTGCACAATACCAAAACGATCTCGCAGCGGTGAAGTCAGTAGACCCGCTCTAGTGGTCGCGCCAATAAGGGTAAACGGCGGCAATGATAGTTTCACAGTTCTAGCGGCAGGCCCTTCACCGATAATAATATCGAGCTCAAAGTCTTCCATTGCGGGGTAAAGAATTTCTTCTACCACTGGGCTTAAGCGGTGAATCTCGTCGATAAACAAAACATCATGCGGCTCGAGATTGGTTAGCACGGCGGCTAAATCGCCTGCTCTTTCTAATACCGGGCCAGAGGTTTGGCGAATCTTGGTGTTTAGCTCGCGCGCGATGATATTCGACAAAGTGGTTTTACCCAAACCTGGAGGCCCGAACAATAACACGTGGTCCAGCGACTCATTACGCGACCGAGCTGCTTGGATGAAAATCGATAATTGCTCTTTGAGCTTTGGTTGACCAACAAAGTCTTGCAGATACTCGGGTCGTAACGCTCTGTCGACAACGTCTTCGTCGCCCATCTGAATGTCGGGGTCTATTGGGCTTTCGTTATTCATAATTACTATTCAATAGTCGCTTTTTCATTCACTTATGTTGGCATTATCAAAACTGCCTAGTTGACAATATTTTATGCTGTCGCTGGATTTATGTGATCTTGAAAAAATAAAGTGCCATCCAGATAACATCGTTACAAAACGTTTCCAGACAAGGTTCGCAAAGCTTGGCGAATCAGATCTTCACTGGATAAATCTTTATCTAAACCCTTAACTACTCGACTTGCATCGGCGGGGCGATAGCCAAGCGAAACCAGTGCTTCAATTGCGTCATTACGTGCGTTGTTTATGCCACCACCAACGCTACGTTGCTCAAGTGCGACATCACCGAACTCTTTCTCTAAGCGATCTTTCATTTCAACTACTAAGCGTTGCGCAGTCTTCTTGCCAATGCCCGGTACTTTGCACAGCGAATTAAAATCTTCGTCAGCCATGCATTGCAACAACTCTTGAGCTGATAAGGTCGATAACACCGCCAGCGCAACCTTGGGGCCAACACCGTTTACCTTGATCAAGCTACGAAACAATTCTCGTTGCTGCCGGCTTGAAAAACCAAACAGCAGCTGCGCGTCTTCGCGCACTACCATATGCACATATAAAGTAGCGATCTCACCTTCGGCTGGCAGATCGTAGAAGGTAGTCATGGGAGCCTCAAGCTCGTAGCCAATACCATTCACATTTAGCAGCAGCGACGGCGCTTGTTTTTCAAGTAGCTCGCCTTTTAACCAAGCAATCATAGACTTTTAGGCCTCACGCAGAGTTGTGTTTATTTGTTGGTGATGGGCGTGACATACAGCCGCAGCCAATGCGTCTGCCGCATCTTCTTCAGGCGCAACTCGCAACCCAAGCAGCACTCTCATCATGTGTTGAACCTGTGCTTTGTCGGCACGACCTCGACCGACCACCGTCTTCTTTATCTCGGTTGCGCTGTATTCAACCACCGGTAATTCATTATTCACCGCCGCCAACATAGCAGCACCTCTGGCATGGCCCAAAATCAAGGCGGATTGAGGATTCTTAGCCAAGAACACTTTCTCTATCGAGACTACGTCGGGCCGAGTTTGCGCGATAATCGTTTGCAGGCGGCTATAAATCGCCTGCAGTCGAATTGGTAAATCGCCTTTAGGCAACTTTAACGACTCGGAATAAACATGTTTAAGGGTCGAGCCTTGCGCCTGAATAACACCAACACCGGTGATACGAGACCCAGGGTCAATGCCCATAATTGTGATCAATGGCGCGGTACTGGCTCTTGACTGTCTCAACGAGCAGCTCTTTTAATAAAATGTCTCAAGGCTGTCGTAGAATGTCTCAAGAGTCTTCGTAGACAGATTCAGGAAAATCGGCATTGGTGTAAACATCAACCACGTCATCAAGATCTTCTAAGGCATCCACCAGGCGCAATACTTTGACACCGTCGTCGTGACTTAATTCGATTTCGTTTTCGGCCCGCTTGGTTACTTCTGACGATTCAACCGCCATGTCCGCTGCTTCTAAAGCGGCCATCACCGGCAGGTAACAATTAGACGGGCAATTAATTTCAACCGTGCCGTCTTCGTGGGTAACGATGTCTTCAGCGCCAGCATCCAAAACAACGTCCATCACCGCTTCTTCGTCTGCGCCCTCGGCCATAACAATCACGCCGAGCGAGTCGAACATGTACGCCACTGACCCTGAGGTGCCCAAGTTACCATTGTACTTACTGAACGCATGACGCACTTCAGCAACCGTTCGATTCTTATTATCTGAGCTGCACTCGACCAAGATGGCGATTCCACAAGGCGCGTAACCTTCGTAGTCCATGTCTTCGTAGCTTACGCCGTCGAGATCACCGGTGCCGCGTTTAATCGCACGCTCTACGGTGTCGCGCGTCATATTCACACCAAGCGCCTTATCAACCGCGATGCGTAACGCCGCATTGGCATCTACATCACCGCCGCCTTCACGTGCCGCTACTGTGATCTCTCGAATATGCTTGGTAAAAAGCTTACCGCGTTTGGCATCTTGCGCCGCTTTGCGATGCTTGATATTCGCCCACTTACTATGTCCCGCCATGATGTTCCCGTTATGGTGTTGCCTAAACAGCATATTCTAACATTGGCGTTGGTGAGTTCGTAGACTTATTGAAAGTAAAGTTGATTATCACCAATTTGCTAACTATTCTTAACTACACGGCCTTTGACTAGATGCTCATGAGTGCATTGCATCAAACCAAGCATAGCCTCGAAGGGCGTAATAGTGAGACTAGTCCTTGATTTCTTCTTTTCTCAACATTTTTATCCAAGTACCAGGCTCAGCTTCACCTTTAGGGTAATAGCCGTTGATCACTCGTACCACAGACTCTACGTCTTGCTCTCCAAAACCTTCGGACTGAGAGGCCAGGCTGGCGAATGTTTCGCCAGGCTTAAGCCGCTGGTAGAAAACTCTGATTTCACTTTTACTAGCGATGTCTTTCTGGTCCATACGCCTAAAACTTCGAATTATTTCTATAAAAATTTTATCTTGCTCAGGCGTTACCACCTTATTCTTTGCGATTCCTTGAAAATGAAAGGTGTTTCTAGCAACTTTCGCTAACGCGACTCTTTGGCTTGGCAGAGCTCCCAACGAGCCTAGGTCTCGCTGCGATTGTGGATGTATTTTGACCGCACCAACCAGATCACTATATTTAGCTTTTAGTGCATCCATGCTTCCTTGTTTTTTATCTATAGTCTTCTCGATTGTTATTTTTAATTGCGCCGTTTCCTCAGCATTTTTAAGCATTATCTTTGCACCGCTAACCGTCAGAGCCCAAGACTCGGGGTACAAAAATACTATACCTAAAGTTTGATTTAAGTACTGCTCCCATCCGAGAGGTATGCGGCCAGCATAATTGGGGCCAAACAATACATTGTCGACCGCTTGGCGAAATTCACTTCGCCCGATGAACCCTTCGCCAGGAACTAACTGATTCGAACCCTCTATTGCCGCCCGCAAGCGAATGTCTTGTCTCGGGTGAGTGGCGCGTAAGCCATGATGACTAACAGCACCCATATTGATACCGGCGGCGAGCTTGTAAAAATCAAAGACTTGCGACAAACCAGAGATCAACTCAGATGGGTCATAGCCGGCCTTATATGAGTACTCAATACCATAACGATCAGACTCCAACTCGTCTTCGCGCCCACGAATCGTATTCGTCACTTGAGCTTGCTTTCTAATAGCACTACCGACAGCTGAGTTGCCAGACATCAAGCTAGCTAAGGTCGACAACACCGCCGTGCCAGTGTTTTGTCGACGCCTTTTTGCAGGGTGCTTACCAACGTTATGGCCAATTTCGTGGCCTATTATGGTGGCCAGTTCGGCTTCTGAATTAAGCGCCGAAAATAAGCCCCGCTCTATGTAAACCACCGGAATCCCGGCAACGAAGGCACCAGGCAAAGGGTTATCTCGAATAACAAACGCATAATGCTGGCCAGCATGATCACTACTCGCCAGAACTCTTTGCCCAACTTTATCGATATAAGCATCTAATTTTTCATCTCGATAAATTTTCATACCCTGTAGAGCGCGCTTATGGATATTTAACTGTCGCGGCGTTAAGTGCCCCAAACGCTCATCTACTACATCCTGTTGCTGTGCATAAATAAATCCACTCGCAGCAAAAAAGCAAAAGGCCAAAACAAACATAAATAGTATTTTTATTCTCATAACAAATTCATTAATGGCAAAAAAATCAAGGGCTGGTTTTCAGGCCCGACGAATCATTTGTAAAGAACCTAACCAATTGATTGCCCATACCCTGGCAAGCATCCCCTTCAACTTGCGCTAGCAACGGAATAGGGATAACAAAGGCTGGCATATAAGAAGTGCCCACGGCCTCAGTACTTACCCGGCCAACCTCAGAGAACGTTTTCAGGTCCCAGATGGTAGTTTCATAATTACTGGTATCTTCCCACGAACCGAAGCCAAAACAACCGCCTCCACCAGGGCCGATAGAGCATGTCATGCTGCCGGCTGAATTGGTGCGCTCGGTTGAGCCTTCGACCCAGACAAAATAGCGAATATTAAGGTTCTCGATTTTCTCAGCAACCGCTGGCTGATCAAGTACTTTGCGTAATTTCTTTGGGTGTAGAGGTGCGGTGCGAGCTTCAAACCAAGGATAGAAGGAGTCGACAAATTCAGCTTCAGGAATAATCCTCACATCGCCCGTGCCTCGAGCTAAGCGACTGCCTATGCACGAGACCAGTGATGCTTCGGTTTGAATTTCAGCCGTTTGGTGACGGCCTAATACCACCATCGCGTCACCCTCTTTTAAGGCTGCTGTCTCCTTAATCCGGACATGGTCGACATTGATCGTGGTGCAGGCCGATAACACAATCACCAGCGTACTAACAAATATTAATTTAACACTAGGTCTCATCATTATCCTCATAGTCGGTTTCAATCAAATCTTCTTCGCCCTCGGAACTATCATCAGTTACCTCTGGGAAGGCATCAGGGGCGGATATAGAATCGCCTGCCTCAGCGTCTTCAATATCAGGTAGTTGATCAAGGAACGCGGCGGTAGCCCCAGATTCATCAGTATTGGCGGCAACTTGCAGTTGCTCTTCAGGTTCCGGTTCCGGTTCTGGAATAGTTGGCGGCGCTCCGCCGGCTAACAGCGTCTTCACAACCGTCTGCTGAGGGAACCGAATAGACAATTGCGCACCCACATCTCGCAAAGCAATATTGGTCGCGGCGTTAAACGCCGACGGCGCTGAAGTGAGCATACTGGTAGGCGTTTTACCGTAGCCTTTAATCGTCCAGTCGGCGATTCTGGCATTATTTCCATCACGCAGTTTTAATCTATACTTGATCCATATTTCGTATTGCTTGAGTTTTGTTTCTGACGGTGCCGAATATTGAAAATCTAAAATTTCAGGTTCAATACTCAAATTTTTAGAGGGGTCTGCCGAGTCAACTAAATTAGTTAATGAACCGAACACTTGCTCAAACATCGCGGCTTGCGCGTCCGTGAAGTCGATGCTTTTCATGCTGCCGCGTTTCTTCTCGTTTTCAACGTATAGGTAATTCTTAAATGTGTCGGAATAAACAAGATTGGTGTTCAGCGGTAATCTTTTGACCAATGGACTTGGTATGTCGGGCTTAACCACAATAGAACTTGCGCAACCGCTAATCAAACCCATTGAAAGTAGCGCCAGTGAAACCAATATCAGTAATCGAGAATGGCGAGTACTGCTGCTTGAATAAACTTTATCTAACATCGTTTAGCCCTATAAATGTCCCATTATTTTGCTCAGCTAATTCACGCATCAGAGTAGCGAAACGCATGTACGAACTATTCATACCCGGGTCGCGATTGAGTAAGTGAACAGGAAAACCAACACTGTGTATACGCACCAACGTATCACCTTTACGGTTACGTTTGTTTAATTCTTGAACTATATTGAGAACGCGCCGGACTGAACGACCAGTATAATCATCGCCCAACACGTACAAACTAATCTTCTTATTCTTATCATAATGCTGTCGAATCGCGTTAGTAATTCCACCGACCGGGCTCGACGTACTGAACGCAGACCAGCTTGCAAGCTTTTGAACTATTTGCTGTCGACGTCTTGGTGAGTCGGGCATGAAGCGGCCTCTGAACGAAGGAAACATATATATTCCCTCGTTGTTCATTACTTGAATGCCTTTAATCTTTGGATAGATCGCCAAGGTATTGCGTACTTCGGCGACTACCTTACCCCAAGCATTTCCAGTCATACTACCAGAGCTATCAATCACAAAGATGATGTACTCTGAATCTACTGGTACACCGGCGATGTATTCATTGTTACTTTTTCGCCCTTTCAATAAGCGTTTCATTTCCAAGCTAAGGGTTTGCAAGGCAATTTGTAAATCCTCGGCCGAGGTCGTATCTTCTGAGCCAGCGTCATCTGCACTCGGCTTGCGTGAATTGAGCAGATCAAATTCGCTACGCAATATCGCCACTCTTCTTTGATCAACCCCAAGCTGCTCTTGCTTAGCGTTCAAGTCTGTTTCTAAGTATTTAACCTTGCCACGTATTTCAAACAAGCGTTCTTGCAAAGAACGCACTTGCCCTTTGTCTTGGATGACCGACTCTTCAAGCACCACAGGTTGACTGGGCTTTACGATAACCAGCAATAAAACGATAGCGCCAAAGCCGCAACAGATAATATCTAAAAACGAGAGGCTTGCGTCTTCACTGCCACGACGAACTCTACGACGACTCATGGCCAGTCCCTCGCCGGTGTTACGTAAGCGCCGCGACTTATTACCGCTAAACGCCAGAAGGAACCGGCCGCATAGGGGTCACCTTCAAGCGGCAATAGAAATGTGTTTACCGGAATCCCGCGCACCAAAGTTTTAACCGCTGAACGAAAAGTACGAAGCCGCTGTACGCCAGTAATACTTCCAGAAGTCGGCGCTCCATCACCCTGCGTTGGTAAGCCGTCGGTGATTAAAAATATGTTGTCGGGTAGCGGCGTCATATTCATCGCCACTTCAAATACAGAATGAAAGTTTGTACCCTTCTCGGGAATAATTTTACCGACGCCTTCGACCGCCGACGCCACCGAAATGCGATCGCCAACTTCATACCATTGGTTCATTTCTGTACCGAACACCGGCGACACATCTTCGTTAAAGCTAAGCACTTGAAAGTCACTCGACAATGGCAAGTTGGCTATCACCCATTGTGCTATCGCGGTTGTCCGTTGCCATTTCGGCGACTGAAGCTTCAGGTTGTCGCTCATGTTTCGACGACGCAATATATTAACGATAGTTTCGTCTAACATGCTTGAAGACGAGTCAACTAAAATCAATACATTCTCGCCACCCAACTTAATACCGGTTAAATATTGACGTTCACCATCGCCGGTAAATTCATAGGCTTTACTACCCGCTGGCACGGTAGTCTCGAGTGCTTCTTTTTGTCGTTGCAAGCGCGCAAGCTTAGACTTCAGCCCAGGTATGTCAGTCGGCGAGTCAGGTTCAATTTCTTCGAGCAGACTCTTAAGCTCTTCAATATCATCTTCGATTTTTCGCGCCAATCCCTGGGCGGTTACCGTCTCGTCGCTGATATCGCTAATAGTATTACGAATTCGAACTAGGTCTTTCTCGCCAACTAATATCTCTTCCTCAAGCAAACTTATCTCAGATAAATCTTGCGGGTCTTGATTTAATACTGGTGAATCAACCACATGCTTAAGCAATAAAAAGATCAGTACCGCCGCGCCTAAACCACAGGACATAATATCCAGAAAGGACAAACTAAAAGTCGACGTGCTGCGTATCTTTTTACGGGCCATATTAGTCTATCAAAACTCCAAAGCTAGAGAACCTGTATCACGGTAAGCACGCCATCAGCCAGGTTCGAGCCAATACGGTCATTAATTTTTAATTGAGTTCGACCCTCGTCATTCAAAATGAATAAGCGGCCTGAGCTTAGTAATTCGTCTATGTTGCCCGACGAACTTTGTTGCAGCACGAGCACACCATTGTCAGTAGTTAGGCGGGCATTAATAATCGGCATTGCTTTGCCGCCACAGAGTAGGTGCGTTGCTTGCTGCAACGCTGTATCAGCGTTTTGTGGCGAGGTATTTGAACTGCTAATAGCCGTGCTGTTTGCCTGATGGTCTTCTTGCTTTGAGCCATCGGCTCGCGCATTACCGGTTTTATCTTTCCCGTTAGTACTGGATTTCGACCGTGCTAACGGCTTAGATGGTGCTAAGGGCTTAGCTAACGGCAAATCAGTTCTATAGACAATGCTGCCTGAGTTTTGCGCTTGCGCCACGTCACTTAGTGACGCACTT
>Ga0075467_10001370_pt1 | contig 20121 bp, 17 predicted proteins | sample DEB08_DNA_9_FD_75067 | JGI IMG/M metagenome (GOLD analysis project Ga0075467, IMG submission 75067) | Aqueous microbial communities from the Delaware River and Bay under freshwater to marine salinity gradient to study organic matter... | ecosystem: Environmental > Aquatic > Marine > Coastal ... | reverse complement strand
CAGTACCTTAGATGTCGGTTGGCCAAAGGTCAAGAAAGCCGTTTCAGGATTAGAATCCTTATTACAACAAGATGATTTCTCAATCGAGGAAGCATTTAAAATGATGCAAAATAAAGCTACTGCCGCCGACAAAGACTTACCAAATACCAATATCCCGATGCAATGGGAACGCTTACTTTCTGCCATGTATATCGAATCTCCAGATTACGGCACTCGTTGCAGCACCGTTTTTCTATTAGACTACGATGGTAATTATCACTTTGAAGAACGTTCTTATGTACCGCAACATCAAATCGCCTACCGTGGACAAATCAAAGAGGAATAATTATCCTATAATTAAAAATTACAAAATAATGATTATCAACAAATTAAATTTAACTTTATAGTTTAAAAAAAATGTAATAACAACAAATTGTATCATTTTTATAATAAAATCATCTATATTTTTGAATCAAATTAGTCAAAGTATTAAAAAATATTATTATATGAAATTTACATTAAAACTTTTTTTAGCGTTTTTTATTAGCCTTTCGGCAATACAACAAACCTCTGCTTCGCACTTGATGGGCGGAGATATTACCTATACTTGTGTGGGTAATAACAGCTATGACTTTACAGCACAATTTTATAGAGATTGTGCCGGAATTACACTACCTGCTACTGTAAACGTCATGGTTAGTTCTGCGAGTTGCGGACAAAACTTCAATGTCACTTTAAATCTTGTAACAGGAGGTTCACAAATAGTTACGCCTATTTGTCCGACAGAGCCAGACCTTTGTAATGGTACACCAGGAGCTTTATTAGGTGTTGATGAATATACTTATATCAGTTCGTCGCCAGTTGTACTTCCTGCGACTTGTAGTGACTGGGTAGTATCTTACAGCTCTTGCTGCCGAAATACAGCAATCACTAACGGTGCTGCTAATGCAGGTTTCCATATTGCTACTCAAATAAATAATACAAATAATATTTGTAATAATTCGCCAGAGTTTCAGAGCATTCCAGTTTTTTATACTTGTGTAGGTGACACGGTAAGCTATAGTCATGGTGTGTCTGATGCGGACAATGATTCGTTAGTGTTCAGTTTGACACCATGTTTGAGTAACTCGGGAACACCTGTAACTTATGCGACAGGTTATTCTGCTACAACGCCACTAAGTGTGAATTATAGCAGCTTTGATAATACGACTGGTACTTGGTCATTTGTCCCAAATACGGTTCAGACAGGTGTAATTTGTATGTTAGTAGAAGAATACCGCAACGGAACTAAAATTGGTGAGGTGATGCGAGATATTCAAATCGGGGTTATCAATTGCACAAACCAAGCACCAATACTTTCGGGTATCAACGGAACAGCAACCAGTACTGGTGTGACTGGCGATAAAAGTATTTCGACTTGTGCCGGTCAAAACCTTTGTTTTACTATTGACGCTTATGATGCTGATGTAGCACAAAACATTGGTATTGATTACACTACTGGTCTAAATGGTGCGACTTACACGGTCACCAATACAGGAAATACCGCACAAGTAACGATTTGTTGGACGCCGACATTAAATGATATTGGTACAAATCATTTTGGCTTATCAGTTTATGATGATCATTGTCCGATTATTGGTAAAGGAAATCATGAATACAAGGTAATCGTAACAGGTGCTGGCGGTGGAGCGACATTCAACCAAACGTCAATTTATCAAGCAGACACTGCACAACTTCAAGTCAACTTATTGGATCCAAACTGTACCGTAACATGGACAGCTTCTCCGACATTAAGTTGTACAAACTGCTTAAATCCATTAGCTTTTCCAACGACAACGACGACTTATTATTATCAAATAAATTGTCCTTCGGGCAGTTGTGGCTCATTTACGGATTCCGTTGTGGTAACCGTTTTAATACCAAAAATATTGACAGGTACAATTACAACTTCGGACGGTTTACCATTGGCGAACTCTTCTGTTTTTGCTTATGATATGCAAGGCACAGTAGTAGCCACAGTGACAACCGATGCCAACGGAAACTATACTTTGGCAAGTAACGAAACCTCTATTTATATATCAACAACGCCAAGTGCAGCGTATTTTGACCAATCAGAAACGTATTACGATGCTGCAGCAACTTTAGCAAATGCAACGCTTTATACATTTGCAAATGGAGCAACAACGGGAACATTAAATTTCTCTACAATTGAAATCGCAAAAACAATAAGCGGAACCATAACTCGTAGCGATGGCAGTCAATTAAGTTTATCGTATGTTTATTTGTTAGATGCAAATATGAATCTATTGGATTCTTCTTTTACGGCCTTGACCGGTCAGTATAGTTTTACAACTTTTGAAAATAACATTCATTTGTTAGCAGTACCAAATGCGACCAATTCAGACCAAAGCCCAACATTCTACAACGGTGCGACAGACCCAGCAAATGCGACTTTGATTACTTTTGCCAGCTTACAAACCACTGTCGATTTCAATACTGTAGATGCACCAGAAGCAATTATTGGTACGATAACTCGTGCAGACGGAAATGCTCTGGATAACTCTTGGGTTTTCTTAATTGATTCTTCATTGACGAATATTGACTCGATGTTGACAACCGCACAAGGATACTATGCCTTTGTTGTACCAGATGTAACCATTGACTATCACATAAAAGCAGTGCCAGGAAGTACACATGGCGATCAAGTCATTACCTACTACAATGGTTCTGAAACGGTACAAGCAGCGACTCCTATTTCGATTTCAACAATTTTTAACGTAGCAGATTTTAGTACCATTGATACATCCAATTCAACTGGTGGAAAAGGAATTGGCGGAACGGTCAGTTTAGGTACGGACTTCACACCGACACCTTTATCAGATATTCGCTTGATTTTAAAAGATATGAACGGTAACTTTATCAACGATGCGATAACCGATGATAATGGTCAATTCAATTTTTATGGATTAATCGACGGAACTTACGCTATTTTTGTAGATAAAGCTGGGATTGATAACGAGTTAGCACCACAAGTAACCTTAGTTGCCGGTGAACCTTCGCCAGATGATTTAGCATTTTTGTTGCACTCTTATTATTTAGAAATGTTAAATCCTAATACGACTACTAAAGCGTTCGAAGTACAAAATATCACGGTTTATCCAAACCCGATTCAAACAACTTTTAGAATCGAGTACGACTTGTCGGCTTTCGCCAAAATTCAGATTGATATTTTAGATGTAAATGGTAAAGTAATTACTACCATTTTGAACGAAAATCAAGCAGCAGGAAAGCACAATTTAACTGTTGCAGAAACCGACGAATGGGCAAAAGGTGTTTATTTTATCAGAATGATGATTGATGGAAAATCAATCATTCAGAAAGTGATTAAACAATAAAATATATCAAAAAAGGCACAGAAGCGAATTATGCTTTTGTGCCTTTTTGATAAAAATAACTCTAATACTGTTCTTTATCATTCGGAAAATCTCGAGTTTTCACATCATCAACATATTGCTCGATCGCTCCTTTGATGTCATCAAAAAGATTAAGGTAACGACGTAGAAATCGAGGATTAAAATCTTGCGTAATACCCAATAAATCATGAATTACCAAAACCTGTCCATCACAATCACCGCCAGCACCGATTCCAATAGTCGGAATATGAATACTTTCAGAAACGATTTTCGCCAGTCTGGCCGGGATTTTTTCTAAGACAAGTCCAAAACATCCTAACTCTTGAAGCAACAACGCATCTTTTTTGAGTTTATCCGCTTCTTCCTCTTCCTTCGCCCGCACACTATACGTTCCAAATTTATAAATAGACTGAGGAGTCAATCCTAAATGTCCCATGACAGGAATTCCAGCCGACAAAATCCGCTTAATAGATTCTTGTATTTCAACGCCACCTTCCAGTTTTACAGCATGTGCATTTGCTTCTTTCATCAATCGAATCGCTGACTCCAAGGCTAATTTGGAGTTACCTTGATAATATCCAAATGGCAAATCTGCAATCACCAATGCCCGATTTACTGCCCGAGTGACTGACTGCGTATGATAAATCATGTGTTCCAAAGTCATTGGAACCGTCGTTTCATAACCAGCCATAACATTCGATGCCGAATCACCGACCAAAATCACATCGACATTAGCAGCATCTACAATTCGAGCCATCGAATAATCATAAGCCGTTAGCATCGAAATTTTTTCGCCTCGTTGCTTCATTGACTGCAAAGCATGTGTTGTGATTTTTTTAAACTTCTTATGTACAGACATTTTTTAGTGATTAGTTTTTTAAATTATCCATTATCCCCGAGCAAATCGAGATTTCGCTATCGCTCGGCAGTTATCCATTATTCATTATCCATTTCCCTAATGCAAAACCCAGCCAAATTGCCAACAGGCAAATAACAATACTACCAATAATATTGAGCATTGCTAAAACAATATTGCCATTTTGAAAAAGTTGAAACGTTTCGCCAGAAAAAGTCGAAAACGTACTAAATCCACCACAAAAACCCGTCATTATCAGCCATTTGTACGTATCATCTATTTGATTTCTAAGACTTAACTGCATCAAAAAACCTAAGAGAATACAACTTAAAATATTGGCTAACAAAGTCGCATACGGAAACATAGGCGTGTAAGGAGCAACCGCTTTCGCAATGCCAAACCGACTCAAACTCCCTAATCCGCCCCCAATGAAAACAAGTAAAAATTGCACCTGAAGTGTGATGTATAAAGTATAAAATGTGTGGTGTTTTATGCCGCACACTTCACACTTATTAATTATTTATTGGCTAACTGTCCGCAAGCAGCATCAATATCTTTCCCTCGACTTCGTCTGACCGTTATAGCGACATTATTTTTGCGTAAAAACTGAGCAAACTTATCAATCTTGATAGCGTCTGCCTTGACGAAAGGAGCATTATCAATCGGATTATATTCGATTACATTGATTTTTGCAGGAATACGGCGACAGAGTTTGAGCAAGTTTTTTGCATCTTGAATGCTGTCATTAAAATTCTGAAAAGCAATATATTCGAACGTAATTCTATTTTTTGTATTTTGATAAAAATAGTCTAACGCATCCGTCAACACGGCTAAATTATTCGACTCGTTTATCGGCATAATTTCGTTGCGTTTCTCATCATCGGCAGCATGTAAGGATAACGCCAAATTAAATTTCACTTTATCATCTGCTAATTTTTTTATCATCTTTGCAATTCCGGCCGTGCTGACCGTAATTCGCTTTGGCGACATATTCATGCCATCGGGGGAAGTAATCAAATCGACACTTCGCAAGACATTTTTATACGCCAAAAGCGGTTCGCCCATTCCCATATAAACGATATTCGTCAACGGATGATTGAAAACTTCCAGACAGCGTTCATTCACAAATTGCACCTGATCATAAATTTCGCCTGGTTCGAGATTTCGGCGAAGTTTCATGCGACCGGTCGCACAAAACGAACACGTCAAACTACAACCGACTTGCGACGATACACAAACCGTATAACGATTATCGGCAGGTACCGGAATCAAGACCGCCTCAATCAAATGACCATCATGCAGACGGAAACGAGTTTTGATAGTACCGTCGTCACTAAACTGCGACATATCCTCTTTTATCGCCAGTATTTCGAAGTTCTCTTCTAACATCTGCCGCAATGATTTGGACAAATTCGTCATCTCTTCAAAGGATTTTACGCCTTTTTTCCACAACCATTCATAAACCTGTTTGGCACGAAATTTCTTTTCGCCCATGCCGACCAAAATATCTGTTAATTGGTCTTTTGTTAATTTACGAATATCTTGTTTTACTGCTATCTTCGTCATGCCGCAAAATTACGATTTTTTTGGTTCTCCCGTAGATTTCACGGAGAAACGCAATTTTTTTTTTAATAAACTTATGTTGAAACAGTTAGGAAATATATTGATTATTGCAACGATTACTTTGATTTTATTAGAAGTGACGATTCGTTTGTGTGGCGTTCGGCCTTTTCGAACACAATCGTATGACATTCAGTCGAATCCACAATTTTGCTTAATCCCTAATGAACAATATGGTTTTGGATTAAATATCGGCGAATTTGATATTTCGATTAATAAAGGCGTTCATTATCATGCGACACATTCGCCAGATTCTTTACGAATATTGACCACGAAACCGATAACGAATTTTAATAAAAAAGTGGATATTCATGGTTGTTCGTTCACTTACGGAATGAGCGTTGATGATACGGTAGCGTTTCCGTTTTTATTACAACAACAATTTTCCGACATTCGATTTCGCAGTTTTGCTATCCCAGGTTTTGGGAATGTTCAAGCCTTAATCCGGTTAGAGGAACAGATTAAAAACGATGACTTACCCGATACTTTGATTATTTGTTATGCTGATTTTCATGACGAACGCAATGCTTTAAATTGTAATTATCGGAAGAGTTTGTATCATGGATTTTTAAATGCTAATGCCGAAGTTTTACCGCTTTTTGCACAAAGTAAAATTCCATTTTATGATTTAAAAAAAGGCGTTCAATATTGTAACTGGAACGAATTGTATCACAACTGGCAAGGTCGAGCATATTCTGCAACTATCAACTCCCTTCAAAATGCTTTTGAGCAAATGCAACTCCGACAGGGAAAGGCAGAAACACACCAAATATTATTAAAAATCAAGGCGTTGTGTCAACAAAATAAGGTGCAATTTATCGTTGCTACCATTACAAAAAACGAAAGTACAGCTTACACGATCCAATTTTGTAAACAACAGAAAATCAATATATTAGATATTGGTTTAGACTTACCAAGTGAAGAATTTAGCAGTTTACCATACGATATTCATCCAAACGAAAAAGCACATCGAATTTTCGAGAAACGGTTAAGAACATTATTTTAATTATTATTCATGATTTTCACCAATAAACAACATCACTACTTCATCCTTTATTTCAATTTTTCGTTTTCTGCGTGACGGGTCGCATCTCGAATAGATTTTTTTTCTAAATTTTTGATTAATGCCTCGTCTAAGTCGATGCCAGTTTGGTTAGCTAAACAGACTAAAACGAACAACACATCCGCCATTTCGTCTGCCAAATCTTCCTTTGCAGTCGCTTCGTCCGCTTTTCGTTTAAACGATTGCTCACCATAGATTCGAGCCATCAGCCGAGCGACTTCCCCAACCTCTTCCGTCAAAATCGCTGTATTCGTCAACTCGTTATAATAACGAATACCGACCGTATTTATCCAATTATCAACTGCTTTTTGTGCCTCTTGAATCGTCATGTTTAGATTGTTATCTTCTATCGGCTCATAATTAAATTCCCTGTCCCGAAATCTCGGTAATTTTATGGCTAATAGTTTTTTATTTAAACTGCTTGTAACCTATCATTATTAATGATAATAAAATAAAGAAAACTGGAGTCGCCAACTCTTGCGGAAAAATCGGAAAAGTTAGTAATATCAGTGAATTGACAATAGTAATTACAGCAAAGTATTTTTTCATTTTTTGCTTTCGCCAAACTTGTATGGCAGCAATAATATTGACTGGAAACGCCCACAAAATATTTAAGTTATTATAAGTCGTGACGTGTTCTGTGCCAAACCAAACGGTCAGAAAAATAATGCCTGCAACGCCTGAAATGAATAGAAAAATACCATTCCAAATATGCCGTAATCGTTCTTTTTGAATTACAAAGTTGAGCAATAACGTCAAAGCGAATAAAAGACCAAAAACTACATTTGGCGTAAGCCAGGATACAGAAGCCTCTACCTCCGTCGCTTGATGAATAGTTCGAGTATTTTTAACGATGGATTTCGTAGTGCTATCCGTTGAAATCGTAGCGACTGCAAGGCTTTGATTCAGATAATCTGGCAAAAACATTTGATGCTCAAAGGCGGCCGTTTTATCTACATTTAGCCCCAAAATCAAATCAATTCCAAACTCTAACCACGGTTTCGCTGGCGTGTATTCTTGTAATAAATCACGGAAAGTGACCGCTTTAAAAACAGCTGCCGTATCGTAAGTGATGTTCGTTGTAGAATCCAAAATATCACGAATTCGAGTCGCACAATTATCATAAAAGAAATCGTAATAATAATCTTTGTTTTCAGGTTTTAGGTTATTTTGTAAAAACAGATAAATATCCTGTTTTTGTTTTGAATCCAAATCCAAGACCTGTTCCTCTAAAGATTGATTTCGATACTGAACATAAGCGACAACCTGATTATAATCCTGTATTCCCAAGCAATACAGCATTTTTCCTTTGATAAATTCCAGTGTAAAATTTGGTGCATCGTAATCGAACATTCCATAATTATAAACCGTATTAATTTGATTTACCGGGTCATAAACTCGAATCGATGAATGCCCAAAAACGGTGTGAATCGTACTCACCGGCGAGTACGTCAGCACGCTGATTTGTGCTTTGTCCGTAAGGTAATATTGCCCGTATTCATCGTCCCAAACTGCACAAAATAACCGTTATAGTTAGGAGTTTTTTCAATTGATAAACTATTGGACTGTTGAATTGCTAAACTGTCATTTCGTAGTATCAACAATGAAAAAAACAGTTTAGCAATCTAACAGTTTGGCATTTACAAAATACCTTCTTTATTTGCTTCTTTGGTTGCCCCTGCCAATTCGATACTTTTAGTTTTTCGGATACGCATATTCAAAATTTCTACAACAAGTGAGAAGAAAATAGCGAAATACAAATATCCTTTAGGAATCGCTCCGATAGACTCTCCGAGAATTTCGATGTGTCCTAAGTGAGCGCCTTCCGTAATCAACATAAAGCCAATCAAAATCAAAAATGACAATCCAAGAATTTGAATAGTTGGGTTTTTGTTGACAAAATTACCAACAGGATTCGCAAACAACATCATAATCACCATCGACACGACAATAGCCGTAATCATAATCACTAACGCTCCCGCCATGCCATTAGTCATACCGACTGCCGTTAGGATTGAATCTGCGGAGAAAACAATATTAATTAAAGTTATTTGAATGATTACTTTGGACATTGTACTTGTGCCGCCGCTTTTTCCATTCGCTCCTTGTCCTTCGTCTGCATCGAGTTTATGATGGATTTCGGTCGTTGATTTATAAATCAGAAATAAACCGCCAATTATCAAAATAATACTTTGCCAAGATAAACCGCCCGTGATGACACTGTTGTCGAAATGTATAATTTCTGCGGAAGCAGCAATCAAAATATTGATACCAAATAATAAAATTACCCGCAAAACCATCGCTAAAGCCAAACCAATATTTGTTGCTTTTTTGCGTTCACTTTTCGGTAATTTATTCGATTCTAAAGAGATAAAGATGATATTATCAATCCCTAAGACGACTTCCATAAATGTAAGCATCAATATACTGACTAATGCTTCTGGCGTAAATAAAACACTGAGATCCATTTTTTATAATTATTAACTGTGAAATATTCATTATTTCTGAATGTGTGCAAAAATAGGTTGTTTTTTTATTTATATGAAAGTTAATCTTACGAATTGAATGTGAATGATTTGTAAAATCTTGATATTATCAAAAATAAACATACAAATAATTATTTTTTAATACCTTGAATGAAATATTTCTAAATCATATTCCCTTATTTTGAATAAAAATTAAGACTATGAAACGATATTTATTTTTTCTACTTTTTGTAATCATTGCAGCGACATTGAATGCACAATCTCGCCCCACTGCACCATTTTATCATGGCGTTGCGTCAGGTGATCCTTTGGCAGATGCGGTGATTATTTGGACTCGTGCAGTCCCGATTAATACAAATAAGGCGACCGTTGTCGGGAAATGGTTCGTTGCAAAGGATAAAAACATGAAAAATATTGTCCAAAATGGCGATTTTGAAACCGATGCAGCGAAAGATTATACCGTAAAAATTGATGTTCAAAACTTAGAATCAAATACCTATTATTATTATCAATTTGAAGCATTTGACAAAAAATCAATTATCGGTCGAACGAAAACTGCTCCGAAAGCGAATGATAGCAATCGGTTACGCTTTGCAGTCGTATCTTGTAATAATTTTCAGCACGGTTATTATAACGCCTTTCGAGCAATTGCGAATCAGAGCGATTTAGATGCCGTCATTCATTTGGGCGATTATATTTATGAAACAGGCGAAGGCGTTTATGCCAATGATAAATTGAAGCGAAATGTGTCGCCATTGACCGAAATTATTGACTTGAAAGATTATCGAATGCGGTATAGTCAATATCGATTAGATATAGATTTTATTAAAATACATCAACAACATCCGTTTATTTGTATTTGGGACGATCACGAGATAGCGAACGATTCGTATAAAAATGGTGCGGCCAATCATCAAGCTAACGAAGGCAGCTGGGAAAACCGCAAAGCCGCCGCACAACAAGCCTATTTTGAATGGCTGCCGATCCGAAATCATCCCGAAAAGAAAATTAATCGAGTTTTAAAATATGGTGAGTTAGCAGATTTGATTATGCTGGATACTCGAATTCAAGCCAGAGAAAAGAAACCATCAAATATGTATGATGACAATTATATGGATTCAACTCGGGTAATGTTAGGAAAAACTCAAAGAGAATGGTTATTCGATGCGTTGGATAATTCTACCGCAAAGTGGAAATTAATTGGGCAACAAGTGATTTTTTCGGAATTAGTCGTCGGTTGGGCAAATCCGTTAGATCGACTAAAAACGGAAAATATTTTATTGGATATTTGGGACGGCTATCCTGTCGAACGTCAAAAAATCATGGATTATTTTCAAGAGCAAAACATGGAAAATATCGTCTTTTTAACTGGCGATTTTCATTCTGCTTTTGCTTTTGAAGTTACTGCAAACCCATCATTATCAACAACTTACAACCCTAAAACCAGCGAAGGTGCAGTAGCGGTGGAATTTGTTACGCCAAGTATTACATCAGCTAATTTTAATGAATATACGACTCGATACCGTAGCCGAAAATTTGAAGAATGTTTGAATAAACCTTGTGGTGGCTTTCCGTTTTTTAATAAAAAAAATCCGAATCCACATATTAAATATACGGATTTGGACAGACATGGATTTATTATTTTAGATGTAACAGAAGCAGCGGTTCAGTCTAACTTTTATTTTGTCGAAAGACGAGATAAAGTAGAGGACAACTACTATTTTGATGCTGCTCTAAAGGTAAAAAGTGGTTCAAATAAGTTGATTTTTGCAAAAGAAAACACACCAAAATCAACGAAAAATGAAATGCCCAAAATAGAAAACACCCGAAATAATCACATTGTCAGCGGTGTGTATCAGACAGAACAAGATATTTTCATACAGCTACATGCGGCTCAAAGAAGTACAATTGAGACGATTTATGTTGTCAATGTTGATAATGAAATCGTTAAATCCTACGGTAACTTTGGCGAAGATAGAACGATTTATACGGTTTCTTTTTTAAAATCTGATTTGCCGAAAGGTAAATATGGCTTGACGCTGAAAGCCTCAACTTTAGAGACTGCCGATGTTTTCTTTTTTGAAATAGATTAACATACAAAAAAGTAACTATCGAGCCGGAAGATACTTCTTAATTCCAAAATAAGTACGGAATAGCACCTTGTGTCGTTTTATGAAGTACCTTCCGACTCGATTAAATCGGTAACTTGACTTTAAAAATACTTCCTTTTGGTTGATTATCAATAATTTGAATTGTTCCGCCGTGAGCGGTAATCATATTTTTAACGATAAATAAACCGAGACCAGTACCTTTGGTTTTTCGAGTGTCTTCACTACCAACTCGATAAAATTTTTCAAACACTTTGCCCTTATCTTCATCCGAAATTCCAATGCCTTTATCCGCTACTTCAAAGATCAAATCTTTACCTTCTCGATGTAAATTAACATCGATCTCATCGCCCTTAGGGCTATATTTTGCAGCATTTTCGATAAGATTGACAATGATAGAATTTAAGGCTTGTCGGTCAGCATGAATAATCGGATGATCGACACTGGATTGAAAGTTAAACCTAAAATTAGAAAATTTAGTACGAACTTGATTTAGGTTTTCGTTGATTAATTCCGTAAAATTCAGCGGTTCTTTTGAGGTTGCATAAGAGTTTTCGATACGAGCGGCTAATAGAATATTATTGACCAAGGTATTTAATCTATCGGTTTCCGTTAAAGCACCTTTTGACAATAGTTGAATATGTTCGGTTTTTAAATTTGGTCGCTTTATGAAAGTATCCAGAGCGAGTTTGATGGACGCAATCGGCGATTTTAATTCGTGTGTAATTGACAGCAAGAAATTTCGTTGCTGCCGAGCGAGTGCCACTTCTTTACGAAATCCACGATTCATAAACCACATGCCAATGATCAATACAATAAAGAAAACCGCACCTTCACCGATAATCATCATTCGTTGCTTTTGAAACTCATCGTGTAGGTATTTATAAACATCTTTTTCTTGAAACTCTAAATCAGAAAGTCCTTTAAACTCGACATACTCAACATGTAACGCATCAATTCGAGCATCTCGAAGTTTTTGATTTTGATTTAATAATAAATAAGACCACCAAACGGAAGCGGTTAGTACATAAAGAATCAATCCATGATAAATAAAACGATGTCTAAAATGTTTTTTCATGTTCTGGTTGCTAATTATTGCATAAAAATAAATATTCGTGTGAGTGCCTACTGCAACGACTCAAAATATTGGATAAAATCAAAATATCGTTTGATGTTGCGACGATTCTAATCAAAGTTACGAGAGAATTTATAAATTATTATGTTTTTTAAGTCATAGTCATAAGGAGATAAATTAAAACCTAACAATATTTTTCCGTATTAATTTAGGATTACAAAGTGCTTCTTATCCTAAAGGGACGGTTTTCTTGGGAATGTAATAAGTACTGAAATTGAATATGCTTTTTAAAACTGTTTTTTCATTACCTTTGTACGCATTTTTAGAGCTATTTGTATAAAAGTTCAAACCTTAGGACAATTTAGGTCGTTTGGTGTACAACTATTACGAATAATAAATTGATAACAATCAAACAAATATAAATTAATGGGTACTTTAATTATCATTGGACAATTAGTATTGAGTTTATCTATTCTAATTGTTTTACACGAATTTGGACACTTTTTACCAGCTCGTGCTTTCAAAACCAGAGTAGAAAAATTCTACTTATTCTTTGACCCTTATTTTGCATTATTCAAAAAGAAAATAGGAGAAACAGAGTGGGGAATCGGCTGGTTGCCGCTCGGTGGCTACGTGAAGATCTCAGGCATGATTGACGAGTCGATGGATAAAGAACAAATGGCAGGGCCGCCACAACCTTGGGAGTTTCGTAGTAAGCCAGCTTGGCAGCGGTTAATTATTATGTTAGGTGGTGTCACAGTCAATTTCATTTTAGGATTTTTGATTTACGGTTTTGTTTTGTTCAATTGGGGAGAAGATGTACTACCGACTGAAAATGTAAAATATGGTATGTATGCGGATTCTTTCGCTATGGAAATGGGTTTTCGTACAGGTGACGAATTGGTAAGTATTGATAATAAGCCAGTCGATAATTTTAATGCGATTCGTTTAGAGATTTTCAAAAACGAGAGTAAAAATGCACAAGTTATCCGTGATGGCGATCAAGTATCTTTCGATATTCCAGAAAATTTGACAGGAAAATTAGCAAGTTATAAAGGGGCGTTTGTTGTTCCTCGTCATCCTTTTGTAATTGATGAAATGTTGCCTGACTATCCTGGTGAAAAAACAGAACTAAAAAAGGGGGACAAACTCATTGGTTTAAACGACATAGCGACACCTTATTATGATAATTTTGCTACTGAAATCAAACAATATAAAGGCGAAGAAGTCACTGTTCACGCACTAAGAGGAAAAGATACTTTAAGTGTCAAAGTTGCATTAGACGAAAAAGCTGCAATCGGTGCCGTACCTCAATCAATGGATAACTTTTTAGATATTGTTCATAAAGATTATTCGTTTGGTGAAGCGATGCCTGCCGGAACTCGTCGTTCGGTTGAGTTTTTGAGCTTACAAGTTAATGCTTTCGGACAAATGTTTACTGGAAAAGTAAAAGCCTCTGAAAGTTTAGGCGGCTTCGGCTCTATTGCTAAAATGTTCTCTCCGACTTGGGACTGGCAACGATTCTGGCGAATGACCGCAGTTTTATCCTTGATTTTAGCCTTCATGAACTTATTACCGATCCCAGCTTTAGACGGTGGACACGTTATGTTTTTGTTATACGAAATGATCACCGGACGCAAACCGAGTGATAAGTTTTTGGAGTATGCAACTATCGCCGGTTTTGCTTTAATATTAGGATTAGTACTTTATGCCAACGGCTTAGATATTTTACGTTGGTTTAGAGGAGAATAAAATTTAGTTACCAGTGATGAGTGATTAGTAAGGTACTAATCACTCATCACTTATCACTAATTAGAAAAGTGAAATACTTTGAATTATACGATTTACCAATTTCGTTTTTATTAGACGCAAAGTTATTAAAACGAAAGTTTTATCAATTGAGTAAGCAATTTCATCCTGACTTTTACACATTAGAAAGTGAAGAGAAACAAGCTGAAATCTTAGAACTATCTACTATTAATAACGAAGCCTACAAAACACTCTCGGACTTCGACAAACGAATGGAGTACATTCTGAAAGAAAAAGGTGTTTATAGTGAGGAAGGAAAAAATAAAGTCCCACAAGATTTTTTGATGGAAATGATGGACATCAATGAAGCGTTGATGGAACTCGAATTTGATTTTGATAATTCTACATTTGAAGCAGCGAAGCAAAACATCAAAGATATGGAAGCTGACCTCTACAATGAGATTTTACCTATCCTAAAAGATTATCATAATGCCAATGCTTCATCAACAGATTTAGCACAAATCAAAGATTTTTATTTTAAACGCAAATATTTGTTGCGGATTCAAAATAATCTTGCTAAATTTGCGGCACTTTAGAACTAACACAATTTAGTTCTATAAAATAACTACCAAATATAGATTGCCTCGGTGGCGGAATTGGTAGACGCGCTGGATTCAAAATCCAGTTTCTTCGGAAGTGCGGGTTCGATTCCCGCCCGAGGTACAGAAAGCCCTGTTAATCTAATGATTTTCAGGGCTTTATCATTTCATAACTACTAAATTAGTAACAAAACTTAAAACATTTTTTAACCATCATCAGCACGGCTATCCGCTAATTTTCAAACTTGTGCTTAAAAAATAAAGACGTGTAAACGGCATAATTTATTAATTCTTCAGCAAAAATCTTCTGTCCGTATCCTCTATAATTCATCTTTCTTGAGTAACAATTAACAAACCTTTTATAATTTGAACTTAGAATATAAAATCAAAGTTTAATGGGTTTTATATCTTTGTAGTTCAAATAACTATATATTCGGATAAAATAGTCAAACGGTTGAAGATAATAAAAATTAGCCCGAAACTTTGGGATTAATTTACCGCTATTAAAATATTTCAGAAAACTAATTTCTGAAAGTTATAATTTTTGAAAAGATGGGTTCAGTAAGAAAGCAGCAGACGGAAAGTATGCTTCAAAGAGAGATGAGTACAGTACTTCGTCAAGAAGGGGCGTACATTTATGGTTCACAAGCATTAGTCACCGTAACCAGTGTGATTTTGTCACCAGATTTTGGGGAAGCTAAGTTTTATTTAAGTGTATTTAATATCGAGGACAAACCAAATGTAATTATAGAGTTAGATGATAATATGACCCGAGTACGGCAGCAGTTGGCAAGCCGTATTCGTAAAAAAATTCGTCGTGTGCCACGTATCAGTTTTTATTTAGATGATACCTTGGACGAAATGTATCGCTTAAATCAATTATTCGATCAAATCGAAACAGACAAAGACAACGAACTTGATACTTAAGGTCTTGAAATCGTGTCGGTTTTAAAAATCGACACGGTTTATTAACAGCAAAAAATGAATTTACCTTTAAAGTTTGCACGACGATACTTATTCGCTAAAAAATCAACGAATGCAATCAATATCATTTCAGGTATTGCAGTCGGCGGTATTGCAGTCGGTACAGCAGCGATTATCTTGATTCTGTCAGTTTTTAATGGATTTGAAGACTTAATCAAAAGCCTTTACGGTTCGTTCAACCCTGATATTAAAGTCACGGTGATTGAGGGAAAAGTATTTACACCCGAAGAAGGCACGATTAAAAAAATCAAAGCAATTGACGGAGTTTCGGAGGTCTCACAAACGTTGTCAGAAGTATCCTTTTTTGAATATGGCGAAAGTCAAGATTTTGGTATTCTGAAGGGTGTTGATGCTGCTTTTGATTCTGTTTCTAAAGTCGATGAAAATATTATTCGAGGAGAATATTTCACGCAAGACGAAGAAATGAGCTATGCCGTTATCGGTGCAGGGATGGAATATAAACTGTCGATGGTTGTCGGTGATCAATCACAATCTTTGGGCGTTTATATGCCAAATCGAAAAAAACGTACTATTGGTTTTGGAAGTCCGACCGATGTTTTCAAACGTCGATTTTTACCACCGGTCGGTGTCTTTGCGATTCAACAGGAGTTTGATGATAATTATATTATTACGTCTTTGGATTTTGTACAAGATATTTTGAGTTATCGAAACGGCGAAATTGGTGCATTAGAGGTGAAAGTCACTGAAAATGCCAACACGGATAATATTCTTACCGCAATCAAAAAAATCGTTGGTAAAGACTTTGAAGTTAAAGACCGTTACCAGCAAGAAGAGGCCTTTTTCAAGCTAATGAATATGGAAAAATGGATGGCTTATGCCGTTATTAGTTTCGCCTTATTGTTATTAGCTTTCAATATTGTTGGGGCGTTGTGGATGTTAGTTTTGGATAAGAAAAAAGATATTGCCATTCTAAAATCAATGGGAGCAACCGATAATTTGGTACGAAATATTTTCTTGTCAGAAGGCTTAGCATTATCGTTTTTTGGTGCAATGATCGGTTACGTTTTTGCCATTATTATTTATATTTTACAAAAAACAATCGGTATCGTGAAGTTATCGGGCGGAGCAAATTTATTAATTGATACCTATCCGATTGATATTAAGATTTTTGATTTCGTTTTGGTTTTCTTTACCGTGATGTTCATCGGATTTTTAGCCGCATGGCTACCGAGCATACGAACAAAGAATATTCAGCCAATTATTCGGGAGGAGTAAATTTATCGTTGTGGCTTCGCTTGTCCCGAAATTTTCGGATAAGCGAAGCCACAACAATTTAACAGGCTATTTGATGCAAGATTGGGAGTTAGAGTTTTATTGGAATAAGGTTAGGAATCAGGTCAAAGATTTGATGGGCTTAGGAGCTTTGCCTGATATGAATGGGATTTTGTTCTTGATAGGAATGCAAGAATTAGGGCGTTTTGAAATCGAGTTTACAAAGGAACAAAAGCAGGATTTAATGCACATTGCCGTTTGTGCCTTGTTAGAAAATGACGGTTATTATGAGTTTGTCGGTCGAGATGCAGAAGGTTGGCCGCATTATAAACTATTAAAGGCGGTCGCACAACACGGCGAAAAAAATCAAGAAGATTTGTTAAAAAAGAAGGTCATCGCCTACTTTGAAAAAATTATAATGGAAAATTAGGTTGATTTTGGGGGCAATGCACCGAATTTTTAGTAAAAAATAATCATACAATCTATCTAATTAACGGTTTTGTTTAACGGTTTTTCTATAAAAATCAGACGAGCTGACTCAACGCCTTTTTTGACTTATTGAAATCAACCGTTTTTAATAAAATTCATTTTTATAAGTAAACCGTTCACACTAATTATTAATAATACACAATAATTGATATGCAAATGAAAAAAACAGTTTATTTTATACTTTTTGCTTTCGCAATAATGATGACTTCATGTGGAAATTCGCATACAGCGGATTTTGATTTTGAGTTGACAACAGGTGAAGCACCTGTTGAAATCGCATTTAATAATACATCAAAAAATGCGACTTCTTATGAATGGAACTTTGGAGATGGGACGACTTCAACCGAACAAAGTCCGACGAAAATGTTCTACTATCCCGGGACGTATAATGTAACATTAACAACTATTAATAACGGCGAACGAGTACAACAAACGAAAAGTTTTACGCTTCGTGATGCTCCAAAACGAATTGTCGAAATTGAAACAGAATTTGGGGTGATGAAAGCCGAATTGTTTAATTTTACGCCAAAACATCGTGATAATTTTATCAAATTGGCAGAAGAGGGTTTTTATGATGGAACGCTTTTTCATCGTGTCATGCAAGGGTTTATGGCACAAGGTGGCGACCCAGATTCTAAAACAGCAACTCCAGACCAACGATTAGGAATGGGCGAATTAGATTATACAATTCCTGCCGAAATCGTCCCTGGTGCGAATCATTATAAAGGAGCATTGGCAGCAGCCAGAAAACCAAATAGTACTAATCCAAATAAAGAATCGTCTGCCTGTCAGTTTTATATCGTTCAGGGTTCAACACATACGCCACAACAGTTGCAACAATATGTCAATCAAAAAGCACAGCGAGGAATACGACTACAGTATTCCCCAAATCAAGTCGAGTTTTATAAAAATGAAGGCGGTGCGCCAATTTTAGATATGGACTATACTGTTTTCGGACAAGTTATCGAAGGAGCGCATATCATTGATAAATTAGCTGCTGTGCCTGTCGGGGTAGCGAATCGACCTATAAAAGATATTCCTATGAAAGTACGTGTAATTAAGTAGGTCAACGATGGATAAAATTCTGTCCGCTTTTCAAAATCTGACAGGATTAAAAAACAGCAATGGATTTTAATTAGTACGAAATCAAAATGTCAGAATATTACATAAAAACGATTGGAAAAAGGTGAAGGCACCGATCACTAATCACGAATCACTAAATACATGAAATTTCAACAATCATTCATTCCAATTATAGCAATCATCTTATTGGCCGCTTGTGGCCGACCGATTGCACAATTTGAAGCACCACAAACAGCGTATCAAGCACAATCCGAAATCACATTTTCTAATAAATCTGAAAAAGCTGAATCTTACCTTTGGGATTTTGGTGACGGCAATACCTCTACGGAAAAAGAACCAAAACACACTTACGAAAAAAAAGGAACTTATACCGTTACTTTAACCGCAAAAAGTGCTAAGGAAAAAGAAAGTGTTACGACAAAAATAATCAAGGTAGAACAACCAGCATTAAGTGCTGATTTTGAATATGAATTATCTTCAAAAACAGCTCCTGCAACAATTACATTCAAAAATCTTTCGACAGGTGCTGATAGATTCGTTTGGGATTTTGGTGATTATACACAGTCCGAAGACAAAAATCCTACCCACAAATACCGTTTTAGTGGAAATTACACCGTGAAATTATACGCACTTTATGGCGGAAAACGCAAAGTGATAGAAAAGCAAATCGTGATTGATGCGCCTGAAGGAGAATGCTTAATTTTGATAGAAACGAAGTTTGGTGATATGAAAATCCGTTTATATGACGAGACGCCTGTACACCGAGATAATTTTATCAAATTAGCAGAAGAGGGTTTTTATGACAGTACCCTTTTTCATCGGGTAATGGACGGCTTCATGATTCAAGGAGGCGATCCTGAATCAAAAGATGCTGCTCCAGGTATTGCTTTAGGCATGGGTGGCCCAGATTATACGATTCCTGCCGAGTTCAATCCTGAATTGTTGCATTATAAAGGTGTCTTGGCAACGGCTCGTCAAGCTGATGTTTTTAATCCAGAAAAAGAGTCAAATGGATCACAATTTTATATCGTACACGGCGGACAAGTTACCGATGCCATGCTTACCAGATATCAACAACGAAAAGGCATTAAATACACCAAAGAACAACGCTCGAAGTACAAAAAATTAGGGGGAACACCTCAATTAGATATGGAATATACCGTTTTTGGTGAAGTCGTCGAAGGCTTAGAAGTGATTGATAAAATCGCTGCCGCTAAAGTCGATAAACGCAATCGTCCTTTTGAAGATATTAAAATGACTGTGAAAGCGGTAAAATAATGCTTAGTTATGAACGATTAATCATTTGCCAAATTTACATCAAATGATTTTTGAAAAATAGCAATTGAAAAGATGGCAATTAGAAAATGGCAATTGGAAATTATTT